>Ga0302271_10003871_pt1 | contig 12273 bp, 10 predicted proteins | sample III_Bog_N1_1_FD_198767 | JGI IMG/M metagenome (GOLD analysis project Ga0302271, IMG submission 198767) | Peat permafrost microbial communities from Stordalen Mire near Abisko, Sweden - III_Bog_N1_1 | ecosystem: Environmental > Terrestrial > Soil > Wetlands > Peat | place: Sweden: Abisko... | reverse complement strand
CCCCCCCCCCCCGCCCCCCCCCCCCCCCCCCCGCGCGCCCCCCCTCCCCGCCCCCCGCCCCGGCCCCCCCGCCCCCCGCCCCCCCCCGCCCCCCCCCCCCAGTATTCTGGCTTAGTGGAGATGATAATACGAATATTGGCTTTTAAACTACCAATTTAGCATCAGTTTTGATTTGATTGGCTAATATCATGTCTGCTAGTTTTTTTCTTAGGAACGATTAAGCTGATCGTTCCAACTTGGAGATAAGCAGGTTAGCAGTATTTCTAATAGACACTTCGTTAACGTGCTGTTGGCTGGGATTATTGCAAGAGAATCAAGTCCTTCGAGCAAGCCCGAAGTTACTCTTCAGTGTATCCGCTATCGAATTCGAGAATATCAGGCCAGTTTTCTTCAACTAATCCTAGCTTATTGACCATGTACACGGCAGCAGCAGCAATGTTACTAGCTGAGTAAGATAAAAACCTTGTGTGAAGCAGAGACAGTTCGACGAAATACCATGCGAAATATTGATCTTTTTAGGATAGATTTGCCAGTCTTCCATACCACTACACGAATCTAAATGGGCTAGGCACTGTGATTTCGAAATTCAACGCATTGATGATTTATCCTTCCATTGTGAGGACTTCTTCGGTAGAATACGCTCGAGCTGTTGTGTTAGCGAATTCAGATAATTCAGGAGGGTAGATTTCTTCATATTTTGCTGCTATGAACAAGGCACTCACACCGACAAGCTACAGTTTCTCCCTGGAAACACGAGTCATAGATAAATATTTATCGACTATGTACACGCAAAGGAAGAGAGTCTCTTAGAGTAATTTAAACCTTCTATGCACACTCACGAGCCAGTCAACAAGGATGAGTCGCATTTACTCGGATATGTCAGACTGCTCTTCCATGTAATTCTTATTGATCACCATTGATTTCTAAAGGAAAAACAAAAAAGAAAGATATTATGAGAATGATTATAAGGCATCAAAAAAGGATAAATTAATTGATTCAAAAGAGAGATTTAACTAATTAGTAAGCCTTGTTTTGCTTAATATTTCCCTTGTGCTTATTCATTTATTTTTGTTTATTTAATTTATTCAAACATATCATCTAACTACCTCTTTGATTTTGAGATAAGCGAATATCTCTCTCTGATATTGCGACACTGAAGTTGGCTTGGAACTATCTTCCATTTCAACTTCCCTATATCTCCTTTCGATCTCTTCGAAGCATTCAGTTTGCTTTTGCAATTAGTATTGTTGCGTTGGTTAATTCTTGATCGAGAAATTCTAACTTAGGTAATTTGAACTACTACCAGATTGACTATGACTGCTGATAGTCTGATAGCTCTATTAGCTACTGCTGCTGTTACTGCTATTACTATTCGATTAGCTATTGATTGATATATTGTTGTTGGATCGTATATCTTCTCTGGAATTATTCGAAGAACTACAATTCGTTGTGTCGACTGCAATTGTTGCTAAGGAAGCTGCTGTTGTTGCTGTTGCTGCTGCTTCAGTGGGGTAAAAGACATTGCTATTGCTATTCACAGTATGGTTCGTTTTAAGTACAGCAACTGAAGAAGAATCTGCATCTGAATGAATAGTTTTCTTTGCAAAAAAAGTTTTGCGTTGTTTGATTTTCGTAGAATCCTCAGCTTCATCGGAGGGATTCCGGAGATTCAGATTATCGTTGATCTTAACAGGGAGCTTAGAATTACCTGTTGTTGTTGTGGTTGTGATTCCTAGTCGATTTAAGTTAAGATAGGCTACAGCTGATAAAGAAGAGGAGGAGGAAGCAGAAGCAGAAGAAGAATCAGGTTATGTCTGTAATTACTGCTATTTTCTTTCTAAAATAATCCTTTATTTAACATTGTTGAGTTATGAATGCAGCGATGAAACTGAGCAGCTAGGTTGCTACTAAAGAGACTAGAACATACTCTAAGATTAGTAATTGCTATTTGCGCAACTGATATTGTTGTTGTTCCATATAGCTGTCTAGATGTTCCTAAGAGACTATTGTTGTTGTTACTGCTGCTGTTATTTCGAACCTTAGGATGCCTACCTATACAGTAGTACATGTTCTTTCTCTGGAAGTATCATCTCCACCGTAGTGACAGGAATCTTCGATTATTTCGAAGAAGGTATCGAACCATTACCTAAGATGCTCTGCTGCTGCTGCTGTTATTGCAGATTACTTGAATAATTCGAGAGCTCTTATCCGAATCCTCGTCGTGGGAGAAGCTATTCTATAGACTACTACTGTGATACATTGCCTTTCGAATTAAACCCCATTGTGGAATCATCGCGGATTATCACTGAGTGTATTCTGGACATGCGAGTGAGATGGAAAAGAATGAGGGGAGATGTATTCTCTAATATAAATTGCGCCTTATTTTTCTTTGTTTGTTTCTCAGAAAATCTAAAAAAGAAACAATATGATTAACTTTGATTTGTTTGTGTTACCCAAGTAGAGATATCTCTGTGAAGGATGTGTCTTTTGGAAGAGCATACAAAAATCTATGGAAGAAAAAAAAAAAACAATTATTACCCAAATGAAAATTCAAAACTTGCTTGCAGACACATTTTTTAATGTTCTCTGGCCTAAATAGGCAAATCATAAGTTTAAAAGTTCTTGAAATGCTATTGATTCTGAGAATATATCTATCAAAAAGAGATTAAATCCCAGGGAGATTGAGATTCGCAGTCAAAAGTCAAGAAGAGAATTTTTTTTGAAAAATTTTAAAAGTTTTCTTAAATAAAATCACAAATATTATCATACTTAAAACTTGCGTTTGTCAAGAATTTTTTTTTAATGATGGCAGAAGAAGATGCCACATTGAAAAAGGGGGAGGATAAAGTTGCTCATTTAGAGAATAATAACAAGAACAACAAATAATGGTAAATTATATTAATAGAAACCGCTAAATGTAAAATATATTGTAGCATTCAACCCTCGTATATCATGTGAGTCATTTTTGTTTTGTTGTCATTCTTGGTTCTCTTCGTAGCAGTGTAGTATTACAGTGATTATTAACAAACATATAATTAAAATTCAGTCTTGAGTTATTATTATTATTATCCCAAGTAGTTTTTTCCATGCTAAATCTCTCTTTAATTCAATCAACATTCCTCTTAATCTTTTTCCTCCCTGGTTACTATTACAATTCATTCAGTGATTCCTACGATTATGGATTGTTTCTTAGTTGATTTTAAAATACATTAGCTGGATTAATCTATGATGCTATTGTTGATGATGATGGATGCGTAGAACTTGGATTTATATTTGTAGTCTCATTCGGAGTGCTTTGATTAATAGCTGGTTAAGGATTTAGATGTTATGAAGAAGAAGATAATGGACTTGATTATGAAGAAGAACATTATTTATTGCATTCGTTTTGTCTATTATCAGCGGGGTAATGAGTGAACAGCTACTATTACTAATGGTGAGGAGGATTGTGATGGAAATGTTGGTGTTATTGTTGTTATTGTTGTTGTTGTTGGAGCTATTGCTGGTGTTATGATGAATAAGCAGATTATTATTACTATTATTACTAGTGCATCAACTACTGCTATTACTACTATTAATATTACTAAATCTATATCTACTACTAAATATGCTGCTATTACTGCAACAACGAGAGACTTGCATTATGATCGACACTCATTGCATGACTGCTATTTACACTATTGAGATTATTATACAATAACTCTCCATTTTCATTCTTAATAGCGTTGCTATTTACATTATCTTCTTCGCCTTCTTCGTCTGGTGGCAGTTCGCTTCTGAGAGCCTACCAGAGTTGAGCGTTCGTAATCTCCTTTGTGGTTCGATACTGGATAAAGAGAGGTAAATAACCCTTGTTTAATGAATGCAATTGGATAGGGTAAAATCTAACCTTTTCCGTGAAGGAGACAAATTTCGCTGATTGGATTGGATCGAAGTAATTACGGAGACTGTCGACCATGCTTTCAAGGGAAATTGTCTTGTCGATGATGTTCTTTTTCACTTGCTAGAGGCTGATTATCAGACTAAGGTGAAGAAGAAGTACAAAAAGACAACAATTCAATAAAATGCTACGAATCTATAAAAATTGCGGTTACCTATCCAAGTTCTTCTTTTCTGTTTGAAATTTTCTCTTAAATCTAAAGATCTTCACACTTTGCTGTGCGTTGATATCCATGTATTCAATCAGCTCCTTCCGCCATGCTGGTCGCTTTGCAACGCTCTCTTCAGAGAAAGGACTTTCCGAAAACATGTCCACTTCTACGATTTCATATTATCAAACACAAAAGAGAGATAAATACAAATAGGCATAAAAAAATCCCAAATAACTCAACAAATCTACCTGCTTCTGCTGTGTAGAGTAGGTATCTGAAATGCGCTGGTATGCATATATCTAAGATCTACTTGAAAAAATAATTAATCGCAGCTACGCGTTCTTTCCCCGTAGCTCCTAGTCTAAACCGCATACTATCCAGCAACAGATTGATTTCTGTTTCCTCGCTGTTTTACTAAATGCATTTGTCGAGCTTACCAAACAGCTAGTGATTCATATTCAACGTATTGGGCTTGCTTGGATTACTGCTGACACTGCTGCTCGCAGAATTAGGGTGATTGTGATAAACTTACTGATTCATTTAAGTATTCGACCCTGGGATTTTACTCAGCGCACTGCTGGTATTATTCTTGTTATTACTCTCAATGATCTTCTTCAGTCTCTCGATTTCTTCAGTGAGTTTGTTCACTTTTTTTTCAAGCAATTCGATGTATATTTTCTTTCTTTTCCTAGAATTCCTAGCACTTTCTCTGTTCCGCACTAGCTTCTCAGAAAGTAATTTACTCCCTTAACAAAATAAAGAAGATTAAACGGGCAAAGGATAAATCTTAATTTAGCATTTGAGCGACATAAATAGCGTTTTTATTAACGAAATTTCAAACTTTTTTCTTCCACAAAAAAAATGAGCCTGCATATATTCTTTACCATTAGCAGCTTCCCCACCGATACCACCGCTCCAAGAGTCCTCCGAACCTAATTAAGCTCCTACTCCTGCAATTTTCTCCTATTCACTCGCTAATTATTTCAATTATTGCTCACCCCCAATATGACATAAATTCTCGCATGAATTTCTAATTTAATCTTAATGATTCTGCTGCTGCTAGCTTTATCGCATTCTAACACTCTCCTGCATCCGTTAGTCTTTCAAGATCATCTCAGAGAACTACTTATCCTTCTGCAGACTCTGAATACTGTCAAAAACAAAATCGATTTTAAAATAAATTTGACAAAACTAGCAGCAACGCAACTTCCATTTGAATTATCTTACAATGATGACTCCCTCTTGAGCTGCTCCGGGTCTTTAACAAGCGAATTGATCTTGTTCACATATGTATTTTTGCTCGATTATTTCAAGTTGCTCGTTTTAACCACAGTATTATTCTCTCCTTCAGTATTCTTAGCTACCTTATCATTTTTATTCCCAATATTACCTTCTTCTTATTTATTACTATCCACAGATTCTCTTTTAGCCTACCCAGCAGCTATGTCCTTCTCCTTCGAATCACTCTTTTACTACCTATTTCACACAACAAAAAACATAAATAAATTTCTCTAAATGTCTATCAAGTATCTCCTTATTTTGAAATTAACAATCCAAAAAATAGTTACTTGAGTATGGGTTAGAACGATGCATTCATGTAATCACCTTCTTGGAGATACGTCGCACTTGCAATGTACTTCTGGAAATCTTCTTGACTCGTCGCAGAAGAATGGTTTTACTAATGAAAATTATCATTGCCGCTGTGATTGTTGTTGTTGAGATGGTAGTTGAATGGCTAGCTGCTATTCATCAGGTTCAAGCTCAGCATTACTTATTGATGTTGCTATTATTGCTAGCCTGTGTTGTTGCTGTTGCTGGTGATATTCCCTGGTAGTTGACTTAGACTAAAGTTATTATTATTGATATTATTAATACTGATGTTCTCTGTGAGAAATGGATTGAGGATATCAGGTTGTGTGAGGAATTGAAGATTGCTGTTGTTGTTTAGAAGCGTTGGGAATGCCATTGCTTAAGACATCCTATAATAAGAGAACAAAGACAACAAAGGAAAGTTATGAAAGAAGAACAAAAATCAGCTTTATCAGAAGATATGTACATATGAAATAACTAATATTCATTGATGTAGTTTACGTTTTGTTCGGATTGTGGATATCGTAGATTGAATGCATGAATTCGTTCGCTAATTAGTTTTCGCTTCCTCCATTGATGTTCATCCCTTGGAATGGTTAGAAGCTATTATATCCCAAGCTGCCGTGCGTTTCTAAACTGGGATGCTGAGATTGAGATTGTGATTGCTATTGCTGCAATTGCTATGATGAGAGGTCATCTTTGCTTTTGGAATCCATTTCCGATGGAAGAAATTCTAAAACTAAGTCAAACTCAAATGAAGGGAAATTATGAATTAAGATTCTTATTCTTCTTAATATGTTTTTTTTTCTTTCTTTTTTATGCTTTTTTTGATGACTATTTGGTCAATTCCCTCCCCACTCTGGATTAGATTAGACGAGACTAGATAGCCGCGCGGGTTATTGAGTATTTTGTTTTGCTCTTTTTCTTTACTCCATGGAAGCATCACTTTACCGCTAATGATGATGACGCTCTATTGATTATTATCCCTCTCCTTAATATTGCCCCTCCTCCCCCCAAGCAAACCTTTCACTTTCTTATCAAAATATCATATTTTCGTATTATGAATCAATTTTGTCACTTTCATTGATTTTTGTTAAATAAATGATTACTGAATGTGCAGAATTCGCGTCATTTCAAAAACAAAAGAATTCGATATCTATCTATCTTCTTCTTCTTTTGAAGTCTCTTATCTATTTAATCAATTAATCACTTACATTATCTCCCACCATAGTTCTATTCTCTTACATTTACAGTTTATCTATTCTCAAGGATAAAACTTCGAAAAGGATAACGGAACTAAAAAACTTCCTTCCAACTCCTCAATTTGTGAAATTCGTAGCATAGGTGTCTCTCTCTCACCTTCTAGGAATACTGTTTTTCTGGTCTTGTTGAAGTAGAAAATCTTTGTTAAAAATAATTATTTATTTTATTTTTATCTCAATTTACTAGTATTTATATAGGCGGTGTCTGTAATTCCTCCCCCCCTCACCTTGATACAACGGGATATCTTTGAAAACAATAATAATTTTTCTATCTCATAGCGGAGTTGAAGTTCATTATTGGTTTTCTGTATCGGAATGCTCATATCAACTCATCTTTATTGTTGATATTATCTCTCCACTTGAACTGCTGATGTCTGCAGTATTATTTCCAGTGCCGCAATTCTCATGAATCGTTGTTACTGTCTCAACCATAATAGAGATAAATGTCTTTTAATCAGAAGCTAAATACTTTTCGGTGAGCATGCCATTAGAATGTCCTGGGAGTTTCCAATCAACAGGCAATAAATCCATGGCTACCTTCCTTCAGCTCCCCTTATCAAAAACTAAATCTTTCTAACAAAAGTCACAACAAAAAATGGAAATACTAAAATCACACAAGAAACATAACAATTTTAGAGTAACTACAAAAATTATCCAAGAGAAGTAGTTTTATTTAATAATACATGGAAGTTGTTTCCAGAATGGGAAAACGAGTCATCCGAGATTGTGCTTATTAAGGCACATCATATTGTGCCTTCAGATCCATTTTCGATGCACTTAATTACCTGAAAAGAGAGAGAGAGAGTAAATGCATATTAATTCTTGGGAAATACAATATCAAAGAACAAAAATCACTTAAAAATAAAAAATCTGAAGCTTTTCTTATTCATTTCCCTTCAAATATCTTTATGAAATTGTCAGTGTTCTTCTATGCAGCTTCGAGTTTTAGTTAATAAATGATGTTCCAATTTATGTAAGTTAACTCTCTCACACATATGATGATTCATTTCCTGCATAGACTGTCGAAACTTTGTATGTTTTAAAAGAGTTGTTTGCAAGTAGTTATTATAATCGTTTAATTATGGCAATTAAAGAGAAAATATATACAAAGTACCTTTGTTTTCAGTTATGGATGTTGTATTTCCTTGAGAAAACCAAGCAATTAATGGCCTGGCTGCGAGTGATTGTTCTTGGTGGATTACTATCTTCAATGTTCAGAGAGCAGATAGCATATTATTATCAAACACAATGATAATAATGTAAATTAAGCACTTGTCTTTCTCTTTTACCCCGATCAATGATTTTGAGAGATAATTAAAAGAAAAATCTGTATCTCAACGATAATAATCATAATATATCAAACCTAATTATTGGGAATCAAACAGACATCGCAGTTGAGAAAACACACCCTTTCTCAGATATATACATCTACATACATTAGCACACAGACTCTCTCTCTCTCTTTCAACTCTTTCTACCCTTCACAAATCAATCCATTCAAAGCCCGCTCGACTCCTGTGAACCCATTACTCAATCACAACAGCAGGATACATTCATATGACAAGCAAGGAGGCGTATGCTCGAGTGAGTCTTGATAATTTAATCGCTCTGAAACGAGCAGCCTCCTATTCAAATATCCCAAAGCCAACCAGCTAAAAAGCAGATCCGTCAGCGAGCAAATCTAAGGAGACAAAGCAATAACGTCCTATTTGCAGCAATACTAGCAACAATAGTGGTGTTAAAGAAACCGCCAAGAACATAAAGAACACCAAACCCTATGTGAATAATGAGAATATTCTGCCTACTGAGCAACAACAGCATCATCGTATTGATGGAACCAATGGCTTCAATGCAACAACAGCTGTTCCTCCTCTACGTCAAAGCAATAATTCAACAACAATTACAGCAGTTAAGACTTCTGGACATCGATAGTCTTACTCGATGGTGAGCTCATCAGGTAATCATCGAACTACAACAGTATCTCCAAAACCAAATTCTATGTCTTCATCGAAATTAGCTTATTCTTAACAAACCAACAGCAACAGCTACAACAACCATCCAAATCTTCCCTAACACCTTGTTAATAAGCATTACTTGCATGCTAGAATACTCACCGATCACAACAACAACAACTCTGGTGTTGCTGACATTTCCAGCAATGTTTCTATGCTAGTTGGTAGTCATCCTTTCATTGATGCTTCGAATCATACTAACAACGCTGATAGCTCGCAAAGTAAATCTATCCTTTGTTCGATGGTGCCAGTTACAACAAACATCCAATCAATTATCACAAATACCAATAACAGTATCAGCACTGCCAACAACACATCAAAGAAGATAATTGATAGTAGTAATACTAGCTAGAGAGCGTTAAGTGCAACTAAGTAGCACACTCAACTGCAGCAGCAGTCATGCTTAAAGACAACTAGTCCAATAAGCTCACGAGATTTGAATAATTACATATGCACAGAGTCATCATAGTATTCCATGAACTCTCAATAGCAGCAGCAGCAGCAGCAGCAGCAGCAGCAGTTTGGATCGTCGTTAAGATTGCCCAGTGAAGAACATTAAAAGATTTCTAAGTCGGCCATAATAGTCAATAATTAACAGTGCTTTACACTAAAAGAAAAGGAGTATCTTGAGAGAATTAGGAGATTAGAATGTGTTAATAAGAGTGCTTTAGACTCCCTCAAGTAGAAAGAAGCAACTGTTAATGCACTCCGAGTTGAGATGCATTTACAACAACAACAGCAACACTAAATACTCGACCACAATCTCACTGAAAACAATCTCATCGAATCTCGTAATCCTACCTTTTTACAGCCTAACAAAGAATCCGAAGAAACAACTCTAAACCAGCAAGAAGAGCAAGTGCGATAATTGCAATAATTGTCTGCAATCATGGAAGACAAAGTTCAGCGAATAGAAGCAAATCTCACAAGGACAACAGCCACCAATCGGAGTAATAGCTCTGCCCAGAGAACCATCTCTTGCGATAAGAATAATAAACCTCCTAGTGGTTATGATAGAGTATCAACTAGCATGCGCTAAGAAGATTAGCAATTTTAACAGGATTCTCTGCGATAAAAGACACAGCAACTGGAATATATGTGCAGCCAGCTTAGCGAATGCATCATGCAGCAGAGGAGCTAATAGACTGAGTTGATTAGAGAGATGGAGTTTATCTTATTAGCATAGCAAGGAAAAACAAATAGTTGTGTGCTCAAGACGCTAGGATTATCTGAATAGTAACAGTAAAGAATAAAGTAGGGTTTGATAAAGTAGCAGTATTGAAAGGGTTTTATGGAATTGCAATAGCGCAACATCAATGTTATTGATAAATTGATTAATTTATTAAGTAATAGATTGGTTTTTCTCCAATTTGGATATAATCAATCGAAATATTTTTCTAATATTTCCCCTCTTTCTCTCCCTCTCCCTACTCTTGATCTCTTTGTATTGTGAACGTATTTTCATGCTGTTTTAAACTAACTCTGCATAAAAGATAGAGAAATATCAATTTTATTAGTCAAATTAACACATACACACACAAAAGCACATTTGACTTCTCCTCACATTTTTTGGTATTATTACCTATGCTGTCTATTGCTCTTTGTTCGATTATTCTCATAGCTTCTCTACCGCACTGTTGAGCATTTCTTCGAAATATTTATCTTTTTCGATTGTAGAACTGATTTTTTCATGGTAATCGACGAACTCTTTGGAATCAACTAATTTCTAGGAGTTGTTCATTCTGTTTTGACCAGATAGAATGCTATGATATTCTCTGAAATTCTCCTAGAAATCTTGAAAGTACGCATAGCCGCTGAACTTCTTCATTCCTTCATACGTTGTTAAAAGCTCGTTGATTTCTATCTTCCCTGAGCGCTTCTTGTCGAGTTTAGAGAACAAATCAAGCACAATTTTGAGTCTGAATTAATTCATTCTTCCGAATACTATCTTCATAAATTAGTCTTAAGTGATTTCCCCTGTGTTTGCTGTGTCAAATTGAGAGAATAAAATCAACGCATCGGTATCGTTGATCTCGATGTACAACTCGTTAACAGCACCTTTGAATTGATGTTTCTTTATTGTCTTGTCGGTGCCGTTGTCTATGTTGTGGAAGAGTCTGCAGGCTTCCAAAAAACCTTTAACTCCTCGGATGATCATTCTAGTTCGAAACAGATCTAGGATCTCTTCTTCTTTGGAATTGCTACAGTAGCCCTGACAGAGAGGCGCTAGTTTGTCCATTTTTCTAGGTTATTTTTCATGCTGATTCTGAAGTTAAGAGGAGCATGATTATTACTCCGTATTGGAGGGTTTTGAGATCATGGTGTAATCCGCAGGGATATTGAAAGAATTTCGAAAGAGGCGTTCTGATTTCTTTTATTATTTACTAAACTTCTTATTCTTCTCTCGCTGAAATTGTTTACTACTTCAATAACTTTAGTCTCTTGTTGAAAAGAATCTGATAATATCTGAAATATTTGATGTTTGTATTTGGGGAGAAAGAAGGAGATTATTTGTGTTTTTGTTTTTTTAAAAGAAGATGAAATAGGGTATCCATATGCCATCAGCAATATTGATTTCAATGTAATTTAAGAAATGAGAAGTCTGCTATTTTTGAAATTAAAAATCCAATCTTGGGATCTAATTTGAGAATGAAGCTCATATCATTATTCATACTGTGTCGGTTTGTCTATTTTTAAGTAAATGATCTAATAGTTCCACTGAAAGAATTAGATGGTTTAGTACAACATTCTGACATTTTCTAATGTGAACAATGTTGTAGGAATTCCAACCCAAGACATTGAGAAAGCTTTACACATAAAGATGAAATTCTCTATGGTATTCAAAGCTCATCTAAATATTATCAGATAAATTGAGAAATAAATATTTAGAAACTTAGTTTCTTTTTTTCTTCCATTTACAGTGGATCGCTAATAAATTGAGCTAAAAAACAACCAGAAAAATCTCTGTTTGTTACTAAGCCATTTTTATTCATCAATAAGAAACAAACATTTTCTAAATGAGGGGGAGGAGGGTAAAATGCAGTCCCTTAAGATCTTCTTTTCTCAACATATTAGTGAATTTTCATATTCATTTTGAATCTCGAAATGAGAAGCAGCTAATCAATCAACAATTCCATTAACTTAAGTTGGATTTATCTTATTTAAATAAGAATAAAAATCATGTGAGTATCATTTAATAATAATAATAATAATAATAATAATAAGCTATCTCACTGGATTAAAAAAATAATTTTTGTTCGATTCTCGAGGCAAAATTAGAATTTTGTCAAACTTAAACCTCTGAATTAAAACTAATTTATG
>Ga0302271_10003869_pt1 | contig 12276 bp, 11 predicted proteins | sample III_Bog_N1_1_FD_198767 | JGI IMG/M metagenome (GOLD analysis project Ga0302271, IMG submission 198767) | Peat permafrost microbial communities from Stordalen Mire near Abisko, Sweden - III_Bog_N1_1 | ecosystem: Environmental > Terrestrial > Soil > Wetlands > Peat | place: Sweden: Abisko... | reverse complement strand
AAGAAAGTCGTCTTGTCTTCTTTTTAAGGCTCTGACATCCTCCCGACTTGATTAAGAATTTAACTTTATTGGAATATGACTTTCACTTGCAGTATTCAGCTTTAAATTGCGTTTACTCTAATTAGTTCAGGGTCAAAATAACTAAATCAATAAAATTAGGTGCTGTAGTAATCTTAGCATTAGGTATTAATATTTGTCGTTTCAGCTTGCGACGAAACAATACAATGTGCAATAGAATGCCAGCCTTGAAGGGTAGTAGAAGCATTCTAATAGCAAACTATTGTCTTGCAGTGTTTTAAGAAATATAAAAATGTAATTGGAATCGAAAAAGAAAATTCGAAGAGGAGAAGGTAAGTACACATAACACACAATGTTTTTGCTACTTAATTATTCGAGATATATCAAATTGATTTATGCTGCAGAAGTGTTTTTTGGAACAGATATAAACTAAACACATAATATATAATCTCTCATAAGATGATAACAAGCACATTTTAGAAGTACATTAGGAAATATAGAGGAAGAGTAGAAGTAACTTAGGGGAAAACATTTTGAATATCGAAAAGAAATCATATTATTGTTTATAATGCCAGTAATCTTCATCTATTGTAATGTGGGAATAGCTGCTAAGAAGTTTGATTATTTTAATTCATTTCTTATTATTATTGCTTAAATAATGCGAAGTAGTTTAATGGCTAGCAAGGCTATTACTGCTATTACTACTACGACTATTGCTGATATTATTATTATTATTATTATTATTATTATTATTATTATTATAACTTTTGCTGTTGTTATTGTTATTCTTATTGTTAGGGAAGTTATTCGTTAAAGGGATACTATCTTGAAGGTAGAAATCCATAACATCTTTCCTAAGATATCTCACTTTATTGTGAACTCATTCGCTAAGTTTGCATTCCTTATTAAGAATAATTTCCTCGAGGAGACTCATGAATGCAAGGATTATTAATCTATTGTTATTATTATTACTATTATTAGTATTATTATTATTATTATTATTATTATTATTATTATTATTATTAAATTTATTTCGATTACTACTGTAGATTTTGATACTATTAATAATAAAAGTTATGCTGTTAGTGCTCTGCATATTATTGCTATGAGAATTACTAACTCCCTGTGATTCTCTCATTATTATTATTATTATTATTCGTTGATTGAAGATACTTTTCAGAAGAAGGAAAATGCTTTTACTCAGCCATATCCATCCACTAATCGTTCGGCTATTATCGCAACTAATCGAGAGAATGCGATTAATGAAGCGGCTATTGCTGTAAAAGAAATTATTAATTCGATTATTCCAATAATTATTGCTGATACAATTCTGAGTTATCCCCCTATGGATTATCATCGCTATTGTATTCGCCATTGACAATAATATTATCCAAACCCTCATTCTTAATATCATTATCAACAACAACATCATTGTCATCACTAAAATCTTCATCGTTATTCTCGTTGCTGTAATTTCCTTCTTCTTTCAGTTGGACGTTTGTGAAACTCATATTTATTTCTTACCTATTATTATTATTCTCTACCTCAATGTCAAATTCATTCAGTGACAGATTATTATTTCTGTAGCTACTAGCATCATCATCATCTTTTTCTATGAAGCTAGAAGGATTATCATTTCCATTCCCGAGACCCAATTGCTAGAGTTTCTAATTAATAATATCTGTTTGGGTTAACTGACTAGCTGCTATTGATGTATCTACTTAGATCCTAGAGGCTTATTTTTATGAACATTATATTTCATCTTGTCTTTCGTAGATATCAAACACTAGATTAGGCTTGTTTGAAGTACTTTCTTTCCCGAATGAATTCAAGTAGCAGTTCTCCTCGCGATCCATTGAGAACATACGATGAGCAGCAGTAGCAAGAGGTGGAGGACTGTATTATTTTATTTGCTAAGATTCTAAGGGCAGTGCAGATGAGGAGTTAGCTGATTAATGAATTTAATAATATTCCTGCAAATCGTCTTGTTGATTCAATAGTCCCCCTCCACTGGGACTTTTATGCTAATCTGCATTCCCAGCTTCAGGATAGGAATGTAAATACAGCATAATTTCGCTGTTTAGTCCATCTTCTCGTTTGATTGCAGTCTTTGTACGTTCTTTATTTTGTTTCTGCTTGAGCATCAGCTCAGCAAGTTCGTTTCTTTGATTCATTTCCTAATCTTGTCTTCCTCGTGGGTCAAAATCTTGATTCTTGGGAGGTAGAGTTTACACGATCTAGTGTTTATTCAGTCCTAGTTCCATGGGATTATTATCTGGTACTTCCCTATGAGTTGATGTTTTGCAACTATTAGAGGCAATATTACTGTTTCTTCCACCAAAGGGATCCAAAGAGATGATGTATTGCTTTACGCCATTCACAGGAACACAACTATTAGCATTATTCGTACAGAATTATTATTATTATTCCTATTATTACAACTACTACTACTACTATAACTGCATATTGACCTATTTGTCTTATTTACTCTTTTTTTCTTTCTTGATGGTTTTCGTTTTCTAAGGCTATCTATTATTATTAAAGGCCAGTGCATTTCTCAGAAACCTATTGATATCCTAGTTAAGTGCTAAGATGTCATCATTGGTGAACTCAAACTCGTCAACAAAGGAAATGTTATTTTTACAGATCACATATTGATGAAGTAATTCATGCTAGATTTGCTCATTTGTCCTTTTTCTACCATCGAAATAGTATTATCCTTTACTTATTCTGATGATTTCAGCCCATTTTGCGTTGCTATTAATCACAGAGCAGAATGTCACATCATTTCTGTTAATATGTTATGAAGAAGTTGCCTTTTTAATTGTTGCCATGCATCTTTGAAGAATCCAAGGGGATTCCAATTTGCTTGCAGGTTTCGCCACCATTTCAATGTAGTATCTTTCCAAGGTTTCAGGATTTAGAAGATTGAACATAATGGTATTCAAAGAAAATTCGCTGTGTTTATTGCGCTTGTGATCTTAATTCTAGAGATAAGCCAGATGTTATTTGTATTTATTTTTAAATTATATCCCTTTTGTTTTGCTATTCTTTCTCTTATTAATGTTTACCCTCCTTTTCTTTTTCCTTTTTTCTTTCCGATTCTTATAGATCCTGTTACCTCTTTCCTCTCCTCTCTCTCTCTTTAATTTTTTTTTACGTGATTCAAAATGAAAAACGCCCATATAAAAAACAGCCAATAATTTAAGAGAATTTCTTAATTAATTTTTACCTATTTTCCTCCTTCAGTTCCTCTAGTGAACTCCTTCCCCTCACCCACTGACGTAATCTACATCTCATTTCAATGACTCAAAATTACCATAAACAACATGAAATGACTATAAATGCATCAATATTTATATTTGGAGACTAATTAACTCGTCCTCAATCTTAGAAACAAGTAGTAATTTTATCAATTTAAAATTGTTGAAAAGTCTGTTAAATATTTATACATTTTGCTTCTCTCTCTTTATCACCCTCACATATTCCCTTTGATCTTTTTGAGTCCAACTTTTCTTGATCGAAGAACCTTAGCATCCATATCGACTTCGACATCTTCATCATTTTAATTCTCATCTTCACAACAGCATTATGATTCGCTTTGAACTGTTCCTCTGGTTCTCTTTTTAGCAGGTTATTTATTATCATTCTTATTTTCTGCCAATATTTTACAATCAGTTGTCTCTTCTTCAACATCTGAAGATATTTCTTTAGACTTTGCAACCTTTTTCTTCTTCATACCTGCAAAAAATCAAAAAAATCTGCAATTATTTTTCCAAACAAACACAGATAGCAAGCATAACATACACAATCACTCTATCTTACTATCATTTCTTTTACGTGTCATGAGTATTTTATTCAGCGACTCATCATCTATTGTTTTGTATTCAAACTTCTGATGCTCTTTCTTCGTTTTACTTGTCCGAATATCTAATTTCAATAAACCATCGTATTTTTCATACAAGAAGAAAATCGCTTGTTCTTTGCGTTTTGCTTCAACAAATACATCGAATTCTACTCCTTTTTCTGCGAGATTCAAGAATTCTTTAGGAAGTTCAGATATATAGTCAGAATGATGACCTGTTTGACCTTCTCCTTGCTAAGATACATGGCATTTCATTCTGATATTTCGTTTTTTCCATGTTTCACATGCTAAATTCAATAACATCTCAAGGTTTTCCTGCTTAACATCAGGATGAAATATTGAATAGCACTCATAGTGATGGGAGTCAACTACGACAGGGAGGGCAATTTGATATTTCTTCTCAATTTGCTTTGATATTTCCAGACAATCTCGAATGCAAAAACTAATAGAAAATTAAAACAGGAGTTCAATAATCTGATCAGATATTTAAAAAAGTAAACTGCATTTCTAAGACTTATTTACTCTTTTTCCCTTTAATACTCTCCCAACTTCAAAAGAATACTCACCCCCTCTTAAGAAATTAATTTCCTTCCTTTTCTTCTTTTTATTTTTGTGAATCTATTCCTCTCCTTGAAAATAACCCATTAACTACCTTTTTTCGCAATTTTCCAAGACGAGTTTATCTTGGACGTCTTGAGGTAGCCTTCCGAAGTTATCTACCCATCGTTTTATCGTCGAATCCTTATCCCCATAGAGTCCTCCACCGTGAATAACAATCACACTATCCTTTTCTTCCTTGAATCCCATCGCTTCGAGTATTTCCGTATGCAAGGATAACTCTTTGATTGTAGAGTTGAAAACCTTTTCACTTGGAGTCCCTACAACATTGAATTACCCAGGATGAAATGTGAGTCTGTGGTTGTATTTCTTAGCTAGATCTCCAGCTTTTTTAAGTTCAGATTTTGCAAATGAAATCTCATATCCGCATTCTTCATCGGTTGCACGCGGGAACATTTCACTACTCATTCTCAAGACTTGAATGCCATTCTATTCGTTCCACTCTATCATCTTGTAAAGATCTTTAACATTTTCGATGCTACGTGCCTGAGCTTCTTCGACTCCTTTTTTTTCAAATTCTTTTCGAGAAATACTCCGAGCACAAAACACTGTATTTTTTTACTCTCGTAGTACTGTATTAACACAGCAAAGACCTAAGCGAAAGCTCTTAATTGCGCCTACCATATTCAGTTGTTATTATTCTTTAAAAGAGAGCAAAAGATTGGTTGTTTTAGCAGAAATAATGATCAAAATGAAGAAGATTGCTGTAAATTTTGGTTTATGAAAAAATGAATGTGTAATTTAGAACCTTCCAGATCAGAGGTTTATGAAAGAAACGATGAAAACATACAATCATAGTAATAATAAAGAGGAATGTCTCAAAGTAACACACAAACACAATAGATGTAATTCACTTTTACACATGAAATTACATGGATACCTTCAAACAAACTTCTAACCTAATTCAAAGATTTCACTCTTGTCTAATTCTCTCTTATACTCTTCAATATCACAGAACTGTTTCTCCCTGAAGAAAAAATGGATATGAAGTTGTTAATAAAAAGGATGAATCTAACAGATACTTGAGATATATTAAGCAGTTGGTAATGGGGAGATCTTCGCTGAGTGAAACGAGTTCTCTCTTCAGTGCAGAGCTGAATAGATTGCAGTTTCTTTTGAGATTTTAAGTAAAAATATTTTAAATGAAGAATCAATTTAAAAAATGAAAAAATAAACTAATTTGCAGCTTAATCTAGGGTTTTTGAAAAGTAAGTACTAAAAATTGAAGACAAGATCATTTAGGTTTGGGAGACTGCATGTAGCTTAGATGAGTCTACGAAGAACTTCATCAGTGAACTTCTCATTGCAACTGTCAGTTTCAAAAAAAACAAGAAAAAGATATTATTGTATTATTTATTCTTGCAAAAGGTAATAAATACATGGGTATTATTTTTATTTTATTACTTGAAATCCAAATGAAGGGTATGGAGGCTGTGAAGAGATTGAATTGCTTCAAGAAGGCCTACCATGCCTACATCGCTAGCCATGTAGCAGCGTCTTGAAGAAAAAGAGAAAAGATTTGAAGTTGAACTTGCACATTGAGCCAATTATTTTGTAGGTCTTATATTGAAAAGATAAAAAGGAATTATTGGTTTAATTACTGTAACTATATGTCGAGGGATTGCAATAACATGAGATTAGAGAGAGCAGCTGATAGATTTTCAAGGGAATCATCTCGAAGCTTCTTATGAGATCTAAGCATCAACAACACCAAAGATTTAGATTAACAACAAAAGGAAAAGAGATTAAACATTTATTCAGCACCTCAACAAAAACAAATTTATTTTCTAATTTTACTGGAAGATGAGAGCTAGAGTCACAAGGGAGGTTAGATTTTTAAGATTTCTGCAGAGTATCTAGAACGAGGACAAGGAAAAGTCAGTTGTGCCACTGGAAAATAACAAAAACTCAATTGTTAAAAACAGTAAACAATTTTTTCTGAATATTTTTACTTGAGATTAAGATACAGACTGGAAAGATTGAAGAGGCTGGAGAAGCACTCGAAGAGATTACCAATAGCATTGCTAGAGAATTGATGATTGTAACTATATTTTTATTCAACAAAAAAGAGATACTTGTTAAAAATGAGAGATTTATCTTTTGTTAAAATAATGTTAATCTTTTGATTATTTATTTCTACTTAAAGTTAAGATGTAAGTGAGAGAGAGTAGCCTAGTGATTCGTAAGTTATTCCACTAAGCCATTCAATCCAGCGTCGGAAATGTTGTTATTAAAGCTAGCAAATCAAATTTAGATTATTAGTTTGAAGCAACAAAAATATGAGTTCAATAATTTTTTAATCTAAAAAAATATATTCTCACTTGATTGTTAGAGAGATTGATTGAAGTCTATTTTAATGCTTGAAGGATTCGCATAGAGTCAAGAATACCTTGTCATTCACTTCACGGTTACTGCTATTGAAGATAAATCAAAACAAATCTTATGAGAAATTCCTCGACATTTTCTTTGAAATACAAAAAATGATACACTAATAGAAATAATACCATTCTAATGAGAAATGTGTGTAGCAGTGCTTCTTGAAGAAGAAATGCTTAGCGATGTTTACTAGCTCAATCTCATCGTTTCGATAGTTACTTGTAAAGAAAACAACAAACTCAGATTTTTTATTGAAATAAAAATCCATTAAGGAATTCAGATTTGTTGTTGTCAGAGGAAGATAGTTACATAAATTTGAAAATACGATTTTCAGAATAATCTGGTGGATCTAGTTGCAAGACTAGTTTCTTAGTAGAAGTTACTTATAATCCATCATCGAGTATGTCTAAAGAAAAGGGAAAATAAAATAAGTGCATATTTTCTAAGAATCACGACAACATAAAATAAAAAATAAACTTGAAGCAGGAGCAAAGTGAGACTTGCTTTATTTCTTTTGAGTGTGTGCTAATACTATTAAAAATTACTTGCATTGAGAACTTGTTCATAGTCAGGTGTGTATGAATATAATATTGGGATGGGTTTAAATGAATTCTTCAAACTTAGAATTAACTTTTCAATATGATATTTAGCACTTCTTCGGGCATTGGGATTGACTTAAATCAGATCCTTGATGATCGGGAATAGCATTGAATCTCGTTTTATAGGGAACTCCTCTTCTGGCCAGCTTTTGGATTAAAACATCTGATAATGCCATTTCATGACCTTCTTATTATCCTCATCGTCGGAGAACTGATCATAGTTTAATAGCTCAAGGTTATCCATTTTCATCAGGACAAAACCAAGGCAATACAAGTCACTCTATAGAATATGGAGGGTTTTGTTAAAATAACAATTATATTCTCATGTCAGTAAATAATTTGTTACTTTGCTTGTGTAAGGTTCTTTTTTGGTGACTTCTGGAGCAATGAACATAACTGTCCCAAACTGCCATTTATGAGTTAAATAAATTTTTTTAAGGGAGATGTTGTTTAGAGATGTATTATTACTTGTGATTTCCTGAAAGGGTTCAATAAATTAGGCAATGCAAAGTCAGCTATTTTCAAGCAAATAGGAGAATTCAAGAAAGTGAAACAAAAATATGTTGAGAAATCGAGTTAATGCATCTCTCTTTTGGTACTATATTTGAATTGATTGTCTTTGAGAAGAATATTGGAAAGTTTGATGTTTTGATGCAGAAAAGATGCCTGATGAAAGCAATTTAGTCCATCAAACAGTGAAATCACCATGTATTCCAGCTTTCCAGTGTTGAATTGCTTCTTTTCTCTCTTCATCTCTTCAATTAGATCCTCTAAACTTCCTAAAAGAATAGAATGAGAATACGGGAAATACATAGTACTTTTCTGATTATTTGATATTTTAAATTGCATAGATAGTCTTGCATTCTTCATCATTTCTTCCTTTGATCTTATCTTACTTTCACAGAGTTCCATTGTGATGACTAAGAAGCATTCTCCCGATTTCTCAATGAATTATTCCTCGTATATCTCGATTATTGTCTTAGATTGATTGTCACGAATGGCTTGCGCTTTCTTCCTGAGTTCCTCTAGTTCTGGTTTCTTCTTGGCTTCAAAACTAATGAATTTGATTGCTTCTCGGCGAAATTTTTTGATATTGTATCCTGAGAATATGAGACTGAAATGGCCTTAACCGATGAGCTTGATTTCTTCATATTTCTAGAAATCCTTGATAACTTCCAGAATCTAGGTGACAATGCCCAGCGTAATTACTTCTTAGTTTTTGACTTTCTAAAACACATCCGCAGCTGTTGGCATTGAACCCTTCATTTTTAGCGACAAGAGTTTTTCAGATTATTGTTAATCAGCTTATGAGGGGAGAAGGAAAGGGGGGGAGATATTATTAGATTCAGTGAATTGCTTCAATTAAGAAACTGCTTCCAGCAAGGCGTAGTATTTTTGCTTTGTTTTTGGATCACTTTTTTGTAAAACTCTTAGATAATAAAGATGTTTCATCTTCTTCTGAAAATGGTTTCAAGTACATGTGACTTTAGTGTTTAAATTGTAAAAGTAGGGATGTTGATGCTAAACCATATTTTAGATTAAAAATGAATGTTTTGCTATTTTGGTTAATTGGAACAAATAATTGAAAATAATTCAATAATTCAATAATTCTACTAATATTTCCATTTCTATTTTAAATCCCATTCGCTAATCATTATCGCTGATTGAGGATCTTAATAATTTGCTATCAAGCTGCTGTTTTTTAATTTTCTGTAAACTAGTTGTGCATCCTTAACCTAGATAATCACAAGAAGAAGAGAGTGATTACAAATTAGTTTGCTACCTTACGATACTAGAAGGTAATTAATTATTTCACCACAAGAATTACCAAAATTGCGGCAATAAAAAATATGAGTATTTAATAGAAGCTCGAGTGGTGTACATTCAAAAAACAAATAAAAAATATTTGATATTTTTCGATAGATTTTACATTTCTTTCAAGTAATTGTACAAAGGATGTTTCATTTCCCATTGAAAAAGCTTTTATTTTTCGCCTATGAATTTTAATAAATTACTTAAGCAAAAAGTCCTTAAATCTCTTTAAAAAAATTGGGGAACAAAACAAAATTACCCAGAGAAATCTACAAACATTATTAATTTACAGACAGCGAGTAATCGAGCTGCTCTAAGACCAGAAAAATACCTGAATAAATCGCAGACTAAATAATTATGCCAATTTCGTCTTTTTCTCGAATGGAGAACAACGAATCACAAGGATCATCAGGAGGAGAACACAACTTTAGCGTTTATAAAAATTAATAGGGATAAACACCTACTTCTCCCGAAATAATTTCATTTTAAGAATTCAAAACTAAATTGAATCCTTAATAAACTTTGAAGCAGCATTAGTAACACCACACGAGACATATTTTATCTTTTCCATCCAATTTCGGGCATGATCGTAGCAGCGCGGGAAGATGAAGGTGAGTACCCTGTAGGATGCAGATTCAGAGTCTCCGAATGGACACTAGAGAAGTAAATGAAAAAGATTTGGGTGCTCAATAGCAATCTGTATATATCCTTAAACCTTATGCGGATCATATCTGGCTGGTTTCTCATGATATTAGCAGGTACCGGTGATATGAAAAATACCTTTGGGATCCTCTTCGCTGTCATCTACTGCATTGGAGTAGTCATGAATATGAAACATTCCATGGAGTTTCTAGAAGAATCCCTTTTATTATTATCCATGGACTACAGGCGCACGCATGGATTTATTTTCTCTAGATCTACACAGCTGTGTATTGGATTCTTGATCTCCATTCTGAACCTCACTCCGTTGCTAGCTATCAAGCACGGTAGACTCATGAAATAACTAGCTTATTTCCCGCACAGCGAAAAAATCATAAGCAGCAATAATACTTATTTTAAATCGCATTCGCATTACCTCGAATAATCACAAGTGTTTCACATGTGTCAAGTGTTCTTTATCATCTACATACATTGCGCTCTTACAGAGTATCATCCATCAGATATCCGTCTTACTTTCGAGTATATCTATACTGGATTGTTGTGCTTCTAGAATACTTTCTTCGTGTAAGTTGAGCTGATAATTTCTTTCATATTATAAAGTGATATCCTAATCGAGAGAAGACCTTTCATTCTTCGACCAAAGAAGTTCATGAGATTACCATCGTCTTCGACAGTAGCTCCCAGTGGTTCCGATGAGACTCCATAGAAGGAGATCTTCCGAAAACGATGCTAATCCACGATTACTAGCTTACTAACTTACTTAGAGAATCTAACTCAAACAGTCCAAACAACTTTGCTGTTTATCCTCTACTCGAACAGCTCAGTTATGGTTACGATCTTCGCAATCTTCTGGTGTTTGTGCTTACTCATAAGTTGCTATCTTAATGGCATGGAAATCTTCCAATGGAAATCGTATGAGCTCAATATTCTCAAAATATTCTTCCTCGGGTACAGGATTGATTATGTCCATTCTGTGTTGAGCTTGAACTTCAAGCAATTGAGACTGCTGCATTCTGATACGAATTTTCTGAAAATTAGTCTGTTAGGGTTCTTCAAAACGCTAATAACAATATTTTCCATTTATTTTGCATAATAAAAGCAATTATTACTCTTAGTCATATCTTGCTTCACGATATTCCTTGATATTATTGGGATAATTGTTAAGCTTCCTAGGTACAATTAGATCTTCATAGAAGCTCATGAAAAAACGACTCCCTTTGCAGTTTAAGTCCGAGCGTTAAATATGTAGAAATTCTCTATTTCCCACTCGATATCACCATTCAGTTAAATTATCAATGTCATAATCAGTGAACCGCTAATAGAAGAGAAGACTAGTTTGCTGTAAGAAATCCTCTCAGAAGTTGCGAATACGAAAAAGACTGTGTATTTTGAACTAGCTGAATAACTTAGAATCTACTCGAAATTTGGGCATTGTGAAGTTTATTTAATTAGGCCTTCGAAATTCTTATATGAATGGGTGATGAAAATGCTGGCTCAATAAGTAAAAACCATACGGATCAGAGCATATGCTGCTCATCACGATAAAGCCCAACTGATTAAAATCGCTAAGGATCAGCTAGTCGGTATTTCTTTTGATCCTAAGAATCGATTTGCATTCACAGCACAAGAAATCATTGAAAATTTACCTGACAGTTATTTTCCTAAGAAGAGTCTAGAGGAAGTAGCGAAGTAGTACTCCAGGGAGAAGATCTTCTCACAATTGATTTTTGTTAATAACTACATGGTTTAATATTTAATGAACAGTCCATAGCAAATATTGTATGACTTGATTGAGCAATGAATCGATAAGCAGAAAGTATATTAACGCAAGAAGGAGAGAAAGAGATTTGAAGAGTCAAAGAGAGAAGGAATAAGCAAATTGTATGTCTTTTAGTTGATTAATCTGTTTATGTATGGAAATATCCTGTTTTTTTTGTTTTTGATTCAACTTTGATTTTTGCTAATAAAATATTTTTCAAACAAATTAAAGGATAACATCCTTTGCTTCTCATCACAATAGAACAACAAGATTAGGGAATATTTGCCGGAAAATTTGCCCAAAACTGCTATCACAAATTCAAGTAAATGGAATATCACAAAATAATTAAAAGTGAAAATAGCTAATTGAGATTAAGTATTCTTTCTTCTATTCTTCAAAATAAGATGCATAAAAGAAATTGAGTAACTCTTTAAATTGAATCCAATGTTATATTATCTATATCTCTCACTCTCTCTTTCTCTTCATCTGATTTGAAAATTAATGGGTAGAAGAAGGTGCCTTTTTGTGAGAAAGAATTATCAGGTTTAAAGAAGAAATTATTAGCATTT
>Ga0302271_10003865_pt1 | contig 12282 bp, 11 predicted proteins | sample III_Bog_N1_1_FD_198767 | JGI IMG/M metagenome (GOLD analysis project Ga0302271, IMG submission 198767) | Peat permafrost microbial communities from Stordalen Mire near Abisko, Sweden - III_Bog_N1_1 | ecosystem: Environmental > Terrestrial > Soil > Wetlands > Peat | place: Sweden: Abisko... | reverse complement strand
TCCCCCCACCCCCCCCCCCCACCCACCCCCCCCCCCCCCCCCCCCCCCCCCCCGCCCCCCCCCCCCCCCCCCCCCCCCCCCCCCCCCCCCCCCCCCAATAGATGAGCCTCTTGATATTAGTTTTGAATTAAAAAAACCTGAAAATATTCTTAATTTTACCCCTTTTTTCCCATAAAATCTAGAGAAACCGTTCAACAACATCATCAGTGTTCTTGCAAACTCATTCGATTTACCAATGAAGAGTGCCACAACTGGATACGAATTCGATCAACCTCAAGTCGACAGTCTCTACAAGAAACTCCTCTAACTCAACAGATGCAATGCCAACAATTACTAAAATCTTGGTGTCAACGGGGCAATGAGCACAGATAGCTTGCATAATATCTAGGCACTCAGCCTCAATTAAACAACTGATTTCCCCGTCTTCGTTGTCTTTGAGCTTATCGGAAACGATGTCTGCGATTTCCCTCATTCATTTGACAACATGACTCAACCAGCTATCTTCAGAGAGAAGATTCTTGAGATCTGGAATCACCTTGATACAGTCCTCCCAGCTGGATCACACATGATCGTCTGGGGAGTCGCTGATGGTAGAATTCTTTATGATACCTTGAAAAATTCCACTGAACCTATCGGCTTAAGCTACCCTGATTTTTATGATTACTTAAACTGCCTGACTGTCTCACCTTGCTGGGGATACATGAACACTGATTAGTATGTCAGAGATATCACTGCTGGATGGGCTGAAACTCTTAACAAAGTCTACTAGGACATTCTCGCTGATGAGACTATTAAATTCAACAATTTCGACATCATCTACTACGACTTGCCCATTAAGGAAATCATCGATATTGCTCTTTTGAATGGATACACTGCTCAAGACATCATCGAACCTGTCGATGGATTTCATCCCAGTCAACTCGCCAACGACTATCTCGCTGATGTCTTTTGGGCTAACATTAAGAGAGACAGACCCGAATGGATTCCTCTTCCCAACCCACATAACGATCTGATCGATACACTTTTTGGAAATCCCGTTCTCGCTAAAGCAAGTGAATTCTGATAGGAAATAACATGAATAATGCTGACAGATGTGAATGCAAGCATATATAATCATACAATACAACATGTCTTGCATGTTTCTTTATTTACACAAGAGAGCTTATTTGTTATGTCACATCTAATCAATCAATCGCCTTTATCAAACATTTTAATTCCTCTAATTCTTTCTTCACATCTTTCTCTTTTGTCTTTGCTTCTACTCAAATGAAAATCACAAATTTATTAGCATAAATATGCTTACAACTCACATTGGTTTGTCTTTTTGAATGTTTTTCACATGATACTCCTGTGAAAAATTGTGTTATAAACTTTTAATTATTATTACCTGATCGAATACCATTGCTGGTCATGCGTTAAACACAATACGCAACTGATCTAGCGTATTCCCTGTAGTATTATGTTTGAAACGCTGTAAAATCATCCATGGTTACTTCTGCTTGAGGATCATATGCTTTTACAGGAAGATTAGAAGTGCTTTCAGAATCTGATTAGCACACGTAAGTTGTTGCTTCTTGAGCACATTTAATTCCTTGACTCAAGAATGCCTTTATTTAAGTTGAATTCATCGTTTCAAGGGACATTCCTGAGAGATATAAGTATTAAATGAACGAATTCAGTTGCTTATGATTAGTCTCAATCAAAAATGCCTCAAAGACAATCTCCTACAGAATAGGATCACTCAAATATTTACTAGTTTATGTATTATTATCTTGAAGGTTCATTGCTTGATTCGAAGTATTTTTATTAGCCTCTAAAGCATCACCCGTTCGCTATTGCTTTTGTTCTTGTTGTTTTTACAGTTGATTGATGTATGAAAGTGTAATTTACTCTAGAATAGTTAAATATTAGCTATGATATCTTTAATGTTTTTTCGATGAAGAAACTGAAATAACACTCATGCGTATCCGATTCACTAAAGGTACGATCATTTCTATCAATTCCTGTGAGTCATTTAGCAAGAGTGCTCTTTGAAGAATCAGTTTGAGCTCCTCGAGAAGAACAAGGTTAAAAGTTAGTTATCGTAATTAGTTTTTATCCATGGAATCTAAGTATTTTTTGATGATAATGACTCTACGACGGAGACTCCCTCTTGAGTTCAGAAGACTTTCCTCTGACAAATGGTAAAAAATGAAGGATTTGGTTTAAGTAAAAACATAATTAAACTATCTTTTTTAGTTTTAAAATATCGACATCAGTTAGAGATCATACTTTTGAGTAGAAGGTTGGTGGAGTGAATGAAGTACGCTTGCTTGAACCATTTCTCAAGAGCGGGGTCTATCCCTAATAGCATAATTCCGGTGATGATCCCTATCGAGACCAACGCACCTAAACTAAACTTCATGTACTTGCGTTTCTCTCGTTATTCATTGCGCGTTTTAACATCTTCAAGACTCTCAACGAATCCGAATTGTTTGGAAAATTCAGTGAAATTATCTTGTTTGAAAATTGCTGTGCGCTGTTTTTGGAACTATTCACTTGGAATGACATCGATCTCAGTGGGAGGCGCAGTTACTACTGCAGCAGCAACATCATCGCTGGATGGTTTGCTATCTTTTTGTACTGTGGAGAATCTTGGAGCATAAATGTAAGAGGATCGCAAGCTAGGAATCTTATGGAATAATCTCAGAAATATCATGATTTTTGCTGTAAAAAATAATCGTGTTGAAGATAATTATTTTTTTCGTAATATTTTCGATTAGTCAGCAAAAATAGAAAGACAGAGAATCTTTGATTAATTAAATAATTTATGAATCCTAAATTAAATTCACATCAAAACAAGAAAAAGAGGCTTGAAATTGAGAAATAGAAATGAGAGAGATTAATAGTAAAAAAAGAAGTCTCCTTCTTGTTTATTTTCTCAGATTCTTTCATGAAGCAATATATTAATTAAGACCCTAAAGATGTAATTGTTGTACTTGATGTATTCTACCTGCATGATTGTCTTCAAAATATCCTTTTTGTTTGTGTAATAATTGAATAAATCCTCATTTTCTGAATAATTTCAAGAGATATTTATTTACAAGTCTGTTGAGTTTGATGAGCTTCAGCATTTTATCAGACATCTCGAGGAAGAAACGAAGGATCTTTTTGAGAAAAAAAGAATATTTTCCATTAAGTTGTGGATAGAGGGGAGTCTGTTTTAACAAATAATAAAGACAAAAGTGCTCTTACTTATTTCTCTCCTATTCGTAGCAGCAGACAGTTTCGCTGGTTGAGAGTCAAATCTTTTGACTAGATTAGTTCATTATCCTCCTTAATTCAGATGTAGTTAAGGAAAAAAAGAGACCAAAATTAAAATTAAATCAGTAAATGATATTTTTACTGCGAAAGTAGTCTGGTAGAGATCGAGAGAATACAAGCATAGCTCTGAAATATATAGCCACATATCGCTTTCATTTTGAAAGGATATTGGTGGTGTCTTCTATGGCTAATATGATTGATGATTCTCACCGTTTTCGGGTTGTTCTTAATGTTAATAAGCCAGATCCTACAGTTTCTTAGGATCTTTGACTACGATAAACCGCAGATAACTCATAAACTCTTGAACTTTCTAGTCAGAAATATTCTCTAAGATTCGAAATTATTTAAACTCAGGCAGATCACCACCAACCATGTTTCTCTTTTGGTTTAAGAGAGCATCTTATTTGTCAAATTATACACTGACAACTACTTCATTCGCATTGTTCTCCATGCTGATAAATCCGTAGTACAAGAAAAACCGAGAATTACACTTATCACCTTAGGAATCAAATACTTATTCCCCTAGGTTAATATCCTCTAAGGCAGTTATTACAAACCCTTCCATCTTGTTATCATATTATCAATGTGCTGACTTCGGTCTTCTATGATTCAACATGTCTAACAGCAAAAAATTATTTGTTTTGATGGAATTATGCTGATTAGAAGTTAAAATAATCTTTTTTTTTGCTTTCCAACCTGCAAAAGGCACTAAGGCATCTGTTTTAAATTCATGGATAGATATTCCAAAGACCCCTGAAGAAACTGTCATTCTCGCACAGCAGAAATCTTCAAAGGAGTTCTGCGCGAACTCTGGTGCTACATTGCAAATATTGTCATAATCTCCACGAATTTCATTATTTTTGTCTCGAACTAGGTCTTTTATAAATTTTTATTATTCAAAAAAGAGAAATTTGGTTGCTGTATTCATGTATTTTTCATATTTCTTTAAGTAATTGTTTGGTATTTTTTATGCAATTTTGATACTAAATACTTTGAAAAGGTGATCCATTCAGCCAAGATAAATCTTCTTCATTGAAGAAAATAGGGAACTAGTCATAGTTGCTTAGAAGAATTTACAGGTAAGGTTTCCAGAATGAATTAAGGTTTTTTCGTTCTTAAAGAAGAAATATTGACAGGAACGAATGCTTAGGAGATAGAAGATATACCTGTGACGCGAGGATTTTCTTACCTACTAGGGTATTCTTAGCCATTTCAAGAGTTATCAAATGAGATTTAGGGACAGACAAAATCCTTTCCTTATTCTTTGATTATTTATTAAAAAATTCAAGAAAAAATAATTAAATGAAAGTCAGAAACAAAGAAAAAGACAAAAAAAGCATGTTTTCCTTACAGTAATTGGTCGGGAAGCATACACGCCCCTGTAGTTTTTCTAAAACTGACATAATTTCAAGTTTTTTAAGTAGCTTTTACCTTTTTTCATCCAACTGAGCAATGCTTCATGATTATCTTTTTCTGGATCATCTTAGGAGAGGATTTCCGACTGGGAAATGTTGTTCATTTTGCTGAGTTTTCTCAATAAAACAAAAAATAAAAATACATATTAATTGTTTTATCCACTCTAAACATATTCATTTTCCAAAAAAGAAGCCTAAAGAAAAATGATTAGGTGTGTTTTTTGGAATAAATTAAGTCTAGTTGGAATAGATCTCTTGAGCTCTCGCTCTGATTTTTGATATTTTTTTCTTTATTCCAATTCCTGATCGTCTAGAGTGACTAATGTGTACTACTCAGTCTGTTGCCTTAAAATAATTGTTGTTCTAGAGTAAGATAATTATTTCCCATTTCCTAAATGATATCTAATTTTTCAAAGCGAAGACTCCAAAAAATTCAGTAATTCAATAATTTTTCCCTATTAAATACCATTCTTTTCAGTACTAAATGTATTCTTTTTTTAAATGCCTTCTAAGAACAAATCTCAAAGAAAATTATGGCTTTTTATCCTCAATTCTTTCAGGCAATTTCCAATTAAATTTACTCCCTTACCAGGAGATTTTCAATATTCCGCTGACAGAAAGCATCAAATGCCAGAAACAAAGTCTGGACAAAACAACTCTCTGCAATAATTAATAAATTTGAGCGCAATTTCAAGATACAAATCATCTTATTAGTTTTGCTATTTCCAAACAGCTAACCTCCATGGAAGACATATCAATAGCTGCTGCCATCATTATCCTCATCTTATTCATCCACACAATCAGCTCCCACATCATCGAAGTCAAGAAAGTAAAGCATTCATTAACTCAAAGCATTTCTGTCAGCTAATTTTCTCAAAAACACATATTTATTTTTTTACACTTTCAAAGATATCCTTTTTGCATGAATCCGCTGTCACCATTGGTCTGGGAGTTTTAGTTGCACTCATCCTCAAAGCAGTAACCATATATTCTTCAAAGAATAATCTGCCAATAAACTGATATCATTTCAATTTGCATAGATTAATGGTACAACAGTTGAATTCAACCATGAAATCTTCTTCAACATGATCCTGCCACCTATCATTTTCGCTGGTGGATTCAACCTTCGTAAGACCTAATTCTTCGAGAACTTCAGCTAAATAACATTCTACGGGATTATTGGAACAGTTCTAAGCTTCTTAGTTATCGCCTGTGCATCTTTAACTTTAGTCTCAACAGGCTGGTTCTTTGAAGGCAAACAAATACCAACTTCTGACATACTTTTACTCAGTGCAGTTCTAAGTGCAACTGATACAGTCGCAGCTTTGAGTCTCGTAAAGGAAGCCCAATTCCCTCAGCTTCATTCTGTTCTTTTCGGGGAAGGCATTGTCAACGATGCCATTGCTATTGTGATTTTCAGAAGCATCAAAAACTACGTTCTCGAAACAAATACGGATTTCTCCACATCGACATTTTTTTTGATTCTGCTGGATTTTGCTAAGCTTCTGTTCTTGAGTCTATTCATTGGATTATCGATTGGGTTACTCATTTCACTGTTCTTCAAGAACTACTCCTCGTATAATAACTTTCCTCTTAGGGAAACTAGCATCATTTTGCTGGCGGGATATTTTTCCTACTTAATCGCAGAGATCATCGAACTTTCAGGTGAAGAAGAAAAAGAATAAAACACAAAAATAACTCATAAATTTGTCTAACTTTTTGGTTTGATTTTTCTTTTCCTTTAGGCATAATATCGCTGTTTTCATGTGGTGTAGTGATGGGCCATTATGCTTATTTAAACATTTCAGAAGAATCATAGAAAGGAACCCATTTAGCATTTGAAACAGTTGGCTATCTTGCGGAAGCATTTTTGTTTGCTTATTTAGGGATCTCAATCACGAATATCAGCTACTCTGATGTTGAAATAGGTTTCTCGATTTGCATGATGCTGATAATATGCTTTGCTAGATGTTTCTCTGTGTTTAGTCTTCCTTGTCTTCAAATAGTCTGCTCCAAATAACTCAAGCTCTCCAAGCAGCAGCTCTCAATGGTTTGGTATTCAGGCACGATTAGAGGTAAGAAATATTATGATGATAGATGAAAAAATGCTCAAAAACTATTAACAAAAGTTTCCCTTATCATTAATGAGTTTTTGCTATTTTTGTTTTCATAGGAGCAATAGCGTTTGGCTTGACTTTGATGATTGAAAGTGAGAATTTAAACGTATTACTGAACATCGTCTTGTTGATAATCATTTTCTCAACTGTCATCCTCGGATCATTGCTCTAAGTCTATGGAAGATGGATAGGTTTGCAGCCTGAGAAAAACGATCTTTTTGATGTGTATCTCAATGCAAGTTTTTCCAAGAAAGTACAGAGTATCAGCGATTACGGCGAGATTGGTTTCTACAATAGGGATCTTAAAAGCAAACTAAGTAACGATTCAGCATCAACTTCACCTACGAAACTCAACGCAAACAACCTGAAAACACAATTTGTTTCTTCATCTTCTGGACATAACATGACAGAGAAATTAAGAGAACTCGAAAAGAAATATGTCAAGCCTATATTCTCCAAAAAAGAAGAAGATCCAGTTAAATCAATAGATCTTCAAGAATACAAAGAAAACATCGATAAGCTATCACATTATGAAGAGTTCTGAGACGAGGGTGGGTGTTTCAATAAGTTTAAAAGGATTAAGATTGGATGGCTTGGAGATTCAAACAACAAAAAGTGGAAAGCATGTAATGAAAGATAGAAATCTAAAAACTAGCTTCCTCTGTTTCCTTAACTCCAAGTTCCTAATAAAACCATGTATTTTTACATAAAAACCGATTTAAATTCACAAGAACATTCATCTTAGCAACAATCAAGAATGCAAGTTATGATTTGTTTTTTTATTTTGTCGTTTTGTATCAAATATCTTCCTAATCAAGCCATAACCAAATTTATCCCTTCAAATCATTCTCAAAATCCTTATTTAAATGCAGTTTGTTGTAACGACCTTTATCGTTTCTAATTATTGGATAAACTAATTCACATAAATTGAATACGAACATTTTATTATTTTCTTTATATTGAATACATTCACAAATTAACACTTCTTTTCTCAATGTCTTCAATAAGAATCCCCGTTGCATCAAATTCTTTACTTAAGCACATGAGTGAAATTACCAAGTAATTGTTTAAATATCTTGAAAAGGAATCTTTGCACCAAAGTTCAATTTCTCTTTGTTAGCTCCCAGACTCTTAGAAATTGATTTATGATTCAAAGCACTGAGTAGCTCTATCTATTCCTTGTAGATTTTGTTAATTATTTTGTTTATTTTGGTTAATATTTAATTTGTTTTAATTATGTTTCTGGATTTCTGATCGACTTATTTTGTTATTATTGTTTCATGTATTATATTCCTTGCCAAATCTCTGGTAGATTCAACAATTCCTTGAATTTGATTGCCTCATCATGACTCAATCTCCCTTCATCAATTTGCTTTCTTTTGAATTGATGATATGCATCTTACCCGTTTCCTCTTCTTCTTAACGAAATCCTTTTTAGATTTGCTATTTTCATTATTATCACAGAATTATCTCTGTCTTTCTGGCTACTTCTAAACTAAGCTATCAAGTAACCCTAGATCATACGTATCCGGAACTGAATCATACATATTAGGTAGAAACATTGGCGTCTCGGGAGATATCTTCTCATTGTAGAAACTCGAGTTTGTCTTAAATAAATCGAGTTCTAGAAAAAAAGAAGAAAAAAAACAAAGAATGTAAATGAGAAAAGATTCTATTATGAGGATTTCTAAGGATGTATTTAACACATCCTTCATAGATCATTACTTGTGGCAAGGTTGGTTTGCAAGAGTCCTAGCTGCTTTCCTTAATTTTTTAACTGCAGCAAAGAATCCTTTTCTTGTTTTAGCAATTGAAGTTTTCGCTTGAGACTTGTTTCCTCTTCTTAAACTCGTTTCTTGTATTTGGTCACCAATCGAGACACAATGTGATCTTACTCTTCGAGAAGATGAATGACTCGCTCTTGGCTTTGTTGTCTTTTATATTGAGAATGATGGAATGACTAATGCGTGGATATTGCAGGATCAGGAGTGCTTATGATCCTTGGGTTTGGTATGGGAATCGTATTTTTTATCGATAAGCTTCTACCTTAGTTGAAAGGTTATTTTAGATTCCTTGCCGGGTCAGTTATGTAGAGTTTAGATAAAGCTGTTTGATTTAATAACTGTTCTTCAGATGATCTGTTCGTTTTAAGTTCTTTGGGCTGGACAGTAGAGTTAATTTAGTTTTCCTTCCTCAATCTCGAAATCAATCTTTGATTTCTGAGATTCAATTCATCCATTTCGTCTTAGCTGTTCTAGGTTTTGCTTCCAGATTTCTTACTATTGTCAATGTAGTCTTTAAGTTGAACAGAATGGGATCGAGCAATTTTATTTTTATTTTCAATTTGCGTCAAAATTTTGCTACTATTTTAAGAGGAATTGTTGCTGTTGTTATTGAAATATTTGCCCATTTGAGTATTTATGTTGTTTAGATTAGATTCATGAGATGGCTGCTATCTTCTAAGAACACCTGTACCTTAAGGATGATATGGATTACCATAAATATTGCTGAGTTTATGATCATTTCCATTTAACGCAGCTGCTAAATGCGAATTACCAAAGAACAAAGATTCCCCATTTTCGTTAGTAATCTTCAATCCAGATGAAGGGCGTTGATGATTCAGATGCTGTGAAGGATAACTATGCATATTTTCAAGAGCACCTTTGAGATAGCTACACTATTCATTATCCTGCTTCGTCATGGTTGTAGTCATCTCTGATTATTTCAGCTTTGGCACATCAGAATCATTGTTACTTTGCATTATTTTTTCAAATAATTATTCTCCAAAAGTAGCTAGCATTTCTGATTTCTCTTTGTCACCTTGCTCCTCATGATCTTCAGATAGAATGCGATCTCCTCTTGAAACTTATTTCTCAGTCGGATAGAATTCAGTAGAAGAAGATGGGGAAGTAGATTTATTTCTTGGAGGAAGGATATCAGGAGGAAGAGGAGGAGTAGTAAAAAGAGAAACTGGATGGTTAACACTGGGGTTTTAGCTATTAAGATAGCTTTTCCTGCTATTGTTTTATACCAACAAACCCCCATAATTATTATGTGGTTGTTATGTCGACTGCTAACAGAATTCATTGATGTCTAGAGTCTTGGAAGCTCGGAGGGGAGTTGGTTCATATTTTTTAAGATTTAGCCAATCTCTCAAATCAATTGAATCTCTCACATCAAAGAACTGCTGTCTTTTATGCATATTCTGCATATTTAGCATCTTTTCCCGTTGGTTCAAAATATCTTCAGTGTTTTACCTTTTTTATAGATCCTGATAGCAATAACTACCATGATCAGCTGGTTTAATGATTCTTACTCCCCCTCCTGCAGGTCTACCGTCAGTGCCTGGAGTGAGTGCTCGCTTTAACCTTAAAGGTGAGCGAGTTGAATATTATGTTGTAAACCGCATTGAAGTCATTGCAGATGTGCTTCCTTTACTTAAGTTTTCTTCTCCTGCTTGCTCTTCATTTTCTTAAGCAATCCTTTTTACTGTTCTCGAAGCAATCGCTGATGAGTTAGCACTACTTATCATAGATATATTTCCTTAAGATAACTTATCTGTCTGCTCAGAATGCAGCTACTGCTAATAATGTCTAAGAAGTCCTCTTTTAACAATTCTTCTAGCATCTTCCTAAGTATTCTATTAACAAAGCATATTCTGATGTGGTTATGCCTAAGAATTACGACCTGATGCTAGCCTTGACATTTCTGTCTCGTATTAAGAAGCTTTTTTCAACAGAAAATAGCAGTTTAATGTACTAAACCAAATTGAGATCAGTTTATCTTCTCCCTCTGTTGATTGGTTTACGTTGTTTTCTTTTCTCAGCAAACCAGAAGATTTCTTATTAATCCCATGAATCATACCAAAAAATCTGTAACATAAATTCGCATTCTACCTTACTCATACAACCTTAACCACAAGGCATTGCTAAAAATCTTAGAATCTCAATATTCTTTTGGTTCTAAAAACACTTAGTTTTTCCTTATTTTTTTCTCAAATTGAATCGATCAATTAAAACACTCATTTTTGAACAAGTGAGAATTAGTTTTCTCGCGACTGAGTCATTTATTTGAATAATTACAAATCAAAAGAGAACAATTTTGATAAATTAAATATCGAATGGTAGTAGCCTGCCAGTTTTCACTCAATTCAAATTTTTTCAAAAAAAGATCTCTTTTATTTTTCACTGAAATAGTTTGATCTTCTCTTTCTCTACTGTGAGAAGTTTTTATTGTTTTCAAGCTGATTAGAAATCATACAAATCAATTTCCTTTCTTTTTGAAACCATCTTAATCCTTCTCAAGACAATTGAAGCTTCAAGAATAATTATTCGATGTTTTCAATTATCATAATATGATCTTAAAATAAAGAATAAAACTCATACACAAACACACATTTTCATACAAAATATCTTTTATTGGATTAAATTGTTTAGACTTGATAACCATCTACCTAGTCTTCCCATCAACAAGTGCTTTTATCATGAAAATACTCTCTCCCCTCATTTGTGCTTGAATTTATCACTTCTCTTTCCCTCGAATCCAGCTCTATTCTTTGGTTTGGCTTAGTTATGTTTCCCTCCGAACTGCTTTCCACCTTCTTTCTTCTTATGGAAGGCTTATTACTGCTATTTTCCTTTATTTCCTGCAGGCTTATTGTGTTAAATTGCTTTTCCTTTTCCTGTACCAGGATTCTCTTCAGTACTTTTCTTCTATTGATTAGTAGATTCCTTATTCTTTTTTCCTTCTTTTTGTTATTTTTGTGAATCCTTTTTAATGCCTTTTTTCACTTTCTCTACATCCCTTTTGCCTTTCTCTCCTTTCTCAGAGCTCTTTGAAGAGTGTTTTTTCTAGGATTCTTTGATCTTATTTTACAATCTTTCCCTGAGTTCATTTATTGTTGGAGCTTCGCCTGGTTAAGCTACTTACTTGGGAGCATCTGTTGCATCAGTAGTGTTTTGTTTTTTACTATTCTACTTGGAATTCTAAGTTTGATCTTGTTTGTTTCCTGATTATTACTTATTCTTGCTATTTTCGTGATCACCATGCTTCTTGGGTTTAGTAGATTCACTCCTATTTAGCTCTCCGAGCTTAGAGAGATTCTGTGGGAAATGTTTTGCAAATCTAAAGAAATCCTTGTAGTCCTCCATTTCTTCTTTTTTTGATTTGGATAAAAGGCTAAAATAATTAGTAATTTTCTATGTTATTTGTCCAAACTAAAATTAACTTCTCCTTTTAGTCTTTTCCAAGAAATCTCCCTTGCTAACCAGTCAATTCATTCTCTCCTATTTTTGTCAGATCTTAAAATTTATTAGGCAGTTATTCTTTTTCATTTTAAGATTTTCAAGCTCTATCTATGGAGTAATTGATCTCCAGGGGTTGGGGTTGGGGTTGGGGTTGGGGTTGGGGTTGGGGTTGGGGTTGGGGTTGGGGTTGGGGTTGGGGTT
>Ga0302271_10003864_pt1 | contig 12282 bp, 9 predicted proteins | sample III_Bog_N1_1_FD_198767 | JGI IMG/M metagenome (GOLD analysis project Ga0302271, IMG submission 198767) | Peat permafrost microbial communities from Stordalen Mire near Abisko, Sweden - III_Bog_N1_1 | ecosystem: Environmental > Terrestrial > Soil > Wetlands > Peat | place: Sweden: Abisko... | reverse complement strand
TTGAAAAGCTCAAAATAGCTAAACGACCTGTAATTTTTGCCGGAACTGGAATCCGGTTGGGAAAATCGCATGAGGCTTTTCTCAAATTGATTGAAAAGCTTCAAATTCCTGTAGTTACAGCCTGGAATGCCCATGATGTTTTGTGGGATGACCATCCTTGTTTTTGTGGTAGACCTGGAACAATTGGAACCAGAGGCGGTAATTTTGTGGTTCAGAATGCAGATTTACTTTTGGTACTTGGTAGCAGGTGTAATATCCGTCAGATCAGTTATAATTATAAAGATTGGGCACCTAAATCATACAAAATTATTGTTGATATAGATAAATCGGAACTTTATAAACCCACTATCAATCCTGAATTGCCAATATGGGCAGATGTAAAGGATGTAATTGATAGCCTCCATAATTTTGATTTAAAAGATTTCAACACTGACGCTCATCTGCAATGGTTAAATTGGGCTAAAAGGATTAATTTAAAATATCCGGCTACATTACCGGTCTATTATCAATCAAAATCAGTACTTAATCCCTATGTTTTTATAACTGAATTTACAGAGAGATTAAAAAATAATGATAAGCTTATATGTGGAAATGGTAGTGCATGTGTAATTACATTTCAGGCCGGAGTAATAAAGAAAGAAACCCGACTCTTTGCTAATTCTGGATGTGCTGCCATGGGATATGGTTTCCCGGCTTCCATTGGATGTGCAGTAGCTACTAATGGCGAAAGAGTAATATGTATTGATGGAGATGGTAGTTTTCAAATGAATCTACAGGAATTACAAACTGTGGTTTATAACAAATTAAATCTGAAAATTGTATATTTTAATAACGATGGTTATCATTCCATCCGTCAAACTCAGGAAAACTTATTCAAAGGTCGTCCTTTAGTTGGTGTATCTGATGGAACCGGATTGAGTTTTCCCGACATGGAGAAAATAGCCAGAGCTTATGGGATTCCATATATGAAGATTACTACAGAAAAGCAGATTCCAGATATGATAGACTTTATAGAGCCTGATGGACCTGTATTATGTGAAGTAGTAGTTGATAAAACCCAAAATTTTGCTCCCAAATTATCTTCAAAAGTGTTACCCGATGGTAAAATAGTTTCACCTGAAATTGATGATATGTTTCCATTTTTGGAAAGGGAGGAATATGAAACTAACAAGATAGTGAATTAACAATATAAATAAAGAATTCAAAACGAACTGATTAATAATTAATTTGATGAGTTGTTGGAGATATTCAAATGTTTACTTTTTTGACTTTAATCCGATTTTATAGTGTAGATAAATGTAGAAAAAATAAATGATAAAATTAATAAAAACAACAGCCTCAAAATTGGGATTTGATAAAGCAATTATGTTCACTTCTTCGACAAGTATTTTAGGAGCTATTGGAAGTGTTGTATCTATGATATTCGTCGTTAAATATTTGACTGGTATAGAACAAGGGTTTTATTATACGTTTGGGAGTATTGTAGCCATTCAAGTTTTTTTTGAGTTAGGACTAAATGGAATTATTACTCAATATGTTGCACATGAAGTATCTAATTTAGATTGGCAAAGCGATAATATACTTTCTGGTGATTCTAAGTTTAAATCTAGATTGTCTTCACTTTTACATTTTAGTGTAAATTGGTATTTGTTTTTTGCAATAATATTGCTAATAACGTTGCTAATTGTTGGTTTTGTGTTTTTTAATAGATATGACAAAACAGATGGAACTGTTAGTTGGATAGCTCCATGGACTCTACTTGCAATTGGAACTGTTATTAGTTTAGTGGTTTCCCCAATAGTAGCTTATATACAGGGTCTAGGAAAAGTAAAAGAAATTGCAAAAATTCAACTTTTAATTTTGTTTTTTAGATTAGCTATAGTATGGGGAGGTCTTATAATAGGAGCAAAATTATTTGTCTTGGGATTGGGTAGTCTTATTTCAGCATTTCTTTTAATTTTAATGATTGCATTACAATATAGAAAATTACTTATTTATCTCTGGAAAACTGAAATTGTTGAAAAGGTGTCCTACCGTTTAGAGATATTTCCATATCAATGGAAGATTGCACTAAGTTGGATGAGTGGCTATTTTATTTTTCAACTGTTCAACCCAGTATTATTTGCAACAGAAGGTGCAGTAGTAGCTGGCCAAATGGGAATGACTCTCGCAGCATTAAATGGGGTACAATCTCTTACATTAGCCTGGATTACAACCAAAGTGCCTTTGTTCTCGGGCTTGATTGCCCAAAAAGATTATACATACTTAGATAACATTTTTAATAAAACCTTGAAACAATCTGCATTAATAAATTTCGCAGGTCTGTTTTTTTTAATGTTTATTATTTTTCTAATTCGATATTTTAATATCGAAATAGGCGGAAAATTACTTGGAAATCGTTTTTTGAATTATTTACCTTTGTTTTTAATGATGGTTCCGATATTTTTAAATCAATTTGTTGCAGCATGGGCAACGTATTTAAGATGCCATAAAAAAGAACCTTTTCTAATAAATTCAATAGTTGGTGGCATCTTATGTGCATTATCTACAATTTTGCTTGGTAAATATTTTGGAGTTTTTGGTGTAACATTGGGTTATTGTTTGATTACTGTAGCCATGTTTCCATGGGGATACTATATTTTTAAAACTAAAAAAATAGAATGGCATAAAATTCAAAAAAAAATAATGTAACTATCAAATATTCAGCAAATTAAAGAATGGAAAACAATATCATATTATCAATTTGTATACCAACATTTAATAGGGATAAATGTATTAAAGAGCAATTAGAGAGATTGTCATCTTTAGATGACGAAATTTTAAGTAATATAGAAATCATAATTTCAGACAATTGTTCTCAAGATAATTCTAAAATGATTATTGAATCATTTATATCTAAATTCAAATTCGTCTATATTAGAAATGAAGAGAACATCGGTGGTGATAGAAATTTCCTTCAATGTTATAGCAAATCTACTGGACAATATGTTTTATTGCTTGGTGATGATGACTTTATTATTAAAGATGCAATACCTAGATTGTTGGAAAATCTAAGACAAGAAGAATATGGATTAATACATATATCATCTTCTATTAAAAGAAATGGGCTGTCTTCAAAAACCTATATTGATTCAGAACATTTTTTATCTGATATCGGCATTTGGATATCTTTTATGAGTTCAAATATTATTAATAGAAAATTTATTCAAAATATAGATTTAACTAAATATATAGATACTTATTTTTTACAAATTCCAATATATGTATATTCTGCTGAAAAAAGCAAGAAAAACCTAATGATATATTATAGATTGTTTGAAGACAGTGTAATGTATCAAACCAATGGTGGCTATAATATTTTTAAAGTATTCGTTTCAAACTACATAGATATATTCCAGACTCTATTAAATGAGGGAATAATATCAAAAAAATTATTTCGAAATGAAATACTAATTTCAAGTGATTCTATAATACCACATGTTTTTAATTTTTTAATTAAAAGGAAAAAATCAAATTATGATACTAAGGGTGCGATAAAGATATTAAATAAATATTATGGATTAGTACCTTTTATATTTTATGTAGTCAGGTATATCATAAAACATACAATTTCAAAATTGTGCCACATATCTAGAAATATCTTTTGATGTGAATTCTATAAATTAATTCTTTAATATTTTATTGAATTTTCATAATGTCGTCCAGATACTGGTTATAAATTAATTTCAAAACTGATATAAGATATATAAGTATGATTTCAAATGAATGGTCAATAAACTCTGAACGACTGAATAGACCAGGTCGTGAACATAATATAATATATGAGTGGGAAGATGTCTTATCTTTAGAGTTGGGGTTGAAAGTGGTAAATAGAATGAATCTCAAAATGGAGTTTATAGACAAAGTATTAGGACATTTGAGAATAAATCCATTAGGGCATTTTCAAAGGAGGAAAGCTATTGTATTTAAGTTATCAGCAAATACTTATTCAGACTGGACGAATTCATCAAAAATCATTCCATGGATAATTGATTTTTATTTACCAAGCTATAAATATGATAACTTTTTCAAAGTAACATCAAGAAACCATGTGGTTTTTATTAGTAGTAGAGAAGTATATGAGTTATTAACCAAGCATAAGCTTTTCGATAAGGAAAAGTATATTCACATGCCTTTAACTATGCCCGATAAATACCGAATCAATGGAAATGAGCACTTTGACAAGAAATATGATTTGGTTATGCCAGGGCGCTCAGATAGTATGTTAATGTCGTTTGTAGAGCATTATGCCGATGAACATCCCGATTTTACTTATGTTGCTCGCGAGCACATAGATGGAAAATGTGCATATTCAGTTAATAATCGGATGCTGGGTAAAAAGCGAATATATTCATTTAATTCCCAAGATGCGTATTTGGATCTTGTAAAATCAGGGAAGATTGGTTTATGGAGTACAAGGGGACTTGACTTCTTAGAATGTAATGGGTATAATCAAGTAACGCCCCGTCTCTTAGAGCTTATGACATGTGGCTGTCATGTAATAGTACGCTATCCAGATAATGCCGATACACGTTATTGGAGGGTTAATGAAATAAGCCCAAGTATAAATGACTATGAATCGTTTAGGTTACGTATGGACGTGTGTCTAAGTTCTGAAGTTGACATGAAGTCATACGCTCGTTATTTGAATAGTCATTATACATCAAATTTAGTATTTGAAATTAAAAAGTATTTATACTAATGAAAAAAACTGTCATTATAGGCGCAGGTATATCCGGATTAGCTATGGCTACCCTTCTGAAAGAAAAAGGACAGGAAGTTGTAGTGTTTGAAATGGAGTCCCTTCCTGGAGGTCTTATTAAATGCGACAGAGTAGATGGTAATTTATTTCATCGCACAGGAGGACATGTGTTCAATACTAAACGGCAAGATGTGCTAGACTGGTTTTGGAAGCACTTCGACAAAGAACGTGATTTTACTAAAGCATTGAGGAACTCCTCTGTGGCAATGCCCGAAGGGATGATGATTCCTTATCCCATTGAGAACCATGCCTACTTGTTTGATGAATCAACAAAGAAGGCTTTCATCGAGGACTTGGTGATTATTGCTAAAGCAGAAGAACAACATCCTAAGAACTTCGAAGATTTTTTGCGTGGACGTTTTGGTGCGACACTTTATAACATTTACTTCCAACCATACAACTATAAAGTTTGGCGAAGAGACTTGAAAAACGTCTCTCTGTCATGGCTTGAAGGCAAACTGCCCATGCCTACTGTGACGGAGTTGATATATAATAACATCAACCATGTAGAAGAACGAACTTTTGTTCACAGTTCTTTTTTCTATGCTAAAAAAGACGGATCGCAGTTTATAGCCAACGAACTGGCAAAAAATTTGGATATACGTTATGATAAAAGGGTCGAGAGTTTGGAACTTAAGGGTAATAAGTGGTTAGTGAATAGTGAAGAAGCTGATTGTGTGGTGTTTTGTGGAAATATTAAGCAGTTACCATCTCTTGTAGAAAGGTTTGTGAATTTAGACTCGTTCGTAAAACCGATAATGGAACTTGAGTCACATGGCACCACTTCAGTGTTCTGCGAAATAGAGCAGAATCCTTACAGTTGGATTTATTTGCCGTGTAGGGCTTACGAATCACACCGAATAATCTGTACAGGCAATTTTACGCCGAGCAACAATAGTCAAGGGAAGATGACTGCTACAATTGAGTTTACAGATGCAATCACTAAAGAGGAAATTTTGGAAAATCTAAGCCGTATGCCTTATTCACCAAAATACTTGGCTCATCATTATGAGCAATACACTTATCCTATACAAAGCGCAACAACAGGCGAAATGATTAGTTCTCTGAAACATACCACTGAGGCATCGGGCTTGTACCTGCTGGGTCGATTCGCTGAATGGGAATATTATAATATGGATGTTGCCATTGGTGCAGCAATTGATTTAATTAAACGATTGTAATATATTTTCTTTACACAAGAATATGTATAAGTAGAAATAAAATACCTAAATTGTCTATTCTCAGTAATGTTGTAGTTATAAGATGTCCTGCAAAAATTGTAAAAAAATTAAAATGAAAATTATTCCGTTATATTTACCTCAGTTTCACACCATACCCGAAAATGACAAGTGGTGGGGAAAAGGATTTACCGAATGGGTTAATGTAAAATCTGCAAAGCCCTTGTATGAAGGTCATAATCAGCCAAGAGTGCCTTTGAATGATAATTATTATGATTTAAGTAATATCGAAACATTAAAATGGCAATGCAAGATTGCTCGTGAACATGGAATATATGGTTTCTCTTTCTATCATTATTGGTTCAATGGCCATCTTCTTTTGCAAAAGCCAATGGAAATGTTGCTGGCACATCCAGAAATTGAAATTAACTATTGCATTTGTTGGGCTAATCATGATTGGACCAATGGTTGGAAAGCGACAGGAAAAGCTGTTAATACACTGATTGCCCATGATTTTGATGATGAAGTAGATTGGGTCAATCATTTTAATTACATGCTTCAATTCTTTAAAGATCAAAGATATATTAAAGAAGAGAACAAACCTTTCCTAACAATTTATATTCCACAAATTATAGGAAAACTTACTAAAATGTTAAGCTTGTGGAATCGTTTGGCAATAGAAAACGGATTTGACGGCATAGCATATCTTTATCAAAGTGCTCCAGCCTTTATAGATAAGTCATGGGATCGATCAATGTTTAAATATGGTATACAGTCCAATCCAGATTATGCAATAACCGTTATAAAAAACGCTACAAAGGGAAAAGTATTCTCATATGTAGTAAAATATTCTCATGCAGTTAAGAAATTTTTGCATATTAAGAAAGGCCTTAATTTTGCATTGAGTTCAATTGATGTAAAGAAGTACGATTATGACGACATCTGGGATATAATCTTAAATAAAACGCCAGTTGCAAATAATATGATACCAACTGCTTATGTTGACTGGGATAACACACCTCGTAGACAGAAACGCGGTTCTGTTCATGTAGGAGTTAATCCAGAAAAGTTTAAAAAATACTTTGGACAATTAGTCCTTAAAACTCGCGAATCATACAAGCAGGATAAAATTTTTGTGTTTGCATGGAATGAGTGGGCTGAAGGTGGATCTTTAGAACCGGACACCAGATTTGGCTTTGGTTTTCTTGATGCTATAAACGATGTATTAGAATCTTTGGGTGAAAAAGAAGTTTAGTAATGAAGGATATTTGTTTTGTTGCAGTGGTCGTTACATATAATTGTGACGTTGAAGAATTATTAAAATCAATTGAATCATATAAGAATTTAGTTAGTGAAGTGATAGTCTGTGACAACTCGACAACCAATAAGATTCGTGATTATTTTACTTCGTGCCAAATTGACCAAATAGAATACCATTCAATGGAAGGTAATAAAGGTATCGCTTATGCTCTTAATTACGGTTTTAAAATAGCTGTGCAAAAACAAGCAGATTGGGTACTGACTATGGATCAAGACAGCACTTTTAAAACTAATATTGATGGTTATATTGATATATGCAATAATCAAAGTTGGGATAAAGCTTCTGTTTTAAGTCCTATTTATTTATATCAAGACAAGAGTAATGAAATTGTTGATCATGTCAAAGCCGTACATATAATAGACAAATCGATACAATCAGGATGTGCTTATCGATTGTCCGATTTTCAGGTAATCGGCCCTTTCCTAGAAGAGTTTTTTATAGATTATATAGATTATGAATATTGTTTGCGTTTGCGTAAATTTGACAGACTTTTGCTAAGTGTACCCTCTGTAGTTTTAGCTCATAATCGCGGTACAGTCATAGAGAAAAAATGTTTTTTCTATCGAATAAAAATAGCAGAATCTGTTTCAATTAGACATTACTATCAAACGCGAAATTTTCTCAAATACTTTGTATTATATCACGATATTTCAGAATTAATTGATCGTTGCTATTTGTTTATGCGAATGATCATTTTTGAAAAGAATAAACTTTTAAAGATTAAATATACTTTCATGGGTATAAGGGATTTCTTTCTCAACAAATGGGGATCATTAAATGATTAATCCTGCTTAATTTTTCTAATGAATTAAATCCTGTATTTTTAAAGCTAATTATTTACTTATGAAGAATATTAATAAGATTTTAATGGTGGCTATAATAGTAATCTTTAATGTCTTTCTGTATAATCTCGCTGATGGACAATTTTCTTTGCCATTAGTTTATTTGTCTTATTCAATGCCATTCCTATATGGTTTTTTTTTGATAAAAAATAAATTTGCACTTTCAAGAATAGACTTACTATTTATTATCCAGATGGTTTTAATGTTTTCATTTGCATTTCTTCATACTGATACATTTAGGCCATCGACTGTATTTTACAGTTGTTTATTCATTTTTACTTTTTTGTATTACAAGCAAATAGTATTACAAAAATCTTTGTCTGCAAAGTCTTTAATGAAACTATTGGAGATTATTATGTATGCTTATGCAATAATCATGTTTATCCAACAGATGCAGGTGTACATCTTTCACACTGCAGCTTTAAATGCTGCTCCATTTCAAACTTCATTGCAATACTTGAAAAATGGGCTTAAATTTAATTCATTGGCAATTGAAGCTTCTAATGTTCCCTTAATAGAACTCTTGCTAATGAATTTATATCTAACCCTTGATGAACATTTACACGGGCAAACAATAAACATTAAAAAAAGTATTAATAATAACTGGAAATTATGGTTTTGTTTTGGCTACACAATAATTTCAACTTTATCCTTGACTTCTGTTTTTATTATATTCATTTTTTTGATTCGTTATATAAAAATAAAAATTCGGTCTACTATGATTGTTTTATTTGCCACAGGACTTTTCTTCATTGCATTTAAATTTAGTTTTCCGACTATTACAGATAGATTTATTTCTGTAATTAACACATTATTTTCTTTCAATTCCTATACTATTATTGACAATGATGCATCTTCAGCTGCCAGGTTATTTCCGTTTTTTGAGTATTTTAAAACATTTAGTATTACTGACATCAATACTTGGATTGGTCATGGTAATGATACTTTTCTACGTCATATTAATATCGTAATGTTTGGAGATCCGGATATGAAACAAGGTTTGGGTAATATATGTTCTTTTTTGTATGACTATGGATTAATTGTGGGGATGTTATTCTTTTATGAACTGAAATTAATCCTACAATGCAAAGTGTTTTCTTATGAAGTTTTTCTGTATATATTTTGTTTCTCAATTTTAGATATTAATCATTTTTTGCTATGGGATTTTATAATGCTTATGTTTACATCAAAGCAATATAGCAAGTTTTTAGACGCAAAAATGATACATGTAAAGCTTAAAAAAAATATGAAATGTAAAAATCCGGAAAGAAGCGTTTTGCAAGTTAATTAATTCCCAACGAAACTTCTTAATATATAAAGTTTTTAATTGATTAAAAATGAAAATATTGCATTATTCACTTGGCTTGCCTCCAAATAGAAGTGGAGGGTTGACCAAATACGCTACCGATCTAATGGTAGCACAAAGTACTAAAGAAGTTATTGTTACCCTACTTTATCCTGGTGATTATACATTCTGGAAAAAACCAAAAATGCGAATAGTAAAGGATAAGACATATAAAGGTATAACTGTCTATGAGATTAAAAACCCGTCTTTAGTACCCTTGTTGCATGGAGTTCGTAAACCTGAAGATGTTTATGCATCAAAACATAAACTTTCAGGAAAATCAATAAACTCGTTTTATGATGAAGTGCAACCAGAAATTATGCATATACATACTTTAATGGGACTTCCTTTGGAATTGATAGTCTTTTTTAAGGAGAAAGGAGTTAAGATTGTTTTTACTACACATGATTATTATGGGCTGTGTCCTAAGGTTAATTTTATTAATCAATCAGGATTATTATGTAATACTCCAGGAGGAGTTAAATGTTCTATTTGTAATGAGGATGCACCACGTTCCCTTTTTTTATATTTAAGAAATTCAAAATACTTACTAAAACAAAAAGAAAGGCTGTCTTCATTTTCAAATAATCAACCAGTAGTAGAAGCTAAATTTTCTAATTTAGTCTCTCCTTCTAAAGAAATGTCTGAAGAGTTTGATAAATTACTAGATTACTATCAAAAGTTATTTAAACTTGTAGATATCTTTCATTTTAATAGCTCAGTATCAAAAGAGGTATATGAAAACTACCTTATTCCTAAGCAGTCTATTGTAATACCAATTTCCCATTTAGGTATCAAGGACAAAAGAAAACTTAAAACAATTGATAAAAATAATATTAGTTTAGCATTTATTGGGAGTTTATCCAGCTTTAAAGGCTTCCCGATACTTAAAGAAGTGTTATGCACTTTGAATAATAAAGTGCATAATTGGTCTTTGGATGTTTGGGGTGGAGTTTTAGGAGTTGATGTTGATTGCAATAAAATTAATTACAGAGGAAAATACTCACAGGATATGCAAAATGTAGTTTTTGATAATATCGATTTACTAATTGTTCCCTCTATATGGAAAGAAACTTTTAGTTTAATTACTCTTGAAGCACTTTCGTATGGAGTACCTGTAATTGTTTCTTCAAATGTTGGTGCAAAAGATATTATTAAAAATTATGATAAGGAATTTATTGTAGAACCTACATTTGATGCGTTATATAATAGGTTAGAAATTGTTTTGAATAATCCTTCATTATTAGAAAATTATAATAAAAAAATTAATTCAGAGTTGTTTGATTTTAATTTCGAAACTCATATTCAAAAAATTAAACAACTTTATTTATCTATATTATAAAAAATGAAAATAGCCATTTTAGGAACACGAGGAATACCCAATCATTACGGAGGTTTTGAACAATTTGCCGATATTCTTTCGCAGGGTTTAGTAAAAAAAGGGCATGAAATAACCGTATATTGTTCTGCAAATCATACATACAAGGAATCAGAATATAAAGGGGTTAAACTTATTCATAAATTTGATCCCGAAAGTCAGATTGGTACTATCGCTCAGTTTTTGTACGATTTGTTGTGTATGTTTCATGCCAACAAACAGAATTATGATATTATCTACATGCTTGGTTATACCAGTAGTTCGATATGGAAGAAATTTATTTTTAAAAAAAAAGCTATCATAGTATCCAATATGGATGGAATGGAATGGAAGCGAAGCAAATATTCACACAGAGTGCAAAGTTTCTTAAGACAAGCAGAAAGGCTGGCCGTGAGATACAGTGATTACTTAGTAGCTGATTCAATTGGTATTCAACAATATATTCAAAATAAATACACTAAAGAATCTACTTATCTACCTTATGGAAGTTATGTCTTTGAAAGACCTAATGAAAAAAAAATTGCTTTTTTCAAAACAATTGCATTTCAGTATGATATGTTAATTGCCCGTTTCGAACCTGAAAATAACATTGAAATGATATTAAAAGCTTTTGCAGCATCTAATACAAAACGGGAATTACTCCTTATTGGAAATTATAAGGGTACCGAATTTGGTAAAGAGATGTTTGAACAGTACAATTCAGACATCCGCATACGGTTTTTGGGTCCTATCTACGATCAAAATGCACTTGATAATCTACGCTATTTTTCCAATCTTTATTTTCACGGACACTCAGTAGGTGGTACAAACCCATCACTCCTTGAAGCAATGGGATCTTCATCTCTTATTTGTTATCATGATAATGAATTCAATAAGGCAATTGTAGGTTTAGATGGATTTGCATTCTCTGATGTCAAATTTTTAAAAAAAATCATTAATACTTCCATAAAGTCAGATTATCAAAAATTCATAGCCAATAATTTGAATAAAATTTCTACTATCTATAACTGGCAAATAATCATTGATCAGTATGAAAAATACTTTTTATCAATTTGTAATGTAAGCACTGAAGTTGTAAAATCAAAGATTCCCGAAACAGAATTAAAGAGTGTATTTGTTGAAAGTGAGAAAATAATTGTTTGAAACCGTTTACAAAAAAAAATAAGAACCCCTAGCCCCTCCCGATACATTTGGATAAATTGCTGGGGATAAGCAAAGAAAATTGTGACGATGTGACGATGAAAAGATGTGAGGATGATAACAATTACATGTTCTATAACTATTTAGAACTTAAAGAACAATAAAATATAAATGAATAAGTTTACCAAATTTTTAATATATTTACCACAAACATTAGTTTTTAATTTTTATTATTTTCCTGTAAAACAAGCATTTAAAATTCCGGTAGTTTTTTTAA
>Ga0302271_10003862_pt1 | contig 12285 bp, 10 predicted proteins | sample III_Bog_N1_1_FD_198767 | JGI IMG/M metagenome (GOLD analysis project Ga0302271, IMG submission 198767) | Peat permafrost microbial communities from Stordalen Mire near Abisko, Sweden - III_Bog_N1_1 | ecosystem: Environmental > Terrestrial > Soil > Wetlands > Peat | place: Sweden: Abisko... | reverse complement strand
TCGAACAAACACAAATATTATTTTATCCTACTTTGAGATGATTCAAGATAACGTGATATATTATTAAAATTATCTGAAAAGCCAACTACACACATAATAATCCCTTCGGCTAACCTTAATGATAAAATATGATTAATCAAGTTCAGAGTAGTATGTATGTTCTGTCTGTTCTGTTAAGTATTTCCTGCAGTAAAACCAAAAAGCCAGAAAATGAAAAAATCAATTCATCTGCAGATAAAACCATCACAGAAGTTTTCTAACACAAAAAAAAAAAAAAGAATAAAAGAGTTCTATAATCTCTAATAAAGGTCATAAAGGAGCAATAAAAATAATGAACAAGTTAAAAAAAAGACAATTAAACATATTTAATTGAGGTTATTTAAGCTATTATTTTATTCTTTCAGGCATAAAAAAAGTGACATATTAATGGATGCTAATTTAAACTAGAGTATTTCTAAAACTCTCGCTGCTATCATTTCTTAAAATTATACATAACAAGATTTTAATGTGTCCAAAAGGAGAAGGAGCTCTGCTAAAGGAAACACTTCGAATTTGACCATCAATATCTGAAAAAGAGATATTTATTAGGGAATCTAATCGAAAGTTTTAACCTTCATAGAAAGAGGATGAAAAAGCTGCTTTTGTAATTATATAAAATCTTCATATTTTTTTGCAATTTAGGAAAAATAAAATGAGGATGTTTGAGTTTCTTTCTTGGTAATGGTTGGTATTTAAGGTCATTTTTTCTAAATTTAAAAGAATCACTATGTTATTCAGCTAAGATAAAATAACTTTGAGGTCTAAGTTTCAATAGATAATATATTGTATTTCCAAAAACGCAATACAAATTTTGAAAGACGATGAAGAATTTCCTCAAATCTACTTTTGAGTAGAAGAAACAAAAAATATTTGGGAAATATTGGTTGTGCTCTTCCCTAAATCAATATCTTGAAAATTTCTTGCAAAAAATATTACTTAATTGTGTCTAATTAATGTTAATCAAAGCATAATTGCACGCTATCATAATGCTAAAGAGCAAAAAAGAAACTGAACAATTTGAGGAAAAATACGCACTCCAAAAGTCAAATTAAAAAAACAAAGATGAAATATAAAAAGTAATATTTAAAGTCAAACTAGATTTTCCTTTGGAAATCCTTTTTTCAAACTCAAAAGCATTTCCTGTGAACAACCGATGGTCCTGATTCATCGTACTCTGCTTTCGTGACCCACATGGATTAGAAAGAAGCCAACGATGAGAGAATCGAACCTCCAATCCAGACTGAAAATTTCCTTTCAGGAGGAGCATACACTTTGATTGCAATAGAAGGTGGAGCCAATTCACTCATTTCTTTAGATAGTCTTTCAACTATTCCTGGGAACATAGTTGTACCTCCTGAAAGGACAATATTTTTGTAAAGCTCTCTTCGCACATCAACGTCGCATTTCAAGATAGAATTAAAGGCTAAAGTATGAATTCCATCAAATTCTTTTCCAATCAAAGTTGGGTTAAAGAGCAACTCAGGGCATCTATATTACTGGTCTTGAAGAGTGACAATATTTCCGTCTGGTAATTCGTATGGCTTGTAAAGATTTGTTGAAGATTTATATGCTTCTGCTTCTTTCTTTGGGTCAAGAGCTACATAACATAGCTTTTCTTTGATATTTCGAATGATCTCCTTTTCGGCTGAAGAATAATAATTGAGTCCTATTTCTGATAATATTTTCATGAGATATTCAGTGAGATCTCTGCCAGCTAAATCAATTCTCTCGACAGCGTGTGGCATAGAAAAACCTTCATAGATAGGAACTGTATGAGTAACACCATCACCTGAGTCAATAACGATTCCTGTAGTTCTTCCAGAAGCATACAACGAGAGAACAGCTTGAATTTGCACATAGAAAGATGGGACGTTGAATACTTCGAACATAGTTTTCACCATTTTCTCTCTATTAGCCTTAGGATTCCTTGGAGCTTCAGTTAGCATGACAGGATGCTCTTCGGGAGATTTACGAAGCTCATTATAAAAGCAATGATGCCATATTTTCTCCATGTCATCATAGTCATTCACAATGCCATGTTCAATAGGGTATTTAAGGTTCAAGATTCCTTTTCTGCCGATCGCTTCTTCACCAACAAAGAAGTCTTTGCTATCGGTAAACATGATATTTTAAGTCTTAGGACGACCAACAATCGAAGGGAAAGACGCAGTTGGAGCATCATCACCAGCCATACCAGCTTTACACATTCCAGAGCCATTGTCAATCACAATAGCTCGAGCTCCCTCGTTATCAGACATTTTTTATTTTTAAATGTATTTTATGACTATTAGTTTTTATTTTTGTTTTTGTAATGAATAATATATATTTTTTTGTTCAATCCAAATAGACCTTGCATTTAAACTAGATAGTTCCGATATTTCTTACCTTAAAAGTTACCTGAAGATGTTTTTAATTTACCTTCCTGATAAGACTTACCTTAAAATATATTTATTTGCCTTAATATTTTTAAGGGAAATTCTGATCTCATAAAATTAATTAAAGTGGGTCAGCCTTGCTATTCAGAGAGTCATACTGCTAAGCTATGAGTTTCTTCTATTACAAAATTAATGAGAATCAAAAATGGCTCTGATATTAGAATTGTGTAGAGGCTTTAAATTCTTAAAACCTAAAGTTTTTCTTATTTTAAACAATTATTTTGACAATTCTAAAAACTATTTTAAGTTTTTCTCTCTCCTCCCTTCCTTATTCCCTTAATTTGACCTTCTTTTCAAGTTATAGATTTATCTCATTTATCCTTGCCCAAATAAATAAATTAAAAAGAAGCAAGCTATTTAATTTTATTGATTTCGAGAATTTCTCAAAAAAGTCAATTGTCTTCTTCTTTGTCTTCTTCTTCGTCTTCTTCTTCTTGGTGCACAATGTCTTCATCGTATTCAATATTCATCTCGAGAATGTCCTTCGGGATGTTCGCAGCAAAGTAGGCACTAACAGAGTCTCCATTTCTAGATTTGATTAGCTTCTTTATTGCATTGACAGAGGGATACTGGTATTCTTTGTCGAATTTCTCAACAATAGAGGTGATAATAGCTGCAATATCTGCAGGAAGAGTTGAGAAAGTTGGGTTTTTAGTGTAGATGCTGAGAACGTTGGAGAGGTATTCGAACACATACTTAGATTCATTAGATCCTTTGAATATTGTGAGGGAGTCTTTGAGATATTTCTCAAGAGAGTGGTGTTGGATCTGGGATGATAGAATGCCGATAACTTTTGCGTATAATGTGATGTTGCTGATGCTGAGTTCGCGAGCTTCTTCTTGAGATTGCAAGCATTCAGTGAAGATTTTTTCAAGGAAAGCCTTGGCAAACAATTTTTTGTCTTCAGGGATTTCGTCGTTGATTTTAAGAAGACGATAAGTGAGATAGAGGAAAGTTTCTCTCTAGAGTTGTTTATCTTCGGCTTCTTTAGAGCGCAAGTATAGCTCGTGAAGAATCAAATCTTTACGAGGAGCAATTAACGCGACTTCATTTAAATTATCAGCAATGAGTTTCTAGAAATCTTTTTCTCTGGCAAACTCTTAACAAATCTTAGCGAAAGTTGAAATCAGCTGAGGGACAAAGGGTTTGAGGTTGAGACCTTTTGAGAATAACTGAAGGAACAACTGTAAGACCTTTTGTTTCTCATTTATTTCTAATTGATAATTCGCAACACGGATTAAAGGACCAGTCAGCTTGAAATTGAAAGACTAAACAAAGAAAAATGAAAATTAGAATCTAATTTTAAGTAGAAATTTATGTTTATTACTGCAAGGTTTTCGAAGGTTGTGTATTTGACAACGTGTTTGAAAAGATCAATGCTATCTTAGAACGATTCTTCTGGAGTGTAGACGAGACAAGTGGTTATGAGCTCGATAAACGCACGGACTCCATCGCCTGGTTGTTCTCCACAATTGAATCCTGCAATTTCAGTAATATTTTCATATTTTTCTTTCGAAAGGCAGTCTTCAACTGAAAGAGCAAAGGTGTGCAGAAGTTCAACGAAGTAGCGACGGTTTAGAATGGAAAAGATTGAGTGAAGGACAGTAGTTGCATGGCTGACAATCTTAGGGCAATTGTATTCGAAAATGAAAGGATTCACTAGATTGATGAGATCCTTATTGAATTCACTGAGATGAATTGATGTGTTGGTCATGTAGAAACCAAGAACTGCGAGAATGATCTCCAAATGATTTTCTTGTTTTTTAGAGTTTTAATAGACTTTCATAGATTAATTGATTTTCTCAATAATGTCTAAAATGAAGAATCTGCTATCTTCTTCATTAAGATTGATACTCAACTGGTTCACTGCATAGATAAGCGCTTCTTTTCTAGACTCATTCTATTCGCTGAAGATCTCTTCGAACATCACCTCAATCGCGGATCTTTTCATTAAAAGAATTATGTAAACATACATTGCAAAAGAAATAAAATGACTTACTTTCCCTTGAAGAGCTTGTAGACTATTTTAGAGAGCACTTCTGAGTTATTAGTAATGACTTCAATAAGAGGAGAGGGGATGGGTCTGTGGAAGAGTTAAGGCACAATATATTGCATGATCTTTTCTGATTTAGACTAGCATAACTAATCGAAAATCTTTAAGTAGATTTCAAACTAAGGATCGTTTTCAGAGCAATCTCTGATTTTGTCGAACACTTCGTTTAATGTATTTTTGAGAAGACCGATTTCTCCAATACGCTCGGAAATCACTCGAAGGGAGTAGAAAACTGATGAACGGAACATGCTGTCGTGAGTGTAAACATGGCATTTGATGATCTCGACTAGCTCCTCTTGGAAGTTTCTTAGGAATCCTCCGTTGAGATTTTTGCAGTATTCAGATAAAACAAGGATAGCACCTCTCAGAAGAGAGATATTCCCTGCATTTTCAGAGATAATATCTTTAAAGACTTTGAGCACCTAGGCAAAAAAGCTCTCACCGTACTTCTGACAAAAGTTAAAGACTGCAGTTTTAGCAATGGTTTCAACAGGTTTTCCTCTTGAAATAGCACTAATTAGTCTGTCGAAGAGAATTCTCAAACCGTATTTCAGAGTCTAAAGAAAATCAAAAAAAAATTGTCAAAATTTAGAGAAAAAAAATAATCAAGTCAAAATGAATTAGTTACTCTTGGGGTATTTTCAACGAAATTCTTCCAGACTTAAGATGATTGAAGACGGATCTGTTCCATCTCATCAGCTCTTAAAATGTAGACTGCCATAAAGTTCTCATAGAGCAGTGTTTGCTTGTCTGACAGAATATTTTCGTCACGCTTGATGTTATTTTCTTCGTTGTAATTCAACTCTTCTCTCACCATTTTCTAAAGAATCTCGAGCATTTCTGAACTGAGCACCACAGAGCTGAGACGCTTACGCCAGTTGTGAGAAAATAGTCCTTCATTGACAGGTCCAGTAAGAAGATGAGTTTGAGTTTCACCAAAGTTTTAAATTAGAATTCTCAGCACTCTGAGAGCTATTTCACGAACTTTCTCTTCCTCGTCAGCAACGAACTCAGAAGTTACTTCAAGCACTTCCTTGATGAAAGGATTGAAGTTTTCTTTCAAGATTACGGGCACAAATACGAAAACACCAATGTACCTATGAAAATATTTGCAAAAAAAGGAATTAACAACTCAGCGAAAATTATAAAAAACAAAATGTTTACCCTTCTTTGACCCATGGATGTTTGCTGCCCATTTGCTCGAAAATCAAAGGTAATTGAGCCTTGAAGTAGTCGATTCCAAGGATACAAATGATCTCTGAAAGTGCCTAAGCTGCTCCTGATCGCTCAATCGAAGTTGATGTCTTACTCTCGAGGATATCTTTGATAAATCTGAAGTATTTCTCGCTATTGGCTTGTCCTAAAGTCTTGCAAAGTTAACCAGTTGCTTTAGAAGCAAATAATCTGACCTCGTTATCATTATCTGATAGAGCATTCTTCAAACTATTCACAAGGATTTCCATGTAGGGAATGATATCTTTTGGCTCTTTAATGAGTTATGAGATACTTCCAACAACTTGGCAAGCATCTTCTTTAGGTCTTGATTCTCTTTTTTAAGTGAGGGCGTAATCTATAATTGGGATGACAAGTGAAAGTGCAGGAGCATCGATGTAATGGACAAATCTAGTCTTAAGCAGAATTTCAAGCCCTGTTTTATTGAGATCGAAAGGATCAGAAAGTGCTTAGATAAGAATGTCAACAATGTCTGAGATTTCAGGGTTTTTAATAGATGAACCAATGAGGGTTAGAGATGAGTTTGCTACTTCTCTGATTTTAGGATGGGTATCAGATAAGCAATTGGATAGTTATGGAACTATCTAAGGGAGGCACTGACTCATTTATTTAGGAGAACAGAAAGCCATGTTTCCCAAAGCCCAAATGTTATTGAACTTGGCTCTCCAAGAGGAATCATCAAGACCTTGAAGGAGTTGAGGTAGAATTATCTTCACACCTTTAATAAAAATAAAAATTATTAAGAAATGTTTTCGCTGAAAATAAACTTAAAACTCTACCATATCCAGTCAATTTAGACATGAGAAGCTTAGTGGCATGGAGTGCGAGATCTTTAACAGATTCGTTAGTTTCTCCAAAGAAGAACATAAGTACCTTGATAACTCTGACAACGAATGGCTCAAACACTCTACCAAGGATGTCAATAAGGCAGGTGATCAAGAGAAGAATTGATTCTTTCTGTTGCACATCTTTCTTGGATTCAAGATCTTCATCGATGTATTTGAAAATATTTAATTTTTCAATATACCCAACACCAAGACCCTTTATGAGACCAGCGATGAGATATGCTTGTCCTTTTCTTTGTTAGGTTGTTGGCTCAAATGGAAGGTTCTAGATATTTTTTTCAATGAGACCCTTAGCATTGTCAAAGAAACTCATCAAATCAGGGAGGCACTTAGATAAGCTTTTTTAGAGATCTTCACTTCCGTTTTTGAAAAGAAGAATGATCTTAGTCGAGACTGTCTCAAGTAGCTGTTTGTTCTTGATGAAAGGAGCGCAAACACCTAGGAAGACAATAGCAGAAATTTATTTATTTCCATCTTCTGGGTTGTTTGATTTCAGATATTTATCGAATATCTAGACTATCGCTCCACTGTGTCCACTTCCGAATTTCTTAATTAACTCAATACCGCATTGCATGCAGTTATCCATTAACATGTGAAGGGAGGGATTGCAATATTTCTGCACAAACAGGTTGAAGATGGCTGTGAGTTACTCAGGCTAGATGTTTGCCAAATGTAATTGAATATACTTGGGATAGAAAGTCAGAGCTTCTTCTGTGATGCGTTCGTCGTAGCATGCCTCTGCTGCTTCTGTCAGCTGTTATCCAAACAAAAATAAGAAATTAAGTTTAATTTAAATAAGATGAAAAAACAATTGAGTAAAAGTGTTTACCTTTGTGAAGATGATTTTGTGGAAATCAGGATGCGTCTTAATGAGCTCAAGGCAGAGCTCAGCGAACTTATCGACATTTTCAATCGAATGGTCAGTAATAAAAGAAATAAAATCGAAGAGATTGATTTCGTTAGAAGTTAGTTCGTATTTAATTGTGCTCAGGATCTTTGTCGCAAAGGCTTTAACATCAGCATTAACATCAATTTGCATGATTCTCAGTTTGATAATCTCTTCGAAGGAAGGATGATAATTGATCTTTGAAGACTAAGAAATCAGCGAAGATAGCACACATTTTTTAGCATTAGGGACATTGTTCAAAATGTTGTGGAATAGAACGGAAGTGTCTTCTGGTTTAATGATGAGCAGCAGTTTTTCAAGTACGATTTAGCAGAAATTGCTGGAAGCTAAGGTGTTAATGTTGTTGTTGAAGGGTAAGTAGAGATTTAGGAGATAATCATTGTATTAAGCAGGCAACTTGTTGTAAAACACGAGTGCATTGACCTTTGTGTCCATATCAAAACCATCTTCTTTTATAGTGTGGAAGTTGAGCTTATGGATGTATGGGATGATGAAGGATTCATGAGGATCTTCTGTGTTCAAGTTATTGTTGATAAACGATTGGAAATTGATAAACTCACGGATAACTTTTTCTGTTGGGTTTTCTTTTCTAGCAATAGTGATTGTGAAATCAGCCAAGAAGAGTGCTTAGCTCTTGATTTAACTTCTGTATTTGCGCAGAACATTAGCGAGAATTGCTCTGTAGTTTTAGTGGGTGTGCTTTTGAAGGGAACTGCAGAAAAAGCTGTCATTAAGATTTCTGAAGAAGTACTCTGAAATATCTGGATTACTTGATTATGAGAAAAGAGTGTAGAATTTGCAGGCAAGACGGTAAAAATGAGCCATTCTCTCTCGTAATTCTTCTTTTCTCTTCTCTTTAAGCTCTTCATCGTCAAGGAATGAATGGCCTGTCTAAAACCTATAAGCAGGTAAGTAAGGCTCAAAGAATTTCTTAAGAGATGGTTAGTTATTGTTTGCGTTGTTTGCAGGCTTTTTTGCAGCTCCTCCTTTTTTCGGAGCTTCTTGTTGCACTGCTCCAGTAGGTTCAATATTAGGATCAACTTTGTATCCAAGGTTTACAAGCAAAGTGCGATCAACCAAGTGTAGCTGCTCATATTCATCAGAAGTTTTAACAACTGAGAGTTCAAATCCTTCAATCAGCTTTGAGTTAGCTAGATCATAGTTTGATATTTCAAGAGTAGTCTTGAATGGCTCAAGGAACTCATAATAACCTAGTTCAATCAAGAATGTTGCGTATCCTTGAGCAGCAACTCGAATATATAAGCTAGGATTTTATAGCATTTGATCGCTGATAAGTAAAAATGGGTTAGAGAAGTGTCTTGAAGGAATAAGTTCTCTAAAAGCGGTTTTTAACTCTCCTTCGTTAGCTTAAATTGCAGATCTAAATCTTTTGGTGACTCTCTGGTGAGCGAGGGGATGGTAGATAATCCATGGAAGGAGTTCAACATTTACAATACTCTTAAGTTCCTCAGCAGTAAGGTGCTTAACGCAAGAACCTAAGAATACAATAGCACTACTGAGAAGCTCACGATTTAGACTACGCTCAGTGTCAACCTCTAATTAGTAATAGAGGAAATTAAATATGCCTTGTGTTAGTATTTCTGTGATATTTTTCCATTGTTTTAATCCTTTTTTGACTTCTTCATTTAAAATATCTGTGCTTCCTCTCTTTGCGGAACCTTTTGAAAAAACAAATATTTTTCTTAATAAAAAATAAATAAAAAACTGGAGTTGATTGTCTTACCGAAAAAGAGTTGGATAAAGGAGTTTCCAAACGTAGTGAGGGCAGATAGATCATTGTTGATGTCTAAATTGGAAATTTGAGATATTTAGAGCAGAGAAGAGAAAAACAGAGCTGATTCTATGGGTGTAATTTTCGAAAGGAATTCATTCTTGTTTAGGATAATCTTGTCAGACAGAATAACTGTTTTTATCACTTTCTTTAATTCCACACTTGCAACTGCAGAAAGTGGTTCATAATTTGCGGCAAATGTTACAACCTCAAGTGCTGCTAAGAACGGCTCGGAGTTAGTTATCAGTTTTGTAGGAGCTTTAACATTAGGTAAGAAAATAGAAGCAACAATGCCATCAACGAGTTCTTTAATTTCGTTGAGATTCTCCCTAAGACTCGCATATCTTCTAATATACTAAGAGCAAATCCTGCAAATAGCTGCATAAACAAGCTTATTTTGAATAGCGATTGCAATTTTTCTTTTGAGGAGTACTGCATAATCACTGGAGAACACGAATGTTTCACTAGAGTTTTTGAAAAAAGTATCTACGATCTCGAAGTAATTCTACAAGTCATCGATTGTTTGAATAGCATTCGCATTGTCTCCTAGGATCTAAACAATCTTCAATTCGGCTAGTTTCTTATCGCCTTCACTAAAACACATCAAAAAACATTTATTTTAACAAAACTAAATTATCTTATTTTTTTACATTAATGGGAGAGACAGTGAAGCTCCATGAAGAATTTTAAGAACTGGCATTCTTTTTTTCTCGTCATTGGTGAGTGAGAGAATACCTGCAAGACTATCGATGATCTTTTGAAGAACAGGGAGGGATTTTATCTTTTTGACAAGTTAAAATGCAGCCTCAGAAGGAATCTGCTGTCCGATGAGAGAGTAATAGTAAGGCTTTAGATTATTGAGTAGAATTTCTGCTGCGAAATCTGAAGTGTCGAAGTCTTTATCATTTGGAAGAAGAGATAACAGTGCCACAAGGGAATCTATGTTGTCTTCTGTTCTGTTAAGAAGTAGGACAGTCTTAGGGAGGAAGATTTCAGTTAAAGCTTTTTAATCAATAAGACGAGCAATCAGTGGAGTCAATACGAGACGCTTTGGTTCTCTTTTGCGGGAATCAATGAAATATTCATCGAGCAGCTTAGGGAACACAGCTGAGGCTGCAGTAGATATTTCCTTACGTTTGATAAGAGCGAATATGCAGATATTTGAAATAGCTGTTTGTCCTGCAGCAATTGCTTTGTCTAATCTAGCTTTGATGTTAGCAGTTTCTGTAAAGTTAAGCAGATTGTTGATTTTGCTCATTTTAGTTGATTCTTCTTTAGATGAATAGAATGGGGAGAGGTATGCTGATCCGAGAACAATCGTAGCTTCTCCAAAGCGGCTGTTAGGTGCTTTATCCTTCTTTTCAGAGCAGTTTTTGCTGATTGCAAACTTGATTACAGCAAAGATTTTGCAAAAATGCTCAAATGAGAGTTTCTGTTTTTTCAGTTCTAATGCAATCTCCTTCATCAAAGCTTCGACAGTTGAGCCTTCTTCGTTTAAGTACTTTTCAACAGCTTCTTTAGCTTTTCCTTTAGCATCTCCTCTTCGATATGCATAATGAGAGATCAATATCTCTCCAATACTGGTAACCTTCTTTTCCATGTTTTTCTCTGGATGTTTTCTAGATTATCCTGTTTCTAGATATGTTGGCAGGTTGTTTAACTTAATAGAATCCTTTTGAAGTACCTTAATTGATAATTTATTTCTCTCAAGATCTCAAACTCCTCCACTCTTTTATTTCACCTCTTTCTAAATTTGTTTATTTGTTCCACCTCCTTCAAAATCTTCAATAAAACTCGCAAGGAAAGGCTCCAGCAAAATCTCTAAGTTATGCAGAAAGATTTATTATTTTTTAGTATCTTTGGAGAAATTAATACTATCCATTGATATTATGTTTAAAAATGTAGCTAAAAATTAGATTAAGTAACAGTTTTTGTTAAATATTTTGAAAGACAATTTCTCAAGACAATGTCAATGAGAGATTAAACCTTTCATCATAGGTTTTTTGGATTTTGAAAGTAAATAAAAGCTAAGATGATCTTACAAGATGAGAGAATCTTTTATTTCAGCTTCTTTAATTAATATCTGCATCGAATTAGACTGAGATAGGGAGAAGATGTTTGGAAAGGTTGGATAATAAAGGGCAAAGATAAAGGGATTAAAAAGATAGGGGAGAAAATTAGGGAAAAGTCAAATGAATGACAATGTAAAAGCAAATTGTGAATTAAATTGAATAAGAGCTTCTCAAAGAAGAAAACAGCATATTATAAATCCACTCAAAATGGTTAGTCTTAAAATTCAAAAGAGAATCGCATCCTCTGTCCTTAAGTGCGGTCAAAAGAGACTCTGGCTTGACCCCAACGAGTCCAGCGAGATTTCAATGGCAAACTCCAGTAAGATTTTTATTAGCTTCAATTAGACATTGGCATTGATTGTTCGTTGAATTTAACAGGAGCTAGCATCAGAAAATTGATTAAGGATGGTCTCGTTATGAAGAGATCCACTGTCATCCACTCTAGATCTAGAGCTAGAGCTTTCCTTGAAGCCAAGAGAAAGGGTAAATATTCTTGTTTTATTCAATTTGACAGGAGAATTTTAGGGAAATGTTAAAGAACCTTTCAGCAATTACCTTGATTGCAAAAAAGAAAATGAAAAACACACTTCTAATCAAGAAAAATCGAAAAAGAACATCACCAACAGAGTGATTGATGTTACCTAAATGAGGGAAAGCATTAAGCATAAGGACACTGAAACCAAGCACAACAACAATCAATAAAATAAAAAATAAATATGAACTCATAACTCCCCACAAAATAGAAGATTAGTCAAACTTAAAACGATTTTGAAGCAACTTTCTGAGAATTAAATTTATCTTTGCATACTAATTTTTCTTTTATTGATTTCTTAAAGGTAGACACACTGGTGCTGGTAAGAGAAAAGGTACCAGAAACGCTAGAATGCCCGCTAAGGTCCTATGGGTGAG
>Ga0302271_10003861_pt1 | contig 12294 bp, 7 predicted proteins | sample III_Bog_N1_1_FD_198767 | JGI IMG/M metagenome (GOLD analysis project Ga0302271, IMG submission 198767) | Peat permafrost microbial communities from Stordalen Mire near Abisko, Sweden - III_Bog_N1_1 | ecosystem: Environmental > Terrestrial > Soil > Wetlands > Peat | place: Sweden: Abisko... | reverse complement strand
CCTATTGAGAATTTAAGTGTAGATAAAGAGCCCATAAGTATTATTAACGAAAAAGATATTCATTTGAAAAATTGTAGAAAAGATAAAAAATAAGCTCATTCTTCCCAGGAGAAGCTGGTTGGCCTGAACCTTTCCTCGTTTATCCCAAAGAATTTTATGTCTAATCGTTTCAAAGATAGTCCAATATTCTTAGTTTATTGTCATTAATTATTATACTTTCAAAATTAAAAGAATAATTCTTCAAAATGCTGTTCACACATTAAACAAAATTCATTCCCTTTTTTTCTACAAAAACTCCTTTGCAACCAGAATTAAATTTCTTATTTGAGGGAGACACCTAATTTAGAGAGCATCTATATAAATATTTAAGTTTATCTCTTCTAAAACTTGAAATCTAGTTCTGTATTTTTATCATAGGACATCTTCAATCATCTGTTTGGAGTAATTATTTCATTTTTTTTAAAGAAATATTGTTTTACTCTGTTTGTGTCTTTGTCTTTCTCTCCTAATACAAATCCATTTTCAAAAAACAACAACTAATGTTGCTTCAAAGTATTTATTCATTCCTCAAATTGTTAAAACATGCTGCAAGAACAATTGTTCTATTTTTCATATTGTTTAGGCATTCAATGTGTTCTTGAATCTATTTGAGTAGAGCTAAGAATCGAATTGATCTAAAATGTTTATTTAATTGTATTCTATGTAATGTTGCATGGATAGAAGATTTCGAGAACATATTCATCTAATTAATTCTGTTGGATTCACACTTCTTTTTCATAATATTTTATCTAGAATGTCCTTTTTGATCTCTTGTTAAGTAGTATCAGTATCAAGTCAATAATTTAGAAATTTAGAGCTTAATTGGGAAAAAGGGAAATAGAAGCTTGTCAAGAAGAAAACAAGCAATCACTCAAGTATTGTTTTAATTATCAAATACAACTTTAGTTTAAATTCACTAGAAACCAATTAAAACGATAAAGGGTATTATTTTACAAGTAAACGAACAGATTTTAGTTGTTTGATGGAAGGCAAAGGTTCTAAGTACTTAGAAGGAAGATAAACGGAATTAGCCCAGACAAAGAAAGTTTCAGGAGATTCAAGTGACGAATTTGAAATCAAATTAGAAGCTCCTCCTCATGGCAGTTCTCCAGAGATACGAGATGGATCAAGGAATACGAGTTTAGCTTCTCATTTTTTACTTAAAGATGTCTAATCAAATATGAATAACTATTCTCAATAAATCACTGGGAATAATCATGAGGAGGCATTTCTTGATAGTAAAGATGAAAATCCTGCAGATTCAGATGTAAATAGTAATGCTGTGATCTCTAGAGCTGATCAAAACAAGCAAAGATCAGCGAGTACTTAGCAATTTCAAGTTTAGCAACTCAATAATGCTATAGGAGACATTATGGAGGAAGAAGAAGAGATTCCCTAAATGGATTACATAGACAAAGATGGAGAGATTGATCCACATTTCTAGATCAATGAAGGAACAACTGAATAAACACAAAAAGAGGAATAGATTAATAATGAGAAAGGTAAATCGGAAAATAACAAAACTGAAAGGGGGAACTAAAAAACCAACAGGAACACTGAACATAAAGATAATTAGGAATTGGATTCCCATCTGAAACCAGCATCTCCTCCTGATTTCATGAAAGAAAGTCAACAAAACACTGATAATATCTAGGCAATGGATGCACTCAAAACTGCGAATAAACAGCCAAGTGTCAAAAAACAAAATCACAATTACGTTATCGATTACTAAGACGACAACAACGACGATGATCCTGCCAAAGATGGAAATGCGGCCATGAAAAAGTCTATCCACAGCTCTAGCAGCTTAGACATGGAGGGATACTTCGAGCAAGATGGAGAAAAGAAAAAGCAATCGCAAATGAAAAGGATCATTGTGGATATTTCGAAGTTCAAGAGTTACTTTGTGAAATTTAGAATGAAGATATTCATAGAATTCTTCTTCTATCACGTGTTATTTGTGACGCTACTTGGCCCACTTGCCAACCCGATTCTCTACTAATTTGGAAAAGGCTTACCGAGGAATCTTATGTTTTGGGGATTCAATCCTGCGTTTGTGATACAGACAGTGAATTATATCATGAATATGCTGATCATTGTGATCTACATAGTATACAAGCCTTCGTTTATTTTGTTTTAATCGGAGATCATCTATTTGGTGATCGGCATGTTCTATAGAATGTATACAATTGCTGTAAAATACGCAACATTTGACCCCTTCAAGATCTAAGCACTCAGAGAGCAATCCTATGACCCTAGGATACTAGCATAGGATTTCATATTACTCGATTGGTCACTGCAAAATGATAGGGTAAGCATTATAATAATGATTTTTTTAACCATTTTTGCTCATAATTTGTCCTTTTTTTCTCTCACTAACTTCTCTCAGATCGTCCACGAGGAGATATATTTCGCTTTGAGGGCATATGAAATCGATGTAAGTTGGTTTTATCTTGAATTCATCATTCCTTTAGAAGAAGAAACAGTCGATAAACTTGCATAAAACTGCCATCGTCTAAGCGCCTTTCATCTTTCTAAAAAATACCCATTCCAGCCACAATCCATCCACAAGATATCCTCCGAAAAAGACTAATTCTACATCCCAGGAATCATTAAAGAACTCATCGATAGATTTTAAAAACAGCACGAAAAAGATATTTGCTGGGTGAAATACTTTTCAAAAATCTACGCGGTACTCAGGTCACTCGTGCCAACTATCTACAAGGTACTCTATGATAATGGTTCGATGCTTCGTGGTGTGCTATGGTATGAGTGGATGATCAGCTTCTTCGCTGCATTTTTGACATATACATTTTACAATCTGACTGTTTGGATTATCCTCCAAGGCATCATGGATATGAGGAGGAAGGTAAAATAGATCATTCCTTTTTGTGATTTCATTTCTTCTTTTCTTTTATTATATAATTTTGGTTATCTTTTGGTTAGATTTTCTTCATGGAACAGATGGCATTTATGCTGTCACCTCGTAAAATGAGATCCATCGATTCCGATAAAATATTTCCAACAATTAACATTTTCCGCAGTGCAAACTTAAAAGCATGGTAGTTAATGAGATAGGTTTGTAACGAATATGGCAAGCGATATGATACCAGAATCCAAGCAACATTTACAGCGTTAGCAGTTGTTTGTGCAGCTTCAATAGTAGCTCTGTTCTTGTAGAATGCCGATGTGATTTAATTGGAGCCTTCTTTTATGTGGATATTACTCATAGAAACGATCTTTTCCGTGCTGGTGCTGTTTAGAATCTTATATTTTGGTGCAAAAATCAACTCAATGTTTAACGTGCATGACGGAATATTAAATCAAAATAAGAATATTGTTATGGATATCTACAGGATGAGACGACAATACTTCAACCCAGAGTTTAAGACAACGAATTATCTGTACTCTAAAGCGATAACGAAGATTAAAAATGAAGTTTCCTTGTTGAATCTAGCCAATCCATGTGCACATATTAAAGAAATCGTGGATTCTTATGATTCGCATATCGATGAATTGAACTTTGACAGAGAGTAGAATCCATTTAGAATTGGTAGCTTAAAGATCACAGATGGATTATTGCAAAGTGGATTGGTGGGATTGGCTTCATTGATAATTGCTTTGGTCTCAAGATATGTCTAATCGCCAATAACTAATAGATGATTTTCTTAGTTTTAAGGAGCGTAGATTCTTCCCTTGAATTTCTATTCTTTTCATAAAACAAATACCTGTTTTTGTTGTTGTAAATAATGTATTGTTATTGCATTTCTGAATATGTTTTCCTTTTTTTAGATCATTTGTTAGTTACATATTTCCAATATTTTAGCAAAAAATCGAAATTATTTAAGAGACAATTTCATTTAAAAAATTATTTGAAGTTTGATTTTCATATTATTTCTTGATATTTTGACATAAAAACAAATTTTAACTACAACAAGCATGTAATTTGTTATTAAGGTTATTTTTTTCTGGAAGTAAACCGCTCTTATTGACAACTAATCTTACCTTCCACAGTATGCTTAATTAGAGAACAATAAGAAATTATCTTAGTATTTAATTATTATGAGCAAATCTGCAAGAATAAATCATTCAGAAAATACCATTTGATAAAAACAAATCATTAAAAACAAACAACAACTCTGCTTTTTGGGTCAATTTAATCAAAACTATCATAAAATAAATCAAAATATTAATGATCACAACTATTACTAAAGCTGATATGCGCTTATCGAATAGTCTAGCTAAGAATAGCTAAGATAGCCCAAGAAGCAAGGTGATACCTAAATAACTAGGATTCGATTCCTTCATCTATCGAGATCGTATATCGAGATAAAAAATCAGCTATTAGAAGCTAAAAGAAAATATGGAAAATTCAAGATAAAACAGTATCAATAACAATACTTCTTCGTTTGTCGACAACTCCACAAGCAAACCATTCATATGTAAATACATACTCACATACCCACATGTACTTTTATATTATTTCTTTAGAGAGAAAAAATGCATTTTCAATTAGAAATCAGATCATAATTCATTGGCTTATTTGATATTCCAAACAGCAAAGAGTGGTCATACTTCTCCTTCCCCTTTCAATATGTCTCATTCTAACCCTTCAAAAATAATCCAATCTCCATAGTTCTTCATGCCTATTTACAATAAACATCATCATTGTTACTTAAATACTAGCATTAATAAACACACCTCTGACAAACAATTATCCTAACAAAACTAAAGCATAATTTTCAATTTTGAAGATAGCAAACAAAGGATTGAAAGAAGAACTATTAAGCAGATAAATCCTCGAAATTCTAGCTAGAGTTTCAGTAGAATAAAATAATCTTCAAGCCATCAAAGCGATGAGCAGGAAGCAGTTGGCTAAAGATATTAAAAAGAAGAGCTCAACAAATAAGCTCAGAGAAATAATTAAAGCATTGTGGGATAACTAAATGCATTTCGAAAAGAATTGAATTAGAGTGTTAATAGTCCAATCAAATAGAGGTAATCTACTATCAATAGATTGATTGATGATAATGGTTTTCCCCCCAAAGAGATCAGCCAACTTGCTATGTCTGAGAAAAAGAAGAATATCATCACTGATTAAAATAGTTCTGAAATGCAGCCAAATTCACAAATAAATCTAAGGACTACTGCGAATCTTGGTTCTTTTCATGTTGCTGGAACGAAGAAAACAAGAAACACCAATCACAGTTTTGCCAGTCAAAACAGCTTTTAAGAACCGCAGTAGATGAAGATCACATAGTTTAATGAGAGTCCAATAAATAAAAATAAAGATGACAATTACCGCTGTGTGAGTCTGAATACGAGTCTTATTGATATGCATCCATCAAGCATGGAAATCTCCGATGGTAAAAACTATGCACATCAACAAAAAGCAAGGAAATTATGTATCTTTTCATTCTTTTCATTGATCTTTTTACTTGATTTCTTAATGCTCCTTTGTATTTTACCCATAAACAACAGTATTTCCCCTGATTTAATAGGAAGTAAGAGCGTCAATTAGGTCGTTTTCAGAATAGGCTATCATGCATTAAGCGAAGGAATCCTAAATCAAAATTCTTCTAAAACGGTAGCAGCAAATGAAGGATGAGAACTAGAAAAATACATAAACTACCTAGAACATGAAAAGGACAGATTACAGGAGGGTAACGCAGTTAAACAGATTTAAGATTAATGCATTTCAAAATCTTCTTCTTCTGTTTAGTTGGAGAAGTGCATGTACGACATCGAGAAACAATCTCTGCATTCAATGCTAACTGATGACAGCTTCAAATTCGATAATCGTTTGTTAAACATGAATCTCGCTACGATCACTCAAATGCCTACCAAAAATAGAGAATATCTCAAACCATATTTTGAAAAGTCACTACGTAGAAACAAAAATATCAGCAACAATTATCTGTTTTTTTGAGTGTTTTCTGATTTATTTGATTTGGAGAAAAGATGAGGAGCAATCTTAGTCAATTAAACCATTGTTTGAGGAAAGAATGATTGATCCCTTTATGAATGAAAATCAGATGCTGCACTATTTTCCTTTGAAGCGTAGCAAACAAAGAAGTGTAGTGAAAGAAATGCGCGAGAAAGAAACTGCAATTATGAAGTACTTATCGTTGAAGTACACAAAGGAAACCTAAAAGAACGAAGAGGAGCAGCTAGAGCGGACAAAGGAAGATTTAAAGAAATGTATTCTAAGTAAAATCAGAAGTGATGAAGAATAAAAGTATGGAAGGCTATTAAAACCAATTGCAGCTGATTTTATATCTTAAAAAGAACTTGGAATCTAATAATTTAGCACTTAGTAAATTGATCAGGTCGAAAAGCCTACCAAAACAAGAAACTAGATATTTTTTAACTTTTTACCAACTGATTCTACAGAGGGAAAAGATGTTATTACAGCAAATTTCAATTCTTCCTTTTCTGCTCCTAAGCAGAGAGATGCTAGAAATAATAATAAGTCTATTAGGAATATGCGAGTGACTTGGAAAGACACTAAAAATTAAGAATAATTGAATAATTAATAGGAAAACAAAACAAAGTTGCTTGATTTAGCTGTCTTACCTGATGGAGATGCATTGGATCCATTTTATAAAATGACTGGATTCAATACTGAAGATTAGGTAAGTTATTTTTTTTTTAGGGAAAAATAGGAACACATAAGTGCTTAGTTGATACTTTTTCTTTGAATGAGGTTATCTCTGAGTGTGAAAAGGATGTCACTGATCTTCGAGAAAGATTTCAAGCTGTGGATATGACGAAAAAATAGATTTAAATATGCTAAAAAATTGGAGAGAATGACTACATTGAGACAAACTACTTGCTTACCTAGAATCCAGAACTAATCAACTTAAAATATAAAGTAAATAATTGAGAATTACATTAAAAATTTGAATTAATTGCCTTCATTTGATATAATTCTCAAATTCTATAAAACTTAGAATAGTGAATCACTAATTCACATAGCTTGTAGGAAATCAAATCTCAGGATGGTCAAATTGCTACTCCGCCAAGGTGTTAAATCTGACACTTTGAATTCGGTAAAGCAGCAATTTTATACATGAAATAAATATGAAAATATTTAGAAATACACATAATAAACACATTTTTGTTGTTGTAGAATCTGAAGAGTCCACTTGATTTATGCCTACAGCTTAAGAAAGATAAAATTGCTAAAGTAAGCTATTTCTTCAAGTTATCTTTTAGAAATAAATAACTAAATTACATTTTTTTATTCATCCAAAGTACCTCGAAGAGTACAAGGAATTAAAGTTACTTCGCTAGCACTCTATCTTCTACAATGAAAATAATTCTGAAGCAAGCCCAAGCAGTCCTCTTAAATTGCACTTCCAAAATACTACCCCAGCAAAGTTCGAGGAATAAAATACATTCTCACCAAAGAAATTCAATTTCTCCCCAGTTTCAAGAAAATGAACATAAATCCCATTGTAGAATCAGGATTTGTTTAAAAATTTAACTTAAATTATTTCTTAGTCTCTCTAGTAATCTCTCTGTAGGAGAATCGATTAACAGCAAAACTTCCAAACTTCATTACGAGATGATCAAACAAAATGCCTGAGATTTTGAGTGATTATTTATTTTTATGATAATCTGACAAAAAAACAATAAATTTTTTCTCTTTTTTTTCGCGTATTTTATCTTAAACATTTTTCCTTTGAACCAAAGTAGAATCATTTACAATAATTTAATATTCATTTTTTTGAACATTACTTAACAAACAAAAAATGCATCCACCGGGAATCGAACTCGGGTCTTATCGTTGGAGGCGATACATTCTTCCATTGAACCACAGATGCCTTGCAAAGATTTATTTGCTTATTATTATGAGTTTCAATCTTACAATGACTTTTAGCTAATAGAAAAATCATCAAACATTCTGAAATAAGGGGATACTAATTAATAGTAAAATCAATGTGCTTAGTGAAAAAAACAACAGATTTTTCCTGTAATTTCTTCTACTTTCTTAAACTTATTTATAATAAATATCAATATCACCAGCATGCTAGTTAGCTTCGAACATGTTCTTTATCTTTTTCATATGGTATGTTGTTTAAATCACAGGAGAATTTATTACTTTAATTAAAATCTTATCAATATTCCAACTGATTATTTAGTTCTATTTACACTATTCAAAGGAGTTGACTTACTAGTTGATCTAGTGAGATTTAGTAGAAGCCTCTTCTCTCCTCTCCCCTCCCAGAGATTCGAGAAACAACAATAATCAATCTCAGACTAAAACATAAATGAAATTGCTAAATAAGTTTCTTGCGCATTCAGATCGTTAAGACGCAGCTTAGTCTAAGTTACATGGTCTCTAACATGCTAACTATAACCCAGGCTAATTGCCTTTTTAAGCATATCTCCGAGTCCGTCCGCTTTTCTTACCTGAGTCAATGAGGAATCCATAACTTTCTATTGAAGTATTGGATAGGGAGTCAGTGATCTTCAAGCATGAACATTCTTAAGGACTGAAATCTCTAACTAAAGATAAACTTTACAGGTAAAAGAACGAATAAAGTGCAACTTTTCCCCCCTTATCAAGAAACATTTCTGATGACTTAACATCTTTTTTTAAATTATTTTCTTCTTCCTTGTTAGGTGTACTCGTACATTACCACCAAGTGGAAAGACAACATAACTTTTCTAAGTCGGAATTCTAGATCTTGTGAACGATGCTTTTCTTGGACTTAATCAAGCACTGTTCGTGATTGGTGGCAAAGATGCAGGCAAGACACATACCTTCGTCGGAAATGTTGCTGATCCTGGTAAACAACCAAACAATCTCATTAATCCTCCTTTTCAAACTAGAATCTATTCCTATTAAACATTTCCGTTTTTTGACTTGTTTTTCCCATAAAGGACTATGTTTCCTTGTTGCGAGGAGTATTTTTCAAGCAAAAGAAACCAACTTTCCGAATTCTAAAATCTACATCAGCTTTTTGAGCTTCGGAAACGGCTTCTCAGATTTATTATCCTACACAGGAGAGCCACTCGAGCAGCGGTACACTTATAAAGGATGCTTTTTACCTGGGTTGACTTAAGTTGAATGTCCTGACATGCTGACATATCTGACACTGCTTAAGATCGGCTTAGTTGTGGACAGCTAACGTGATACAAATAGAGATTTTTCTCACACATTTACGTTGTTCAATGCACATCCAGAAAAAGCCATTTTTATCATAAAATTCACAATTGTCAGTGTGACTCAACCTACCAGTGATAATCCAAAAGATATTCCCCTCCCCAGAGAGAACAGTGCTGATTTATATTTAGTCGATACAGAATCATATGAGTCCCATGATAAGATTAATGTCAAAGGTGTGAATAATGCAATGCTTGCGTTTAATAATTGTGTGCGAGCCTTGTATGAGATTAACATTGGTATACGAGAGGATTGTCATGTACCTTATGAGTAATCTCCATTTACGTCGTTCTTCAAGGAGTATCTAGGTGGACATTCGAAGACGTTCATTATTGGAACTGTTTCTCCTTTCTCAGGACATTTAGAAGTACAATTATGTTTAGGATTGTCTCATATTCAAATTTGCGAAAAAGTATTCAATGAGAACAGTGCGGGAAGTTCAATGGGCGCACAAGAGCTACTCGACAGAAACAAGACATTCTGAGCCTTAAGGTTCTAGCAAAGCACTTACTGCTGAAGTTGGATATCTCAAAGCAATGCACAATGACTCGTTTCTAATTAGCTAGGAAGTTACTTTATTCCTCAAGCGAAAGGATCTCATGGAAGAAGAAGAAAAACTTAAGGTACTATATATTTCTCCTTATCTTGACTACTCTGGTTTTGGTTTCCGTTATTTTTTTACTAAATATCTCTTGTTTTTTTCTGTATTTTTCAGTATCTAGCATTCTTAGCCAAGATATTCAAGAAATGCTATTATGCTCACAGAATCTGCAATGAAAAGCAACGTTAGGTTCTGGAATCTCTAGAGACTGTTGAATCCCTTCAACAAAGTATCCTGAAGTTGGAAACGGGAGTAATGGACGAGCAGATTAGATCGATTGATGTTAAAGAGTTCTTTTTGATTAAAATAGTCCCAATCATGTTCAATCTCGTTTATTCTAAGATACAAAAATTGCAGCAGGTTTACAATTGTTTTTTATTGTATTTTTGATGTTACTTTCAATGTATTTTTTGTGATTTTTAGCAACTCTTACGAAAGTTAAATCAACTGGATAAAGATTGCTGTGTGGTGAGCTAAATCAGGAAAGATTATCGAGAATGGGTCGACAAGGAACTCAGATAGAATTCTGCAATAAAACCTTAGCATTAGGAAGTGATGGTGTCCTTTGGAAAGACTCTTCTGGAGCATGCAAATTGGTATCAATATAATTTCTTCAGGAGTTTCAATCATCCCAATAGACAAGTCCTCAATCTACATAAGCTGAAAGTTGATAAAGCACATGACTAAGTCTTCAAAAGGATATTCAAAATTTTATCGGTAAACAATCATTAACAGAAAAAAAAGAAAAAACGATAAAAACATGAAAATAAAGATTTTCAAAAAGAGAAACCCTGTTTACCTTTATTCTTTTTACAATTAAATCTAACAAAAAGGTTTCTGATGAAGAAATCAATTAATTTCAGGACAGAGCATTTGCTTACACAGGGGTTACTTTCTAAAACCAACAATTTACCCTATTGCCGATAAAAGAAAAGCCCAGAAAGAGTTTCAAAGTTGCTTTAAATAGCGGAAAATTAGAAGGTTTCTCTGATTTTGTAGCTTCAAAAAGAATAGTAAATTAAGACCATGAAAGCCCTTCCATCGAAAGTATTTTAGAATATGATCAAGAGTTTAAAATCAGCACTCCTATTGCGAATAACAGAACCTCAGTTATTAAGAGAAAATCTGAAAATGCTGGATCAAAAAAAAGTAAAACAACCTAAAACACGCTGAGTTCAATATTCGATCTGCCATCAACGTCAATGCTTCTTAAAATGCATGGCAGGATTAAGGCAGAAAACTACCCTAGAAGTGCGTTAAGAAAAAGTCTGAGTGATTAAAGTGATCAAGACGATGGTGATGAAGAAGAAGACAGTGATTCCAATGAAGATGGATAAGCTGGACATCATGAGAATAACATTAGTAGTAGTGGTAGATATTATGATGAGGAAGATCCAAGTTTGTTGTATAGTAATACTAGAAGTCTTAAGAGAAGAAAAAATCATGAAAATCTACCTAAAAAACCAGAAAACATGATCAGATTGCATCCACCTTAGTTGCAGATTCGAGCAAATCGAGCGGATATCGTGATTAATAGGAAAATATTGCCATTGAGCTAGTCTACAAGTGAATATACAAGTAATAATGTTCTCAATCCTGTATCAAATGTGAATTACAATAATGTCAACAGCAACTAAGCAATAAATGAAGAATATAATTTTAAGGCAAATGAAAGAAACAGGCAAGAACATTATTCTCCATCAAAATTAGGTTTTTAGGAAAAATAAGGAAGCTTAGATCCTCCTTTGAAAGAATCTTATGGATTTCTTAGAGACAAAAGCACAAGTCGAAATACATAACCAAATCTCAACGAAATCCACGAATCCAATAGGAATAATAACACAGTCATCGAAGAATCTTGCAGGAAACAGTCCTTTTAAAATAGAGATGCACTATCAGAGTTGGTTAACAAAGTCAACATGAGAAATAGTTAAATAATCGAAAATAGCAGCAACACTTACATTCCAAATGCTAAATTGAATATGTCATCTCTACCTGAAGACAATCATCAAAATAGATCTAGTTCTTATCATACTGAGTAGAAATAACAATTCCCGCCAATATTCTTCTAGGATTTCAAGCTCGCGAGTTAATTCAATAAGAAAATAGTTATCAATATCAATCTCTTTAAATAAGATCTTGAGAGCTACAATCCTCCTTCATCTATTTAGAGTATTTTTAACAAAAAACACAATCCCTAGAAGAATATTCTCAACAATAGCCAAAGCAATTCTCAGTTGAGTTTAAGATAAAATCATCTGCTGAGTAATAAGGCCTAAAATCTAATTTATCAAGAATACCATCCGACATTACAAGGAAATTCATCAATTCCAATACTGGAAAAGAAGAATTAGAATACATTAAAAAATATAGTATCTCAGCAGAAGCTCTTAGAAGTTAAGCAATTACTTTTTGATTAGTTGTAAGGAAATTCAAAGAAATCACTGTGCAGTAATGGAATCGAAGCACTCTTAGATTT
>Ga0302271_10003860_pt1 | contig 12298 bp, 1 predicted proteins | sample III_Bog_N1_1_FD_198767 | JGI IMG/M metagenome (GOLD analysis project Ga0302271, IMG submission 198767) | Peat permafrost microbial communities from Stordalen Mire near Abisko, Sweden - III_Bog_N1_1 | ecosystem: Environmental > Terrestrial > Soil > Wetlands > Peat | place: Sweden: Abisko... | reverse complement strand
GAAAATATTGTAAGAAAACGACTTGCAATGCGTTATGCTCTACTTGCATTGGACCAGGGTATCAAGACTGTGTGACTTGTCCAAAGACGAGAAAGCTACAAGCTTTTCATGGGTCGTTTGCAGGAACTTGTGAGTGCGAATCAGATGATTTAACAGATACAAACTTACCTGAATGTGAAAGTAACCCATAAAAGCTGCTAAAATAAACAGATATTTAACATAAACCATAGTTTTTTAGATGCTATTTTGATTTATTTTTTCTCTAATTGTTTTTCCCTTGCAGATTCGAAGGAAGAGTAAAACTTCAAGGTTGGTTCTTATACGTTAGCCGCTCTTTCCTTGACATTATCAGTTGCTAGCAGTATACTTGTCTAAAGCCCAATGCTCTTCTTCTTCCTCGCTGATTAATCCCAAAGTATCGGGTAGCTGACATACATTAATGATAAACACCCATATGATGTTGACGACAGCATGTTTTGCTATAAACTATTCAACTTAAACATTCTGTTGCCTTCTCCAATCGTGAATGAGAAACTCTCCTAAGCAAGCTTAGAGAAGTCATCGTCTAAGCGACTGCTAGAATCGATAAATATTTCTGAGTATCGAGGTGATCTAAACAGAGATAAAATCACAGATTTCCATAAATCTAAAGATTTTGTTTATGCAAGTTTTTGGGCGCTCTTAGTAGTTATCCTAGTCTGGGCAACTAAGCTCTGTGCTCATTTGCTAATCAGCAAGAAATAAACCAAAGTTGTCGCCTGGGGGAGTTAATTTACCCCATCGAAGATCTACAATCATGGAACGAATGGAGCTTAAAAGCAGACTTCTTCGAAGATCTACAATATTACTTCACAAGAAGAGCAGCAGTCATCTGAGACACCTGATGACGAGAAACAAAACAAGATACTGTATGTTCTGAATGAATACTGTGCTGGGTTGTTACCGTATATCGTTTTTCTTCTCACTGTGAGTGAGTTATCCTTGCTAGCATTCTAGAATTTCCATGCATAAGCGGATAAAGACACATTTTCTTCATTTGAGAGCTTTTCGATAGTTGTAGCATGTCTATACATCATCGCAGCTGCTACCTATATCTTGTATCTAGCACTCCAGAATAAGTAAATTATTTTAAAATATGACGAATATTCTTCTTTTATTCAGATATTTTTTTCCTTTTTTATTTTTTCCAGAGAGGGGTTGATTTACAGTTTATTTGAGGAAATGAGATAGGGCACGATGTTCTTCTTTTTAGCTTTGGTAGTGAAGAAGATAACTCAAAGCATCTTCATTGTGTTTCTCTCTAATAGCGCATCAAAATAAGTCCTCGCTGTAGTTATCATTGAAGCTGTTTTCTTATTCTACATCGCACTCGTACGTCCATTCAGAAGGGAGACATATTTCAATTTAATCTTCGGAATCGGAGAGTTCTTAGTGTTTTTGATCATGGTCCTATACACAGCTATGAGTATAAGTGAATCCCCTTCTACGTAGTCTGGATGTGCCCAAGCGATTCTAGTTTTCTCGATGTTCTTGATGTGCCACCATATGATTTCTGGAGTATTTTATATTTTTAAGTTCCATAAATTTTTCGTGGAATGGATGAGAAAAAGGAGACAATCTGGTTCGAAACTAGGAGAAAAGGACTCAGGAAATGGGCTTGAAAATGCGAAATAGCATGAATCATAGAAAGCAAATAAGTATTTAGTAACGCCCTTAGGATAGCAGAAAAATGATACGATTATCGACCCAATAAACGAAAAAGAGAACCAAATTTCTGGAAGATAACAAGGGCAAAATCAACAATCAGGTGTGTTCATGGAACCAATCAACAGAAATCCTGATACTTAAGGGCTTGCTAGGAGCAATAAACCTTAAGAAATCAATAGTGAGTCATCAAATATATTCTAGACACCGTTTAGAAAAACAAATGATGGAGGTGATTATTAAGTGAAAAGTAATAATCCAAGGGATATCTTTAACACTTTAGGATCACCTGAAGAAGGATAGGACTAGTAGGAGAGGCAAATCAATTTAAATTAAAGTCCCAAGAATAAATTGCTGTCTGATTAGTAGTATCAGAAGCAAGGATCAAAGGATTTATTATTGCAGTGATAATTTTTTTAAATTGCCTACCAAAGGAGAAGGAGAGGGAACTTACATGTGTTCATGTTAAAACAAAGTTTTTGTTGAACTAGATGTTTAGTTTAGAATGAGAAGTTGAGAAAGGGGTCAATATTTTGAAGGGAAATGACGGGAAGTAGATAAGTAGCATAGATTTCAACAATTTTAATAACGAAGTAAAAATGAAAAAGAAAGAATACAATATCTCAAAGCACATACATTCTTACATTAGGAGGCTAATCCTACAAGCATGGCTGTAAATAACAAAAATAAATCTAAAATATTCTAGAGTTATTACTATTTTACTCATTTTCATAGCCATTTTTATGTATTAATTATTCTCTTATCTTTAGAATTCTTTACATTTTCCTTTCTTCATTTCCTCATCATTTCATTCAGCTGAGTTTAATTACCATAAGAATGACTAGCAGAAACGCACCCAGCAGCATAAATCCATAGCATACAAATTGCGGTAAGGATACATTTTCATCTGTATTACCTGTCACATGTGCAATGGAAGTGCCTAACTCTCCTCCACCTTCTAGCTTAGAATTGCCTGTTGCACTGGCGGTTATATTGCTTTTATAGAAGTTAGTTTTAATAAGATTCGAGGAGCTGCTAAGGATATGCTATTCGTGAGTTGCTGCTGAAGATTTATGGAATGTACTAAGCAATGCATATATTCTCAGAGTGATATTTTTGTCGATTTCCTTTTCTCTAGGATCTTGTTAGTTCATTAATGACACCATATCATTGAGACAAGCTAAAGCTTAACTTTCTGGATAGGATCTCTAGCATAAAACTAACCCTAGCCATTATCCAAGTTTCTTCATGTACCAGATACCAACAGCTGTGTTCATGTGCTCCTCATCGACGCACTCCAAAGCGAATGATAAAATATGGTTGAGATTCTCTCGCTGAGCTTGAGCTGATTGTATGTTAGTCTCCTTAAACAGTACGACTTCTCCATCACTTAGTCGGATCACAGCACAGCACTCCATGAGAGTTTGGGGGAGGATAAATGAGACTGGGGATAAAGGATGTTTTCATTTAGAAATTCAAATTCAAGAAAAATATGAGATAAATGAATTAATTCAATTAAAGATCATTCCCCATAAAGAAAATCTTTCTCAAATCACTAAACTAGCTCCAAATCTTCGTTCTTCCATTAGGGAATATCAAAAAGCAGCAAAACTAAAAAGGACAGAAGAATATTATCCATATACATAGCTACAGAAACACATTATTTAGTTATTAATTAAGGATATATTTTTAAATTGTTTTTAGTATTCGAATTTATTCTTCATTTGCTAAACAGAATTTTCTTTTAGATCATCATTGGAGCTTGATTATAATCAATATCTTCTTTATTAGGTGTGTTTTCTAGTGATTATTACCTCTCCGATGTAAACACAACTCGTTTTGCAGCGGCTTTCTAGCTTGATTTGATAGTGAAACATCCTGGTTTTGAAGGGTCATTTGTTTCAATTGGAATATTATTGTTATTAGTGTTCCTGTAAGTTTGCGTTGAAGATGAAATCTACCGCTTTTAGAGTTATTCGGAGAGAATAAACTTCAAGGGATTTTTCTGCACTTATGATGATGATGATTGTTGTTATTATTATGATACAGATTATTATTTGCTAGCAGTACTGAATCCATTAAGTGTTTTCCTTGCAGTTGAAGAAGAAGTCGTTTTAAGTAATTTCAACCTGGAATCATCTTATGGGCTAGGTTCTACTAAATCTACCCAACTTGGTTTACGTTCACCAAAAAATGCAGAAGAAGATCCTTAAGATTAGCATACATTTGCTGTTGGATGTTTAAACATAATTGTTCCACATAGATTGCTACTCGAATTTGATCTTTTGGAAGTGGATTCTGCATTGATTGAAGGGAGACTACCAGGAGAAGAAGAGTTCACAAGGATGTTTATTTGAGGAATTGATGTTGTAGTTTGATTTGATGACTTCAAACTACTAATACCAGCTAAAGAACTTCGACTGGTAAATCTAGTTGATTTAAACCCATTAGATAGACAATATGTAGAAGAAGGGAGAATATTATCTAAAGACGATCGATATGACGATAGTGGATTAGTTTTGAATCCGTTTTTAGTTATTTTTATTGTTAGCAAAGATGATATGGGGAGAGGTTCTTTTTCAGATTTATTAGCAGAAACAGAAAGAGCTGAATTAGTGTTAGAACTAAGCTTAAAAGGATTATGAAAGTTTGGTGAAAGAACATTGGTTAATTTCTCAAAATCAGCTAGAGAAGCTATTGGTTTTGATGGCTTTTCTCCAGAAGCAGCTACATTGGCAGATAATTATTCTTATTGTTAATGGTTAAGACCCTGTTTCGATGCATCTTAATCTCCTTGCTTCTGCTCTTGAGAGTGTAAGGTCAGTGGTGATTCTTCAGAAGGGCACGAACTTAAGTATTTCAAAGTTGTTCTATTGTTACTATCAAAAAGATAATGTTTTTTCTCATTTTTTCCGATTATGAGATCAATTTTATTATTTTTATTAGCATTTTCAATATTCTCAGGAAGAGCAATTTCTCTATTACTTCTAATCTTTTCTACTTCAGTTCGTTGCTTCTCAGTGATTGATTCATGTTCTTAATTCATTTACTCTGTTGTATTTTCTGCAACTTTATCATTTTTAATCTCTTTTTCTTCACTGCTTATTATTATCTACTTCTCATTGTTTTCATTCTCCTACTCCTGATTGACTTTATGATTAAGTGCAGACTACAAGCCTATCCGAAGCGAAGTTGATTTCCTTAAAAGACTGTTCAGCAAGGAATTCTATGATTTCAATCTGTAATTCTTTTTATTTTCAGCAGCTAAATTTCTTAATTTTAGAAGTCGTTTTCTAGCTTTTTCAAACTCATTTTTGTCTGAAGTGTTCAGCTCTACAGGGACGCTTGACATCAACTACTCATGGTCTGTCAAAGGAGTAGCTATACTCCTGCTACTGGTAATACCAAAGTTATTACTGCTCATATTCGTGTCGTCTTCTTTTTATTCACTTTGTTCTAGATCCTTTTTATGGCCCATCTCATTCATTTTGAATTCAGTATGACTCATTCTGGCTGTTCCTTTACCATTCGAGCTTTTTATCCTCTCAATGTTGTTATCTCCTTGCTGAAATTAAGCATAATTCAATGAAAGTTATTTCCTATTTGATCGAAATGGTAACGTTTTAATTGTCTCCGTTTAACTCTATGGTTACTACTACACCAAGCTTTCTTAAAATGAAGCATTACTAACTTCTGCTCCTTTTGCTAGCTAGTCTAATCTCTAATCATAGTATTCCCTTTTGATTTTACTCTATTATCTCAACTCTTTCCTCATTTCATAATCATCATTCAAGACAATAGTATCCTCCAATTGTTTTCTCGTAATATAATACACAACAGTATCCATAGTTTTAGAAACAGCCTTGAAGCTTCTTATCTTCCCTACACTGTACACATCCTCAATACCTAGTAACTATCCTTCCCCTATTATCCCTAGACTGACTTCCTTCAATGCGTATTTCCCTTTTTTCTTGACAAGTAACTACGGAGAGTTATTCTCAGAAGATTCCTAGAAAGAAGATGATGTGTAATTGGAATCTGTGCCTTTCTAGGACGATTATGGTGATGACTATTAAACCTAATTAACATTTAACTTATTTATATCAGTTGGACTTTACAGGATGATCTTTTTCCTCGCTTCAACTTCCCCTGAGCGTACAATCATGAATAGATTCGCTGGATCATTCTGCTCATAGATAACTTTATTATAATCGTAGATTTCTTCCTTGAAATCATATGATAATCTCCTTAAAGAGTCATCTTTTGCGCCAGGGAAATTATTCCGCAGAACTTAGCAGACATAGGAGTTCTTAGATATCTCCAGACTGAAAATGTCTCTGTAGACACTGCTACGGATGAAGAAATACACAACCTCCGTTAAAGCCACCGCGGAAGTCTACGGTACTCCACCGTTGACGATTTACTCATCGCCAAGAGTTTATCCGTGGTCAATGTATTTTTCCCGCTTGAAACAGCTGATGTTTTCAGTTTTGAAATACTTTGCTGGATTGTATGCTCTGAGCAGTTCATCTTCGTCTCTGTTCACGATCTTAGATAGCTCTTCAGTGGCATTCTCACAGCGTTATCTAAGCTGATGTACAGTCTTTTATGTCTCCTCACCGAGATGGCTATTATTCTCCTTTTCAAGTTTATTTGCTTGGCTTGTGAGTTAATGTATCTTCCCTAATAAATCCATTTCTTAATTTATATCACTCTCCGATTTCACAGAATAAACGGCTACTCTCCCACTTAGCACACACACTAGCTGATGTTCTCCGCACATTTCACCACGATGGAAGAAGAATTCTCCTTTTTATTTTCTTCCAATTTCTAAGTGCTTCATGAGCTTACGAGCACAGTCCACTCTGTACTAAGGTTTCACTAAGATGCGGAAATGGCGGAAATCACCAAGTACATCAGCTACAGTTTCAATGTCCACAGTACTCTGACCAGCATCTTTGTTAATGTTGATGTTTTCTATTAATTCTATGAAACGAGAATAACGAGGGTCTATATACTGTTGTTGTTATTAGCTTGTCTCTTAGTCACATTCTGAATGGAATCTATCTGCTTCTTCTCCGAAAGACTCAACAGTGTGGGTACTTCCTCTGCTTTGCGGTGTGCTAAAAACACTTAACACTCGAGCGTTTGGTTTTTGCTAGATTATTGGGTAAACATGATTATTTGGAGTCATTGCTGTGTTTGTTGGGGTGTTCAACCCTATGAATTGCACACTTTAAGGGATATTGCCTGTGCTGAAAGATAAGAAGAATGGACTTGGGAGGTTAGATTTTTTGATCGGTGTATTTTGTCTTGAGAGAAGATTATTATTGTTTCCATTAATCAATGGTGAGTTATTTATAAAAATCGAAGTATTCTGTGGATTCGCAGGACTTTGTGGTCTTGAGAATTGTGTCGTCACATTAGTCAATGTGTTGTTGTTTCGTTCAGTCATAGTTTTCGGCTTAAATTGACTCTTTCGGAGACCACCATTGCATTAAGAAGTCTCTTGAATAAATCTACCTGAGCCTGTTTCGTTTGTTTCCTCAGGAGATGAACTAAACGATTCTGCATCTTCATGCTAATATTTACTCAGCTGAATGCATAATGGATTCACTAGTCTAGATTAAGGCTTCATTTTGTAAGTTCCTTGAATCCAAAGAATAATCTGTGGTGCCTATTCTGTGTAGATTAGCTTAGCTTTAGGGTTGTTCTCTGTTTTTTTGTTTTGTTTCTTTTTGTTTGTGTTTTGATAAATCTCGCCCAGTAAAAATATAGAAAGTAAAATATTTATTGAATCAATCGCTTATTTTTTGTTTTTCCTCTTGTTTTGATTAACCTTTCCTCTTGCTTTTCCTGAGGCTACTGTCTTATTTTACAACACGCATCCAAATACTGAGGCTTTTCTTAGACTTTCGCAATCGTCTTAGTAAGGATTACTCAATAATTTTTTAAATTGCCTTTTTTTTGAGGTGATCCTCGATGAATTTGCACTTTTGGGAGGTACATTGCAGATACTTCTTATTGCTTTTAGCATCAATCACAAAACCAAATGTGTACGTTCTAGTATTATTTCCTAAAATATGTTTTGTACTACAAATCTTCTGCAATGGGGAAAACAACTTCCTTCTCTTCATTTATCAATATTTTCCTGTAGCCTTTTCTAAAAATTAGGATATTTTGCATAATCTTTTTTCAGATCAATTCCCAAAGAGTTTTTCAGTGAAAGTACAAGTTATAAATATCTCCAACAAAAAAAGATCAATCAACCCCCCATCTTCACCTGAATGATCTTTCCAGTTCAATATCAATGCAGGATTAATTTGTGACGAAGTATTAATAGAATAATCTATGGGCTCTTTCATTATTCAGAATATTTTCAGGCTAAAAAATGGTATTTTTTTCAAAATCCAAGTTGTTTCCATTTATTTTCATTCTTCATAAAACAAGAAAAGTTATCAGGAAGAATAATAATGAAAATCTGATCTCCAAAGCAGCTTATTGCAGATTTCTAATATTTTTATTCTTAAAAATTTCAAACTATTTAAAGAAAGAGCTTTTATTTTCTTCTGGATGTAATCTCAAAATCATCTGAATTTTCTTTTCGGTTCTAAACATTTTCTTGTTTCGTAACTACATACACATATATCAGATAAACGAAGCACCTAAAATGTTTCCAGAAACTTTTATTTTAACATTTACACAATTTTTTAATAAATTTAATATCAGTGTAACAACAATCAATTTATGGGTATTTGCTTTCTTTTAATAAGAAAAGTAGGTAATTCTGATGTAGCTGATAGAACAATAGATTAGGATGTCACAGCCAGTGGAAAACAAGAAGTAGTACCTGACTACTAAGATTAGTTTTGTGTGTCTTTACATAATGCAGTCAGATTCTGTAGATTATATGAAGAATGCTATGGATTAATGTAATTTCTCCTTCTCATTAATTCGAGAACTTTTTTATTCTTGAGAGATGTCGTTATCGAAGGTTAAGACAAAGTACTCCCTGCTCCAGCTACTCCTGCCATGCTGTGTTGTCTAGGCTTAGGTGTGCTAAATTCTTCGGAATAATCACTTTGAAACTAGCTTTTTCTAGGCGCATAAGAAGTGATGCTCATCGGTTCTTAATTCAGTAGTGGAACAAACTATGAGAAAATGTTACCCTGAGGTTAAAGTGCAATCGGAGTATTCGCAGTGGAATTAGCTGAACCAGAAAGCAAAGGAAGAGAAGGAGAAGAGCAGTTGTTGATTGTATTATTGTTGCTGTTTTTGGTTAAATTAAATGAGTGGCAAGTTCTCATGGACGGCTAAGGAGAATTGCATCCTCTAATGGAATAATTGGAAGCGCCGTTCTAAGTGAATTAGATGTTTTAATTAAAGTAATTCTACGAAGGAGTTTTCTTATTTGTTAGTGCACTTGGAACTACTACTGCTGCTGCTGTTATTCCTGATTGTGATTTTGTACTAACATGAAATTAAGATTATTTTAGCTTCAATTTATCGCTTTCTTGATTGGTCTGCAGAGACATTGAGTTTTCTTAACTGGTGTGTAGTTTATTTGCTCTTTGAAGTGTTTTCTTAGTGATTTGCGGTGTGTACTCTGATTAAATCAAGAGCTGTCTTTGTTTGTTGATTTTATTTGCTCGAGTAGTCTCCCCATCTTAGGTTGTTTATTCATTACAATCCAGATTAGATTGACTATTAAAATAGTCAATAGTCTTTGAAGGAGGTGACAAACTATCTCGAAGAAGATTCTGGGTATTGTCTGTTTTACATCTAGCACTTTTTTGATTCATTACTGGACTGCGTTTCTTTTTTTCAGGTAGCAAAAAGAGTAAATCTAAGTGGGTCGAAGAAGTAGATCCAGCTGGTTTATTAATGGAAGAATGAGAAGAAGACGAAGTAGAAGGAAATACAGATTTTGATTAAGTGTTATGGTTATTTTGTGGGATAATATGAGGGATGGATGCTGTGGAACTAGGTAAAGTCGCAGGTTTTAGGGTAAGATGTTCATGATGTTAGTAGTTGCTAGTATGACGGTTTATGGAGGGAACAATAGGAGGATTCTCAGGGGCAGGCTAGAAACTTGATTGTATTTCAGTCTTATCGAAAACTATGGATGAAGAAGACACTGGCAGAGGTGATCCATTATTTGATTTGATGCTTATTTCTTCACTTTGTCTAAGATTATACAACCAATTGACTTCATTATTACTCTGTAGATTCTGTTTGCTGCTGGAAATATCATTCCAGTTCCCAGCATTGTTGTTGTTATTGGCAGTGTCCTTATTCCCAAGAATATTCTTGACAGATCCTGTGTCAAGGTTATTGCAACTATTAATATGATTTTCAAATGTATTTTTGATTTGAAAATCATTACTTGTCTACAATTTATCATCTTGCTGATGTTCATTTGCCGATTCTTCTAGGAGTTCCAACTAAGGTGCCTTCTACGATAATCTTGCGAATTTTGGCATCATAGTCATGGACATGCTTGCTGAAGAAGATGAAGAATGCAATCCTTAAGAAGAATTCATGTCTACTTGTGAAGGTTAAGTCATTAATTATGAAAAGCTTCCTGAATGCAGGAAAAGGCTACTTCGTTTTTTTACAGCTGTTTCCTCTAAAACTCCTGATACTTATGCTATGGAATTCTTTAAAACAGCTAGAAACCCTCCTTTTGCTGGTTTTTGATTGTCATTGTTGAAAAGAGCAGATGTAAGATTAGAAATGCTAGGAATCTCATCTTTTTGTAACCTAGAGCTCAAAGTTTTGCAGTATGTTGCTGCTCTAGCTTTGGAGAATATCCTGCGAGGAACTGGAATCTCCTGAGTCTCTCCAATGAAACTGAGAGACTACATTAGTTTCTAGGTATTATTATTATTGTTGTTATCCTTTTAGTTTAAGTTTGGAGATTATCCAGATAGAAAATGATTAATTGAGCTAGTCATTTGATTATGATCTGTTGATTCCTTTTTCTGATCCTACAATGCTTCCTTGAACTCCTAGATATTCGCAACTGAAGCTACCATCAAGTGCAATGCCTTTTCCGGACGGATGTGCTCATCATAATCATCTTTTGGGCTTTCTTTTTTCTGCAGGAAAAGATGCAATTTTTCAAGTCTATCTTTGTGGTAATTAGCTTTCTGTTATTTCATAAGTCCATTCATTTTAGAGTGATTCAGACCTTGGTCCTTGCAGAGCCTTGCAATGTATTTATCTCTAATTCTCAGGAGAACGGTTTCATTCGATTTGCTGATCGCTTTGAGGGTTCTAAACTTTATTTTCTTTTTATCCGGAGAACCTACCATTAAATCGCTATTAGCCCCCTTGTTCTTCTCAAGAATCTCCTTTTTCTAATCCTCCGTATCCTCGAAATCTTCTAGTCCAATTATCCCATGGCTGCAAAGAGCAATTTACTTTTCGAAATTCTTTTTAGGCTTAAATCTTCGCTTATATGTATTTATGAGTTCCTCGTGGTCAATGTCCTAGTGATGTTGCTGATTGTGATGAGGTAAATGGTTTTGATAGTGATTTTGTGCATGACCGTGATGAGCATTTTCTCCATGTGCATGGTCTTCCTCTTATATAAGAGATCGTAATTCTACCTCTCCAGCTTTGATAATATACACACAATTTGCTACTTCTCCTTCATTGTAGACAACTTAATTATAACCATAAGGCAACTCATCGAACTAATACGCCAACCTCGTGATGTATTTCGTGTTTGCAAACCCAAATACCTAGAACAACGCATCTTTGATGAAATGAAAATTCTAGATATTCGTCCTAAAAATCGTTTTGTACACACTAGCATCTAAATGCATAACAATACACTTTTAGCATTCAACCACGCACAGCCCATCGTATTTCTACCCTGAAATAACACAGTTCTCCCCTATTATCTCACCTTGGTTTAAGTACCGTTCCCGCTTCAGAAAACAAATATTCGGGGACTAAAATAAATCATGACTTTCATCGAACTTCCTGACCATATCGTTTTCTTGGTCAGTCCTAATGTTCGTGAGGAGTGTAGTCATTGTAGCCATCCTATCTCGCTTGTCCCACATTTGTTCCTCACCACTTTCTTTGAGAGAAGTGATTTCTGCAAGTAATCGTTGTTCATAATCTAGTTCTTCTTTGGTTTTTTTCTCCCAACATCCAATCTACCCTTCTAATATCCAGTACATATCCTTGACAACACTATTTCTAGTGTAGATGACAGTCTCATTTGGTAGTTCTTCGAGTCTAAAACTTTCACAGAGCTTCCCAATGACATCCTCATGTGTGCGGATTAAGTTCTTCAAATGTTCATGCTAGCTCACAGCTTTTGAGAACACTTCTAATCTCGATTCCTTGGTGCTTCCATCCCTTGAAAACTCGTTGATCAACTCAGAAAACATGATCGTTATTGTGCTGCTACTACTACTACTACTTATTTTTCTCTTGATTATCCGCGATTTTTACTCATTATTTTAATTACACTCTCGCAGAATCAACCCCCCTTTGTTTTGATCTCTCCTTACTCTATTTTAAAGTATCCAGTTTGTTTACAAAATGTAAAATCACGCAGACAATAATACATACT
>Ga0302271_10003859_pt1 | contig 12302 bp, 4 predicted proteins | sample III_Bog_N1_1_FD_198767 | JGI IMG/M metagenome (GOLD analysis project Ga0302271, IMG submission 198767) | Peat permafrost microbial communities from Stordalen Mire near Abisko, Sweden - III_Bog_N1_1 | ecosystem: Environmental > Terrestrial > Soil > Wetlands > Peat | place: Sweden: Abisko... | reverse complement strand
TCCTCCACCTCTAATCCAAGAACCCAAGCTTCTTTTCCCTTTTAGTCTTAGTGATAAGACTACTGAGACTTTGCTTCAAGTAAAATCCTTCAAAAATTCTTTAAACTAATTTATTCTTCTGAAAATCAAAAATAATAAACGTTACATCTTGTACAGATTACACTTGTTTAGAGAACGCAAATGAAGATAATAACTATGGAAAAATTAATTTTCATAATATTCCTCATTAATCTATTTAAGTTTTCTTTCTTTTTCTTCTACTCTCTTTCAATTTAAACTTCGAAATAGTGAATTGTTGAAATAAATAGCTCAAAATTAAAGTAATTATACTATTTTTCCTTCCTTTTTATTTAATTCACTAATAAAAAAATAAGTCAACTTTTACCTTATGTTAAAATGTAATTTGGAACAAATTCGAGTGAGTTAATTTATTTACTTCCTCCCTCTTAAGTGTTGATGTAATTAATTTGTTTGAGTCCACACTACAAGAGAAGGAATAATTCTGAAATATTGAGTTTTGATAAAACAAATGAAATAAATTGATCTTATATGTGTATTTTGAGTTGGAATAACATATTAAAAAATTTGCACAGCCGGTGTGTGAGAAAAAGAGTGTTGCTTTGATTGTGCTATTATGACTTTCATCACTCAAAATTTTTCCTGATTGCTTAGCTTCTTGCAATGACTTGTTTGACTCTCTCATTTAGATCAGAAGTAGCAGCAACAGGAAATACGGGGACTTGGGTAGTTTATTAAGGTGCTACAAATTACTTCCCTAAATCAGCCCTGCTAGAAAGTTCATAGCTAGATGTCCTTGCATTGATTTATTATTTATTTTTATGCCCAAGAGATTCCTTCAGAGAATCACCACCACCACCACCAGTAGTCATTATTTAATTAGCTTACAATGAATCTAAATGTTTTGGCTAGATAATACCGTTAGTGGTTGATTTAGAAGCTATTTAATCTCTATTGTTTTGAATACCTGCGGAAGTACTAGCAGTAGGAATACTTGGAGATATATTCGCAGTAGCTGTATTAGGATCTTTACTGCTTAACGCAGAAGGAATGTAAGAAGAATGAGAAGCTTGTCGATTTTAAGGTGCTTACGATAGTTTACCAGATGTTTGCAGTAATTACTGTGGAGGAACAGCAGAATTAGATGACACAAAGGAGTTATTTTGTCTAGATTTCAAAGGAATCGGTGCATTTGAACTCATCTGCACAGCAGAGACAGTTTGATTTCCTGAAAGGAACCTAGTTTAGCCTAGTTAGGATGATTGATATTATTGTTAGCTAAGAATTCTTTTATTATTGCTATTTTAGATGGAATATTACAGCTATTTCTACTGCTGTTATTGCGGTAAAGGTAAGGATTGAAGAAGCACTTCTCCTTTATTCGTATTGTCTTAGAGAATCGTTTTAGGTGCTTAATGGATACTCCCAAGGATCTTATTTGATCTTAAAATCGATTAATTTTATGATTATCCAGAGAATTCACCAAAATATGCGTTGTTTTGCTGCTGATTAGATGCAGATTACTATTATTATTAAACTTCTTGAATTGGCATGTGTTATAGATTTGTTTCCCTAGATTCCTTGTGCATTTGCTTCTCAGGCAATAGCTCAAACATCTAGGAAGATTATGTATCACTTTATTTTTAAAATGATTGCTCTTATTCTGTTGAGAAACCTGCTTGGGATGAAGTTGTCATGACATTTCTCTTAGAATCTTGCTAATTAAATCCTTGGATTTCTTTTAACTTAGCTCCTAGTGGCAAAGCTTAAGGGAACACTTCATTTATAGGTGGAAGAATGATAGGAATCTGATGGGTGGTTTAGAATTATTTTTGTTGCATAAGAACATTCTAAGAGGTAGCTTGTAATGGTGGAGGCTGAAAAGGAGATGATGAAGAAGGAAAATTAGTAGCTGGAAACACAACGAATGAAGAGTCACTCACAGATTGTAAAGGAGTTGAAAGATGGTTATTATTAGTGAAATTATTTGGGTTAATAAGTCCATTATTCGTGTAATTATTCGGTATGCCAATTGCTTGTTGTGCCTGCTACTATGCATTCGATTGCTGATACATAGCTTATTATGTCTACGCCCATGCTTAGTATTATTGTTCATGCTATTAACTGACTTATTGCTGCTTGTTTGGCGATGGCTACACAGCTTATTACTAATAAAACTATGCTTGGTTTTGCTAGGAAAGGTACATTTTCTGTGCATATTCCTATTGTTATTGCAATTGTTGCTGTTGCTGCTGTTACTAATGCCATTGCCAATCGTTTTCTTGCTAGGCTTGAAGTAGTTACGATTATTGGATGTATTATGGAGTTTATTGGATTTATTGCTTCAATGGTGTCTAGGGTTTTGGAATGCTACCTTGAGAAGGTTATGGATGAGGGGGCATAAGAAACTAGGAATTCTGTTATGCAGAAGTTCCTTAGAATTGTACTTGCTGAGGAGGAAGAGGATATTGCTAGTGTTACTGCTGCTAGTACTGTTGCTGTTGCTGTTGTTGTTGTTGTTGGTACGGTTATTCTTCGAATTCCGGATATTGTTCTTGCTCATATTAAATCTGCTGCTGATATCCTGAAGCCACTAACTGTTATTGCTGTGACTATTTAACCTGCGACTATTGATTAGGCTGCTATTCGGCGGTACTAAAACCCATCATGTTAGCAGCCATAACGGTTGACTGCTTCGTTGGAAGGTCAAATACGGAAAATCCTTTCCCTCCAGATTACTATTTGCTGGAGGATTGTTAAGACTGATAGGAATACGAAGGTTAAGAATACGATGAAGAAGATTGTTGTGGTGGTTACTATTGGGGTTATTTATCAATTAGTTACTAAATATGCTTGCCAGGTGTAACGAGTTATTGTTATTGTTGTTGTTGAGGGGATTTACTTTTGTCGATGGTATTTTAATTCTTCGAAGGATCAGCTGGTGATTTGGAGAATACCTAATTGGGATTGGCCTTTGAACTCACAGTTAGCGGTGTATTCTTGAGTAGTTTGATGGCTGTTGGTCTGTGTTGCAGCTATTCAGCTACTTCCGCTTGTTGCTTTGCTTGCAATGCGAAATTCAAATTAATTTAATTCACAATATCTGCTTGCTGCTCAGCTAGATTCTGCAAGATCTACGATGGATTGAAATCGCTGTTGCTTTAAGCACTAGCATTTGATTGCTTTCGCCCTCCAGCTTGTTATGGATTCAGCTGTGCTTGGGAAGATCTAGATTAAAGGCTATTTTCATGTTGTTGTTGGAGAAGTTAGTTTTATTACTGTGAACTTATTAGCTATTCCTATGATTCTTATGCTCTGAATTATTGAACTTATTAATAAGCTTAATCTTGTGGTAATGTGGAATACTACTGCTAGACCTCTTGTTGAGGCTGCTTTATTTGTTAAATTGGCAATACTTCTTTTGATTATTAGTTGAATAATTGTTGGCGTGGTTTACTCTACTGCTGCTACGTCATTTATAATATCGACCTGTTGTTGATATTATTTCTGTTGACTTCTTGGGTAAAATTATGAATATTCCCATCTTTAGAGAATTCCTAGAATTGATTTTAGGGCTTATCTATTGTTTTTTCTTATGAAACAGAATAACTACTACCTGCTCTTTCTCTTCGGATATTTCCTCCTCCCCCTCCGCCAGCTAATAGCTACACACTAGCATTGTTATTATCCTATCCAAAGGCAGCTTTTGTTAGCTGATTAGTTGCGTCAAGACTTTTGTTTGGTTATCTCTTATTCTGTGGGGGAAATTATTGACCTGCTGTTATTGATTGATTTTAAATGCTCATTGCTGACCCAGTATGCGAAGAAGAACCATCTTATTGCAATATCTGCAGCTAATTAGTTGCATTAAAAAATCCATTCTAAGCTTAGGATTCTCTCTGTACTTGTTCAACAAACTGACTTTATACATTTTGATTCTTTGGATTCGGTGTCCCTTAAGAAGGAATAAGTTGATTTTGCTATTGCTATGTTTGTTGTTGTTGCTAGGAATAGTCATTGTTGTTGTTGTTGTTTATTTAGAACAGTGCTAATTACTGCTATGGTGCTTCTCCTGAAAAAGTAAATTACTTCCTATTCGGTGTAGCTGAAGCAGGTGTCGTAAACGCAGTTTGTTAAGGAAACTAATGAGATTACTCTTAATCTAATACTTCCGAGGAAGCATCTTGTACTTTATCAATTTTCCTAAGCAAAGCTGCTGGATCAAGGCGATTATTCACATCGAATTCGATCATTGCTGTTAGAATCTCACAGAAATCTGGGGAATAATATTAACTCAAGAATTCTAATCTATCCGCTATGACATTGCTGATAATCGAATACTCCGCATCGTAGCATTCCTAACTCAGCCGTAAAGAAGATGCTTCAAGCAGTGTCATGCCGAGGGAGAATACATCCGATTTAGCGATTATTTCGTTTGATGTAAAAACTGTTGATCCCGATCGAAGTAAAGTTATCGCTTCAGGTGATAAATAACTGAATTTCTACCCACTGTCAGCTAGTCTCATGCCTAGACATCGTCCGCCTAAGAGATCTCTATCGTAGACACTGAAAACACCTGCAGATGCCCTGTAGAAAATACTCGAAGGATGGATATCGCCATGTGCGACTCCTTGAACTTGCAAATATGCTAAAACACTTAGAATACTTCGACATAAAACGAGCAAGTCGTCTTCAGGAAATAATCTATTTGATTACAAGCGATCACCGATAAGACTCTCCAGCGATAGAGTATTGAATTCATATATTAAAAGCATCGATGGTTCAGCCATGCTTATCTGTGGAGATTTTGTGTATTATTATTGTTATGATGCCTGCAATGGCAAAACAACAGCTGGTTCGATTTCTTGCTTCAAACAGCTAAATAGATTCACATGAAAAAGCTTGATTCTCTCCTCGAAGCTTAATTACGGTTTGTTTGAGAGCATCTGTCTCGCTTAATACTCGCTTCTCTTGATCTTAACGCCCATGTAGAACTCACCTTCTCGACGTCTAAAAATCATGCATTTTTCTGCAATCCCTTCAATTTCTTCAGAATCCGATATCAACAAAAGTTCTTCAGACTCTAAACATCGCTCTGCTCCATCTGTTGCTTTGCCTTAGATTTGTCTCAACGGTTAACCACTGGGTATATCCATTTTACTTTGAAACTGCGCTCCAACGTTCCCCATATGGCAGCTACTTTGTTTTTTGTTTTGTAACCACTGCTTATTGCTTTGCTTTGTATAAATGTTTAATATTTTCTGAAATTTGCTTGTTTAATATCTGTCAGTTTGCTTGTCTGTTTTCAACGTCGCGCAATTAATGTTTCCTTTAGAAGTTCGAACAAAATCTGTCGTTGGATTCTTTCTCTTTCCCACTTCTTTGTTCTTTATTGAAGGATTTATAAGAAATTGAATATTATTTTTGATATTCAAACAAAACAAAAATAATTAACGAAATATCTACAATTTCATTCTCAAACAATCCTTCTTTTTGAAGTTTTGAGTCTTATTTTGTATCATTTCTCATTTGTCTAATTTCCCTTAGTTCCAATTACCATAAATGACAGACTAATCAGGAAGGATGTACTTTCCTTTCCCATGCTAACTGAATAACAAAAAAGGTTTTCATAACAAAAAAAGACAAATTTATTCCCTTAACCATTAAATAATTAATTATCAGTTCAATTTTTATCTCTTTCCTAATTTATTTTCTTTTTTTTGTAATTTTTCAGAATCTTATTTATATTCTTACTTTCCTTAAACGAAGCACCCTTCAAACCTTCTATTATCTGTCCAAGTGAGTATGCCATATCCGTGCTTTTTATCATAATTATATTCCCCTTCATATTTTCTTCCATCTGGCCAAGTGTAGATTCCTTTCCCATGCATGCAATTATTATACCATTCCCCCTCATATCTTCTTCCATCAGACCATACAGACACACCAACACCGCAGATTCTACAAAAAATAGTTTGCAAGGAAATATATCCACCAAACAAAAATTTATATTCCTCAAGAATAAACCCTCTCTCTCTCTTTAACTCTCTTTCTTTTTCATTTTCATCTTTTTTACCTTTCTTAATACCATTGCCCATCGTAGATCTGCCCATCTTTCCAAGTGATGATTCCTTATCCATGTTTCTAGCCTTGCTTAAAATCACCTTTGTAAGTTGATCCATCTATCCATGTCTGCTAACCATAACCATCTTCTTAACCATGCAGCCAACTGCCTGAGTAGCTACTTCCATCACTCTTTATGTATGTACCAACTCCATTGATTTCTCCATTTTTCCATTATCCTTCATAGATTCCATCTTTATCGACTAGTTTTCCATTTCCATGAGCTCTGTTGTTTTCCCATTCTCCTAAATTAGCAAATAAAAATTCATTATTCAGAAACTCCCCTCAATGAACGAAGTATAAGTACCTTCATATTTCTCATTCTCCGACCAAATTTAAATACCTATCCCATTTCTCATTTTACCTAGAAGAACAAAAGCAACCATTTCAGAAATTCAACTACCCAGTATGATATGTGCTAAAATTTCAGTTACATCTATTAAAAAGTAGCCCTCCTCATTTTATCTTTTGATTATCTGAATTGATATTTTCATAAAAGTTACCTACCCACTCACCTTCATAGGTTGAACCATTGGAGAATCGATAAATTAGTCTCTTTTCTCTTTACAAAGACTATTATTTCACCTCTATCTGGTTATTCTCTTTTCCAGCAGAAATCTCAATTTATTCTGCTTTTTAGGACTATCCTTGTAGAGGAATGCTAGATTAATTATTAGTAAATGTTTTTGAACTTTCTTAAGAACTAGTTTTTTCTTCATTTTCATCATTTTTACAAGATTCCTCTTGTTGTTTTTGCATTTATTTGCAGCTGCCATTACTGCTACTGCAATTTGAATGGGTTTCTTCTTAAATGACACCATCGTTCGATAATATAAAGTAGTTATCTGATTTGACTTGTGAAGATGTACAAGATACATTTGACTTAAAATGCAGTGTGCCTTCTTGCAGTTCAGAAGTAGACACAGCCAATGTATTGTTAGCATTTTTGCTGTTGTCTTCGTTGGATTTGCTGTCATCGTCAGCTTGTTTTTGCGCTGATCCTGATGTTGTTTTTATCTCAGGAGTAATTTCTTCGTTTTGATTATGACCTTCTTGAAACTTGTCTTTTTCTTAAACTGGAGATTGATCGATTTCTAATTAATTGTTTGGTGTTGTTGCGTTATCCTATATCGTGGAGCACTATTGTCCCATACTTTAAAAGTTTTTTCAATATGGCTTTTGATGTCTTGCTTTAAATACTTTTTCTTATTTGCTTTGTAGTTTAGGGCAGTTGGCAGTATCTAATAAGAGACTAGCTACTGCGTGAGCTAAAAAAACTACTTTCTTTGGTATTAAGCTGCAATTTCTTGGGAGCGAATATGATTGTTAATTTAAATTATTTTCCAAATTTACTTCCTACAACTTTTCATCTATCTTCTACTTAAAACTTCTACCTTTTTTGTGTGTTGCTTCACTTACAATATGAGATTTAATCGGGTAATGCTTATTGGGTTATTTTTGGTTTCATCAAAAGAGCTCTCTCATCACTTTATTACAAATTAATAATTAGGAAGAATATGTATTTTTGATAAGTTCCAGCATTTTTAACTAAAATGCAAACAATAAATACAATAATTTCAGCAGAAGCTCTCCGATAACTGAGTTTCACTTAATATTCAAGCTAATCAATTATTATTACAACATAAATATTTTTCCTCCATTATGATTTTTTAGTCCTAATTGTTTGAACTCACTGGTTTAATTTATTGTTTTCCTTTCTCCCCTTAATTAAGAATCACCGGATTATCCCTTCCCTAAAGATTGAGACTAGCAGATCGATTGGAATTCTGAAGTGGAATTCTTCTTCTTTATCTCTCCATTTTTACTCTTGAAAAAACTCACACTTTCAATTTGCATATTGATCCAATCTTTTCTACTCAATTTCAAACAAAACTACATATTTAAGATTGATTAAGTGTGATTTATTCTAAATAATAATAGGATCATTCAAAATGACTAACAAATGTAAACTTGTTTGATTCAATTGGATCAATATTTTTCTATTTTATTCACTTTTTGCTGATTGAAAATCAAGGTTCTTATTCATTGGAATTATAAGAATTATTTAATAAAAAAAAAAAAATTTAAAATCAAAATGAAATTCATTTCTTTATTCTTCTTGCTTCTCGTAAGCACTTCTCTTATCTTAACTATGGCTCAGGAAAAAAAAACCACTTTAAAAGAAGTTGATCGTAATCAAAGAAATGGTTAATCTCAGGAATTACTCCATCGTAGAACCAAGAAGCATTTGATCGATGTCCCAAGAGTTTGCCCACCAAATTAAAGTCTAGACAAGAATGGAATATGTAAACCAAATTATTGACCAGGTTTATTCAGAGTTTAACCAATTCATATTTTGTTTGCTGGTTGAATTTTATGAGTGTTTAATCTCTAATTTGAAGAATTTATGAAATCTCAAAAATAAGATTTATTGGAGCATTAAGAAAGAATAAATAATTTAACAGAGAATGTATTAAAAAAGCATAAACATTATTGGTATTTTTCTTTATTATCTTTCAAACAAATATATTATTTAGATGCTGCAGCCACAAAATAAAGAATTTTGGTTGGTAGCAGAGGGTTGTATTTGACCTCAAACAATCAGAAAAGTTAATGAATATTTAAAAAAAAATTATTTGGTTAGAAGTCAGAAAGATTATTTCAGAAAAAAATAACTTGGAAAAAAAAGGTTTAAATTCTTTATTTGTTCATTTTTATTGTTTGTCTGTTTTTATTTCACATGATTCAATAGATGAGCTTATTTTCTTATTTGAAGATCTCCTGTTTCATGATTGGGGAGCAAAAAGGACATAACCAGTAAATACATAGAGGATTCTTCTATGAAATCCTCAAGCTACCTATCAACATCCTTGTAATCCTTATTGCTGCATTTCCACAGGAGATATCTGTTGGATGCATCGGATCAAAACCTAGGGATTGAAATGATTCCTAAGCAAAGACACTTCTACCAATCCGTTTGCTATTCGATTATCATCACATACTTTGAAGTGATGAAGAGATGAGAGAAAAAGTCAAAGATATGTGTAGAGGAGAAGTGTTTTAAGATGGTCTAAAGTTGATGAAGATTATTTTATTTTTTTGGAAGTTTATGATTCGAATTTAATGAATTAATTCTTATGGATCAGCTGTTTTTTACTGAGTTATTCTGCCTTTTCTTGTGGAAGCGTTTTGAAATCGGTGAAAATTACAGCACTAGCTTGCAATCTGTCACTTCATCATGTTATACAAATCCTGAAAAAAGAAAGATTCTTATCCTTGACCTAAAAGAATTAGTTTCCGATAGAACCCAAGCACTAATAATCATAATTTCTACCATCATGTATGTGTATTACTATCAATAAATAAAACCTTTGAAATCATTTTAAAAATATGAATTGAAGAAATAGCAAAATAAATCTTTGGATTGCGCCAACTTTGCACAAGCATGCAAATACAATGCCAACGAACAATAAAGAATTACGAACACTTGAAGAGTCAAGGTATGTGAAAAATCTATAATAAAAATTATAACTTTAAAAAATGAAACTTAATCGTTTTGAGCTGATCTTTTCATTCCAAAAATAATTCTTTGATAGGAGAAACTAGGAACAATGAATGAATTGATTGGGTTTCTTCAACGAGGGATTCTCTTTCTGTAGTGCCATAATGCTAGAACAACGGAGAGAAGAAGGATGATGGATCCACCTGCAAGATGGCAACCTACAAGCATCAGGTTCTTTCCACCAGTGGAATTAAGGTTCGAGAGAATAAGAGACTTCGTTGTTTACTTCTCAAGAACTTTGTAGGCTAGAAAATCACACCAATAGAGAGATAAATGTTAGATTTATGAGAGAAAAAACATTGAAACGTTTAATAAGATTGATAGAGAGAGATCATATTTAATATTTGCTTTACAGTTATCAGTGGTGATTTCGTAAATTCCTACTGGCAAGTCTTGATCGATTCTCCCTAGAGTTTTTCGGAATTTCGAAAGACCTGATGGGCGCATCCAAATCTACAACCTCTCTATTGTGTTTTTATTCCAAAATCATAAAGTAACTGATTATTATCAACGCACAAAAGCAATTCCCTCCCTCTATCCCTTCTTTTTCTTTTCGAAGATTATTTCATAAAATAGACTATTTATTGCTCATCCTATCCCACATCCTCATCAAAATCTTGAATATATTTTAAAACAATACCATCTTCAAGATTGAGCCATTGCTTTGTTGGGTTTCTATTCTTGATATGGTCTCTGTCATGTTCCCAGGCAATCTTATCTGTTTTGATCGTGAGATAGCTAGAAGTTCCTTATTTTTTAATTGTAAACGTATCCGTAAAATGATCGTATGCTCGAAGACCACAGGGGATAGCTACATCGTTTTTATTGAGTACAGCTGATCCATCGTAATTATGCCAAATGTTTCCAGCCGGAGATGGTATCATTTGAGCGTTTGTAATAAAGGGATCGCAATCTGAATTGGATCCATCAGATATATCAGAGAAAATCTATGAAGGGTTATAGTCATCTAAATAAACGTAATTGTTCTGATAGTAGTTTTTGATTTCGACGAAGAGATAAACGGGCCCTGTGATTTGATCATTCACAGTCACTGTGAATGTGCAAGGCGATGAAGAACAGGTTTGCTAATAATTTGATTGAAGCTCCGTGATATCATCGTTTTTGGCTGCAAACACAATGCCAGCGATAAGCAGATACAATCCTGTGAGGAATCGACAAAATTATGTTAGTATTTATAAAGAAAATAAGAATCATTTGTTTATGATGTTTCTCAAAAATTGCATGCCTTTTGTGCTTTATTACCGAAGACGAAATACCAAGCGGCTCCTTTGAGTTTATTAGATCCTCTCCAGTTTCTAAGTTCTAGCTCTTACTCTTTCGAGTAGCTATCGCCTTTGAGTAAGGCCATGTTGGAGTTGGAATCTGTTGGGTTGCGCTATTGTGTGGGAAGATTCTTATCTTCGGATGTTTCGGTTGTATCTTTCAACATGCCATTTGTTGTGAGCAGATTCATAAGTTATTCCTGCTAATCGTGTGTGCTTGTGTGCCTGTTTTGCTATTATTGTTCTTTTGTGTTGATTATTATTAAGTTGGTTTCTTTATTGTTATGATTCAGCAGTGCATGCTTATCTGTTCCTAGAAAATAATAGCAATTTAAAATCACTTGATTTTTGGGATCAAAAGGCAAGAAATGTTTTGATTTATCACTTTTTGCTAATACATTTATCTATTATGTTCAAGAAAAGTTGATGTTGGATTTAAAATTGACGATTCTTGCTAGATTCGAAGCCAATAAAACAGATTATGTTTCATTTAAAACTGTTTTGGAAAAATGGGGGAAAAGGGAAATCACATGAAGTGATATTGTAAAGGTTTTGAAAATTGTAAATGCAGAGAAGAATAATTTTAGTTTGTTTTTGCTTTTGATTGCCTCTACCCGGATTTCCTTTTATTTGTTCTAGGTGTGATTATTATTTCAAAAAGGGTAAATTACATCTAGTACCAAGACACTTATTAGATTTCCTCTTTTTGAATTTCTCACTCAAATCAATGTAACTGTTAGTAAGCGCATTTTTTTGGCTTGCTTTTTTGATATTCATTATGAAATTGGAGGCTCCTTTAGTGAACACAAAAAGCCTTTTATTTCAGAAAAACCATTTTAGAAGACATAGCAGCTTCAGAATTTGTTTTGAAACTACCTTAAAATAATACAATAACGAGTATATCTCATATCTTTAACTCCTAAATCAACCTTTTTCAAGAGATCGAAGGAATTAATCTTTTAAGACAACACTTGATTGGTAGCACTTTTTCTTTACCAACAAATTCTGAGTTCAGTTTTTATACAGTGTTTATTTATTATTCTGAATATTATGTTATTAATTTGTTTAAATCCTTGTGTTTAGATAATGTATGAGTCTTGAAGAAAAAGAAGCAGTTTCAAGGAAATTGTTTGAATGTCCAATAATTATCTAAGATACAATTACTACTGATGGCTCATCCAATCAAGGCTTTGCAAAAGAGGATGGCCACCCAAGAACTAATACTTAAATTAATACTGCCTTTCATGAAGACTTAGATTCTAATAATTGAATAAAGATAAAATATATGCAACTATTATTTATTAATCAATCTACCA
>Ga0302271_10003857_pt1 | contig 12312 bp, 10 predicted proteins | sample III_Bog_N1_1_FD_198767 | JGI IMG/M metagenome (GOLD analysis project Ga0302271, IMG submission 198767) | Peat permafrost microbial communities from Stordalen Mire near Abisko, Sweden - III_Bog_N1_1 | ecosystem: Environmental > Terrestrial > Soil > Wetlands > Peat | place: Sweden: Abisko... | reverse complement strand
TCCAATGACGGCACTGCAACAGGGGGGGGGAGAGACAAACCCAAATCAATAAAGAAACAACACACAAGCACACATAAATAGCACTTAAAAGAAGTGTCCAATCATCTCAATTATCCTTTGTGGAGTCTTCTTCCAACCTCCTCAAAGCCTAGAGAAAAAAAGTACAATTCCTCAATAAAAATTAAGAAAAATAAAAACAACAAAATACCCACCAACTTCCCACACACACAACTCTGTGCACTCCCGAAACACTCACACAAGCCTGTATATTTCCATCAAAATTCACAGAGAAAACATCATTAAAATTGTCAGCCCAACTCAAACACAATGAAACTGCTCCATGACGAAGATCACCATGCTTCTAGCACCAGCATCAAAAAGAGACAAGTCTTCACGGTCAAGCTCAAGACACGGAGCTTGAAAGAGAAAGGCACTCCCAGTAGTAAGACCCCTCCATCAAAACTGACCGTGCTCAAACGGAAACTTGCGATGAAAGCACACCAATCCCCTCTTAAACAACCACTTAAGACAAAACCAAATGAAGAGGATCATGGTCAATTTTTAGAAGAATAACTTCAACAAAAACAAGACATAATCACCGAAGATACTTAGGAAAAAGGGCAATCAATGCCTCTTAAACTCTAACAATCAAGGCAAGAGTAACTTACTCGTTAAGGACAACCTTAGCTGTAACGCTCTTAAGAATAGTAACCAATCTTTACCGTTTCTTCACCAGTGCCTAGACCCTTACTTTCTCAATAAGTCTCTCCGATGACTAGAAATCCTTCACAGCCGATGTCTTAGAGAATTCTTCCAACACAAGCGTAACTGGCTGCACAAGTACCGCCATATCCATCTTCACATCTTTACCATAAAGGTGCTATGTTACCTCCAACTGGATAACAACATCCTTAATATTCGCCTGTTATCAATTCTTCTCCTCACCTTCCTCCTAATTCTAACTTAATCTAACATCATTCGATGCCGCAGTCTTGTTAGGATCACATGCGTCATTAATCATAAGACTAACAAATTAACCTCCATGAGTGGTAATAGTTCAGAGAATAACAGTAAAAACTACAATAATAGCAATAACAACAACACCTCCCTTAGTCATAATAATAGATGTAATAAATGTACTAACAGCAATAACATCGCTATCAGCAATATCAGCAGTAGCTTTAGTATTAGCGGGAATAATAAGCCAAGTCTCTACAATAACAACAACAATAACATCAATTGGGGGAAGGTAATTAGTATTACATAAATAGACAATCTGTTCCTTCTGCAAACCCTTATTAAACTCGAGTCCCTAGTTCTTAAAATCCAAATGGCCCTTCTTCTTCTTATTCTTCACTTCCTACTAATTCCCCTCCATTTCTGCCACTTAACAAGAACAGAGCTAACAGCGTCTCAGCAATAGCCCTCCCTCAGAACATAACTGAGTGCAATTCGCCAGGTCTTCATAACCAGCAGCATCATCACCTTCCATCGCCTGGTTTACCTGCTCTTCCAAGTATGCAGAAGGCACATTCTTGGGTTGGAGGAACCACCGATCAATGGGCATCCAAAACTCCTCCTTGTAAAAATTTTATCTGATTTTATCTCCCCCCAGCTCCCCAAAAATACACCTTAATTTAAAGGAAAATAATTAAAATCTTGGGGAAGTATTTGGGGTAAGGAGTGGAAGCAATTACTTGGCTGCCTGTTTTGTTGAATTCTGTTAATTTAAATTGATTAATGAAATGCAAATACTTTTCCTTATGATTCTTCTTGACTTTGTTTTTCTTTGACTTTTAGATGGAGTGTATCATCCCACAGATGATTATCCACAACAGCAGTTTCATCAGAAATAACTAAGGCTCTAGTAGCAGCAACAGCATGAATATCATCTTTAATAACAATAAAAAATGCATTAGCAATAACAAATGCACCTCCACCATCAATAATAATAGCAACAGCAACAGCAACATTAGCAGAATATCCTTTACTCTTAGAGACAACAGCATCTACAGGCGGCATAACAACAAGGTTTGCAGTTACAACCTCCTCGTTTTCATCAGCCAACTTAGCAGTAAACTTGCCCTGTAAATTTTGGAACCTGTCCGCCAACTGAATCACCTGCAATCCATCCTAGCAGTATGACTAACATCCCACTAGTCAAGCGTTCAACTATTTCCTAGATGGATTAAGCTGAAGCAATAGCCCATAATCGATCTGAGAGTTTCTCTTAGATGCAATCCTCCTCGACGCCATCTACAGTTGCATCCAGATTTGACACCAGTCAGAGACTCTCTCCACTTGAACCAAACTAACAGCAACTCCTTCTATTCAGCTCTTCTAGCGAACACTAACGTGCAGATTAAGAAATAGCTGATTTCCTTCTCGATCCCACTAAGAAAAATCCTGTTGAAGATGAAGATGATGATGAGTTCAGTGATATTTTTGCAAAAAAAGATAAAAAAGATCCATTGTTTAGTCTTTCTAGAAAAAAAAGAAATCAACAAGAAGAAGAAGACTTCCTTTATCCCAAAGAAGATGCTGTTTTCCCTGCTAACAACAACAACAACCATAACAGTATCTTCGAGGAAACTGAACTCCAAGGAGGATTCAACAATTCAGATACATACTTCACCACTCACAACAACAATAACTCTCAGTAGTTGCTTTAGCAACATCACCAATATGACGAAGACTAAAATCCTTGTCAAATTGGAGTTTTCTCGTCTTCGAGACACCCACTAGCGAATAGTAATTTCTTCTCGCATGATGAACTCCATTCAGAAGACCATTTCTTGGTGCCATTCCGCTAGCAATCCTGAATTCTGTTCACATAAATATGATCCAAAAGAGGTATCCTTTCTTTGAAGAAACTAAAATCCTTCAAGACAAGACCCCCTCAAATACGCATTAATTCAACTAAATAAAATAAATAAAATTGAAAAGCCAAAAGTGCTTTATGCATGCCTGGAAATACCCAGAGACAGCTCACAAACATAGAAAACGATCCAAATCCACAATAATTAACTTATTTTTACTTCTTTTTCTTTTCCATATCCTTGGTTGTATCTTGTATTTCTTTGTTAAGTTAAGATAAATCTCTAGATTGTTGTTGTCTCTGAAATATAGTGAAAAGTTTTTATTTCGTTTTCAAGCGAAGTTTTTTGAGTGTGTATGTTAGCTTCTTTCCATTCTGCGAATCTAATCCCTTCAAAAGCTCCTTCTTTTATTGTAATAACTACAAAAAGCTCAATAATCCCCCCCTCCCCCCCCCCCACAAAGACTGCAGAAAATGCCTAATTAAAAGTAGTAGTCAAATATTTTTTTGTGGTGAAGAATTGGATTCTCAAGCAGATCTTGATAGAACCACAAATCAAACCACACTCAAGGATATTCTTTCATTTGTTCATGCGTTGGGTTTCAACTGATTTCCAACAATAATTTAATCAGTGTAAGGAACTGTTTTTGTTATGGGCTACTGAAAGAATAATAACAAATCATCAAGTTCAAAATGGCAAACACATGCGGATATTCAGCTTCTCATTTGAATTATCGCAGATGTTTATATCTCTTAGAAATATTTCTCCCACAATAAAAGGCTCATTTGTGTAAAGTTACATTCTCTATCTCTTTTGATACAAAAAGCTGTAAGAAAACTGCTATTGAAACAAAAAATTGCTTTATTTCATTTCAGAAATAAATTGTCAAACAATAAGGAATCCAATCAGTTATCCTTGGAAGGGTCAACAGCATCTGAAATTGAATTCATAACCAAGGAAAGATAGATCTTTTGGTCACCGAAAGGCTGTGACATTTGCAAGAAATCAAGACACATTGTTTTTAATTTCAAATACCAAGATCGCCCACAAACTCTCTTTTATTAATTAACTATTTATTCTCTTTAGATAATTTAAATCCTGATTCAAGCTTGCAGTTAGTTCCCATTTGGTCGTTAGGTTTTTCTTCCAATCAAACCCTCTCTTTGCCTTCCAATCCTTTCCTTATACTTCATGGTTTCTTTTTAAAATGAATCAAGGAATTTAAATGTTGTTTTTTTGTGATAAATTTCTGTCAATTTCAAATAGATTAATCTTATGCTACTTCTTTTGTTGGTTTTTAACATCATTTGTGTACCGTTTCTCTTATTTTTACTTTATGAAAATGTATTTTTGTAGTTTACTATCTTTAATGAGTGAAGAAACAAGATTTTAGAGGATTGAGAGAAAATGAAACAGTCGAGTTAATTTCCTGAAATCTTCAGAAAATGCATTTAATGTGATCATTTGGGAGTTACTGAAGCTCTGATTTTGTCTTTTGGTAGCAGTTGAATACTTTTTGAAATCTTAGCCAGCCAAAAGAAGGAGAAATTCAAATAAAATATGCCAGTCCATAATTTTTATAATTTTTGTAGTTTAAAATAGGCTCCAATCATTTAGAGCTTCAGAATTTGCTCATTTTAAAGCACTCTGTTAAGTTTCTCAAGATTTTTTTATTTTCTTGTAATAATCTCTGTGGTTTTGAAACAATCTTGCAAGTTTTAGTTGTTTTTTTTCTTCAAAAATAAAAGAGTATCCTCATAGGAACAACTAAAGATTTTCGATTATTTGTTTGCATTCTCTCAGCAAACAAGCAACCGAAATGAACAAATAAGCTAATAATGAAACTGTAGATAGAATATCCAAATACAATTTTTTCATGTTGCAATTATTTTTAAGATAAAACACAGAAATCGATTAAGCCATACGATAAGGATATCTACAGTTTTAAGTGAAGAATAAGTGTTAAAACAAAAAAGAATCATGAATTATTTGAAATAATTCTTCTTTTTTTGTTGTTGCTTCACTTGAAAAAAAATAAACTTGCTCGAGGTGACTTCTTTCATCATCCTTTCTACCTTTCCTCGATGCTGTCTCCTCTGATCTTTCAATTATCGATTTCAATCAGGAATATCTCCCTCTGAATAAGGGAGAAAGCTAGCTTGTTCTATTCGCACTATCCCTTGATCACTAACTTTCTGCTGCTAGATTCGCCCCACGATTCCTGTAATGTTTTTACCAAACCAAAAATAATTTAATTTCCATATTACCAAAAAAATATGCTAATGAATATTCCAATACCTCTTCTAAGTAGATCTTGGAGCACCTTGAGATGTCTCTCACAGTCTACAAGAATTGCTTCTCTTCCAATTTTGCTGCTGTCCTGGCGGATACAAGCATTCTTACTTTCCCCTCATACTCGTCTATGTTGATTCTCTAAGATTTTTTAATTAAAGAAACAAACAAAAATTCTCATTTATCACGTCCAATCCATAAACCTCTTATTCCTGTCTTTCTTATTTACCTTCCTGGATTTATCATCATCTCTTTTTTAGTTTGTCGAACGTTCTTGGTCATCTCTTTTGAACTTTTTGTTTCTTTCTGATCTTGACCTTGATCGTGAAGGTGATGAGCTGTCATTTTTATTTTTCTTGCGAATCTACCCTGAAGAAAAGCCTTTAGATGATGAAGCCACTGGCGCTTTGTCACCCTTACGAATCAATCTATCTTCTATTTTGAATCAACAAATGAAATTTATGAAACACATTTTTAAGGATTTTTGGGTGTTTTTTCACCAAACTAAATCATAAATTTTGCCTATGATTTAAAAATACTAATTTTTATATTCTTTTTACTCACTGGTGCGCTGAACCCTTTCGAAGGAACATTCTATGGGACAGCATCTGAGAAACCTTCCCTCTTGGAGCTAAATCCTTCACGCTTGTTGTCTTTCGAATTATTAAATCTATTATTGTGACGATCATCTTCATCATGATTATTATTATCTTCGTGTCTCTAATTCTTGTAGCCCTTATAATTATAATTATCTTAATTATCATTATTTCTTGATGAATAAGAATCTCCATGATGTGAATTCTGATTGTGATGAGAAAATGATGACTATCGATGTGATTTATTAAACCCATCATCTCTGTTGTTATTTCTCTCATTATCCTTCCCAGCATATGGCTAGAATTCTCTTCTTCTAGGAGGCTATTATTATTTCTCATAATCATCATTTGTCCTAAGACTCTGTGTCTGCTGATCCTACACAGAATTATTAAACTAACTCACGATATTCTCGTTGATGTTCTTCCCGTTAATTAAAATTGGACCACCATTTCGGAATATCTCTAACTACTGAAGAACCAATCTTGCAGCGTCTTGCTTCTAACTAAGTGTACCACCAATACTCACAAGGCATTCCCTTTGATCTTTAGTCGCTTGCTTATCGCTCATAACCTTAATATGGGCACCATTGCTTCTAGCAGATAAATCCTTAACCATGCATCCACCAGCTCCAATGAGTTTTGTGACATATTTATAAGGTATCATTAATCTAATGTAATACCCTTCATTCTCTCTACCATTATTGTTTTGGTTATTGCGTCTATCTTCTTCGTGGAAAGTTTCTAGATTCTCAAAGAGTCTAACCACTGCTACCATGATATCCTACAGCTTTCCTTTCAACGAGCAGACAACTTCCGATCGCCGCAATAGTCTATTTTGATTGTAATCATCATAGAATTTCAAACTCACTGGCTTAGTTCGGTAGATCCATCGTATGAAATCAGAATTATCTTCGATGTATTCTTAGAAGGCATGCTGGACAACGAATCTTGCTCGGGATTCTTAATCTGAGAGATTCACAGCTTCAACTTCTTTCGTGACATCTGTGATTTTATATGAGCATTCTTGCAGCACAGTGTAGATCATTCTGACGCCTTCTGCAACCTCTTTATATCCTCCTTCGACTCTGATTGTTCGCTAAGTCATTTTATTTATCGGCTGATTAGCAATTACCTTTGCACCAGATTCTGCCATGATTTGTTTTATCTGCTTTCCACGAACACCAATCACTAAACTCACCATGTCTTGTAAAGAAAGAAACAATTGTAAGAAAACAAGTACATTATATTATTAATAGGTGTGCCTTACTGTTGGGGATGAGACATATGGCATAGAAGTTATAGTTGGGAGGTAGGTAAGGTGCGATGAATTAGAACGCAGTCAACAGCAAGGTATGCTTTTTGTCGATTTCTGGATGGACAAACTTCACAAGTACACCATTCAACTCACTTATGGTGAATTGCTTATCGATCTAGACAGCTGCTTGATCTGTCTCAAAGCTCTACATGAATGCGGCTTCATTTTCAGTGATACTTTCCTTCTACTCATTCTCAAAGAATATCTCATAATCAAAAACTCTTTTGATATTGCTGTAGTTAATAATTTTCAACCCAGTTTTTTCCTCGTCATCATCGTTCTCACTGTTGCTCTTGCTTCCACTTCTACTCCTACTTCTGCTATTACTTCTGCTTCTGCTTCTGCTTGAGCTTCTTTCTTATTCTTCCTCCTCCTCATCTTTTCCCCTGTCTTTGTAACTTTCTTTTCTTGATTTTTTCTTATGGCTATCTTTATATCCTTCATGTGATTTATCGTTATGATCTCCACTATCCTCTTCACTTCCTTCATGTCGATTATTCGATTATTTACTCTCACTTCTGCTTCTACTCCGAGAATAAGAATCCTTATTTGAAGTTCGTTTTTTTGATGTAGCCGATTTCGTTGTACTTCTATCTTGCTGTTTGGATGCGCTTACTGCATCTGGAGCACCTCCTGCAGATTACGATTGTTATTGTGCTTGCTGTTTGGTTTGTTGATTCTTTGTCTTTGGGCTTCTTTTTTTATTAATATCAAATACGAAAAGATTACTTTATTATTATTATTATTATTACATTTTTTCTTATTTTTGTTCGATTAGTTATTTTTGTCATTTGTTTTGGGTATTATTATTCACACAAGTTAGCTAGCAGCAGCATTATCTCATTCTAATTCTTATTCTTGAAATTGATATTATTCCATTTTTTTTGTATTATTCAACTCAGGGAGAGCTTAAGATGGTTATTGGTTACTTGGTCTCGGAATCGAGGGAGTCACTGGAATTGCGTCTGTCAAAACTACCTTCAGTAGCTAGTTTTGATCGTGATTTCGGTTTCGACGTGGTGTCACGGAGCGATTAGTTATTCGGTTATTCTCCTTGCATTTCGTGTTTCTCTCTTTGCTTTTCGTTCGATCTGAGGTTAGGGGGATTAACTTTGTTTTTATTTTTGGAATATATGTTATTAATAAAAAAGATCAAGGGGATTTCTCTCCGATGTTTTAAAATCCAATTAAGATAAAATATCCTTTAGATAGTTTGCTCTAAAATCAAAGGAGGGAGGGGGCTCTTTTATTTGAGCATCATAACTAGAAAAGAAAAAAGATGCAAAATCATTTAAAATCTTATGGATTTTACGCCAAAAAATAGATAATTTTTTTGTGGGATAGCAAACTCTTTTTTAATTTCACAAAATAAATTAGCGCATGATTATTGAGTGAATGTGAATTTAGCGTCTAGGAACTTATTAGACCTTCTAAAGTGCTTCTTGATATCCTTGATGGATGCTAATGGATTCACAATGGGATACTGATTTGGATCCTTATCATTACTCTGATTTGGAGATCAATTTAAAATGATAACAATTTCAAGTAGTTTTATTATTGAATAAGCATATTTAATAGACACATTTTGCGCGGGCTATTTCCACAGAACAATCTACCGTTTAGACACATATTCGTTGTATTTGTTTTTCACTTAGTAATCCTAGATTATATGTGAAAACAAATGATAATTTAGAATTGGAAGAAAATACATGAAATATAAATTAAGATATTGTGAATGCTTCAGCAGTAGAAATATAAAGGAAAAAGAATAAATAAAGGTTGTTTAGAATTAAAGATAGATTAATTCACTTTATTAATCTTGACTTGGCAATAATTCATTTTTAGTAAGATATTCTAAAGTTCAACTTTTTCATTGGGAATCACTCAATACCCTTGTTGAAACCTAGTACAATAAGAAACTAACATGAGCTACAGATATCCTTGTTTTCTTTAAGAAAAAAACTAGTCTGTTTGATGAATTTGTTCTGTAGAGAAAAGAATTATCAGTTAAAAAGAATGAAGCTAAAATACTGCAAGAATTAGGACAAATTAATGGTCTAGAACATTACCAAACAAAACACAGGAATAGTCAACAAATATACGAATTAAACTAGTAAATGCCCTTTTCAATTATTCAAGAATAAAATCACATCCTTGTTTTCAGCAGAGAATTCTGCAAATTATTAAAAAATAATTGGTTCTCAGTTATTTAATATTGGGTTTTTTATTCTGCTAATCGGAAAAAACAATCACTCTTATTGCCACTTGATTGTTTCAAAAAAGAATATGCTATTTGACGTAGCTTGCACAAGCAATTCAGCTAGGATAAAATTTACAGTAAAATATTTTCATTTTTATCTAAATTTCCACTTTTAAATGATTATTATTCCTTGACTAATAGGCTCAAATTACCAGAATAATTTTATATCTCAGCTCATTTGTGCCTTCAATAATTTTTCTTTATTAATTCAGGTTTGTTGATTTTCTGCAGTTAAACTTGCATTCTATCACATCGATTTTCGCAGTCAAAAGAATTTCATGTTTATAAAAATACCTCTCTAAAAGCTACATCGCATGATGGCTGTTCAATGTAGATGCTTGAAAACACGAATAATTATGTGTTTAATTACTTGTTTTGGGAATAATAAATTTTTTCTCATTTTTTCTAACAATCTTTATTTCGAATGTTTTCAATCAACTTCTCATTTAATTAGAAAAAAATACAAAGGGTTGCTATCTTGGGAATGAAATTATCAAAAAGATTTATTTTTGCGTTGATTTGTTACAGAAAGAATTGATACAATAATACCCAATGTTGATGACTGAATGTGTACTTGAATTCGTGAAATCTTCCTAAAAAAATTAGAATAAATGGAATGAATTCTATCTTTGCAAGACCAACACTTTCACAAAACAAAAAAGTCGATTCATCGATTTTTATCTCAACAAGCTGATTAAGATTGGGATGTTTTAACGCTTTTTAATCTTAAGGAGATACGTCATTAGTTTTTTTAAATCTTATTTGTAGCCAAACGTATGGCTCAGATTAAGAGATCCAAATGAGTATTGCGATCCTTCAGAGTTGAAATCACCAGATTTATTTTTGGAAAGAGGACACTGCAATTCAATCTTCAGAACCAAGAATTGAAACTAAAAATAGAATAAATTGTTAACAATAAAATGAAGTGAAATCAGAGTGTTGATGATGTAATATCTACAAAATCAGATAGAAATAACAAGTAGATTTGTAGTTTAAGATGAACTAAATGGCATTCTTTTGAAGAAAATTAGTTTGTTTTTGGTGCATTACTGACCTAGAAAAAAGTAAGATTGTAAAATTATTTAAATAATTCAGGGAAAGAGATAAAGGATAAACATGATAACCCAAGGGATTTAAAGAGCTCTGTAATCCAAATCGAAGAATCATTTCCACGATAAAATTAAACAAATAACTTCAACACGAAAAAGAAACTCAGGAATCATCTACATTTTAAACAGCTTTTTCTATTTTCTAATTAGAATGTAATCTTCCTTCTCCTTTTCGTGGATTCTTCTATTCATTCTTATCTTGGCTAAAATTGGCAGATCTGAAGACGGTAATGTCATTGATTCAAGTACAAATAAATTCTCTGATACTGAAAAATGGATCTATGGTATTCTCACAGGCATAGGTTTAGGATTAGTTGGATTCTTCGCAGCTGCACTTGTAGTGTACCTAAAGAAATATACATAAGTGCACTTTGATGGTTTCTTGAAAGTCCTCATTGCATTTGCAGCAGGTGCTCTACTTGGAGATGCAGTGATTCATTTAATTCCAGAAGCTTTTTCTTCAGAAGAGGAAGAACAAGAAGAAGAAGGACAACAAGAAGTAGTTTCTCTAAGGCTGCTCTCGTTTTTCTTGTGTCTTGGGATATTCATCTTTACGATACTAGAAAGAATTTTCTTGATGTTGGGTGTTGGTCATTCACATGGACATCATAATCATTCAGAGGAACTTAAGAAGGGGAGAAGTTAATCTGATAAAGAAGAAGTGGAAAATATCCCGGATTTTGAGAGATTGGAGAACCAAAAGAGCAATGAAGATAACAATAATATTATTAATCTCCCGATAAAAGCTGCATATGATAGTATTGAAAACGGAAAAACAGATGAAAATGATGTTTAGAATAAACAAAATCATTAGGTTTTAGATGCCAATTTTATGCCAAAACAGGGCAGTAAACACAACACCGATGATTCAGGTAAAACATAGGCTCGTCAGAACACAGAAACATCCATCGATTTGACTGCCGGCTGGAAGAATAAGAAACCTGAGGGGTTTTTAAATTAGTTAGGCGATTTTTTGCATAATATTATGGACGGAATAGCGTTGGGAGTTGCTTTCTCTTCTTCTGATAAATCTTCTGTTGGGATGACAATCATAGCAATATTTGCTCATGAAATCCCCTAAGAAATGGGGAATGCTTCAATTCTTCTGAATGCAAATTTCTCTGGATCATAAGCTATGTTCTGCAATGGAATGGTGAATTTCTCATGTATTATTGGGATTATTATCGGGATTGCAGTTGCAAGTCTCAATGAAAAATCAGAAAAAATTATGAATTGCTTCATAGCTGGGAATTTCATTTACATCGGCGCAGCGGAGATGCTACCGAAACTGGCCGAAGAAAAATGTCATCGAACAGCTGTACTGTAGATTTGTGCTCTTGCATTAGGTTTTGGGGTTATGTTCTTGATTTTATTAGCAGAATGAACCGTCAAGAGAAAAGAAGAATTCTTATCTTAAATCCATTTACTTCTGTGAATAATTTCAATAATATGCATGGAACTTCAAAAATAATAGATTTTATCTCTTTTCTTATTTTTATTCAAAGAAAATAATAATAATCTAATACATTTTTATTTTTATTATCTTTGTCTCTTGATCATGCGTAAAGATAGCTGATTCACTTTATTACTTAAATAGGATTGTAGATGAGTAGTCAATCTCTTTTTGGGATTGTTTAATCAGAGAAACATTCTCTGAAATTAAGTTATTTTTTTTCTAACTTTTTATTGAAATAAATAACTAATTTTTCAAAAGTTTCATTAAGAAGAAAGGATACTAGCAAATCAACAAAGAGGGGAGATAAACAAACATACAAGACAAATAGACAGAGACAGATGAAGAGGTTTTTAGTGACTAGACTACGGGAGTATGAAAAGTACTTATCTCAAGAGTTGCCTATTTTAGATGGGAATGGGGATAAAACTGTCCTTTTGAACTTCGATTTCGCTGATAACTCCACTG
>Ga0302271_10003856_pt1 | contig 12315 bp, 5 predicted proteins | sample III_Bog_N1_1_FD_198767 | JGI IMG/M metagenome (GOLD analysis project Ga0302271, IMG submission 198767) | Peat permafrost microbial communities from Stordalen Mire near Abisko, Sweden - III_Bog_N1_1 | ecosystem: Environmental > Terrestrial > Soil > Wetlands > Peat | place: Sweden: Abisko... | reverse complement strand
AAATTTCTTGATAAATTACAAACTTTTCAAATAACTTAATTTTACGCAGATTTTCTTCTCCCAAAGACATTAGACTGTGATTTATCATCCTATGTTGTTTGATGAGCATACCTATTGGATTAAAGAAACCTTCTTTTTGTTATTTTTTAACAATCAAGATATCCCAATTAGTTACTTTGAAAAATCATCAAAAGTAATATTCTGCCACATAATTAGAATAATTCATGGAAGGAAAATGAAGAAAGAATAATTTTGAACACAATTTAAAATTAACAAACAAAGTTTGTTTCAAAAGTATCTCATATTCATCGGAATTACTTTTTTCTTTATGAATTAGCTATTTAGATTATTGGTAAAGCTAGCTTATCCCTCTTTACATACTAAGAAAGTAGGTTTAATGAAGCTCTTGATTAAGAATGTGCTAAATGATACATAAAATAGTTTAATTTTTTTTTGAAACCAAATTAGAAATCTGTCTTTTTAAGAAGAATTCTCTATTGATCCTTTTTTATCTCACATTTTTAGAAATACATCAGAATTTATATTTAAAATCAAAAATAAACACATGAACTAATCTCAACAGATAGGGTTGTTAAAATAGTATTTTGACTATTCTTCCTTTTCTTCTAAAGGAAATAAGTAATTGTTTCATCATTTGGTTTCATAACTTTAATTTTGACGCACTAAATCTCTCTAAATTATTATTATACATCTCCGACGTCTCTTGCGTCCAATATTTAATCCTCTACGAAGATGCGTAATCTAATTTCTTCAACTAACAAATAATAAACTCAAATAAAAAAATGCAATCTCAAATATAATCAAATTCAATACCTACTGTCTCTTCTTAGAGATTTTTTGAGCCTCTGTTTCTTGAATAGCTTCTTGACTCGGCATTCGCTTTTAGTGAAAGAGAAGTGAACGATATCTTGCAAACTCAGACATGGAATACTTATGAAACTTGCGAGATTGGAACAATAAAATCTCCAAACAATGAGTTTGAGATTGTGAAGCTCCGTACAAAGGCTTCAACCAATAATCTAACTTAGCTTTCTTACAAAGACAATGATGGACTTGTATATTTAATCACAATATCAGAAGAAGATTAACAAGTTATTGGGATTGAAATCTCAGGCAAAAGAGCCTCTCATGTAGCAATTGGAATTTCTGCAGCGTTTGTTACTGGTAAGCTTAAAAAAATGGATATTGAAGATATGATCGAGCGCTCATTTTACGAGCAAGATAACTCACTTCTTATTTATAAAAGCGTAAAGCCCTCTCTTTGAAGTATTAATATTAAATAAGTAGGACAACTAAAACAAAGAACACAGAATATTTATCTGAAATAGAGATAAAGCGATATTTCCTTGATTATCTTAGTTTTGTGAATGTGTGTGCGTGTTCAGACTTCTTGAATTTTGTTGTCTTTCTATTCGTAGTAAATGTCTTGTTTCTTGTTCTTGACATTGTAGATTTCTAAGAACCTTTGAAAGAAAATTAAATAATAATATTAAACCCTTTCTATTCAAAATTGAGTCAGTAAAACTTTTAATAATTTACCTCAGCCTGTTCTGGATGATCCTCTCAACAATTTTATCAGTGGTCATGTCGTTTGTAGACTCGATTTGCTGGTAAATGTTGAGATGTTTTGCAGCAGCATAAGGATCAATGTCCTTCTTCACCTGCACATTTTCCTTTAGTTTTGTCATGGATCCTTCAACTACAATACTAATATTGAACTACTTGATTAGGCCTTCAGTGATAATCCAAGGCGCACCAATGACAACGTCATCAACATACTAACAAAAAGTATTTTAACCAAAATTATAAATTTACAAAAAATAATAATTAATTACCTTCATTGCGAGTACATTCAGCACTCTCTCTTAAAGAGTTAGAATAGGATAATTGCTTCCTTTCTGTTCGCTAACAGTTTCGTCATCGTGAAGGCCTACTATCAGATAGTCTCCAAGTTCACTAGCTTTTCTAAGAGTTTCAATGTGCCCAATGTGCAGCATGTCGTAGGAACCATCGATGTAGACAATCTTATCACCATCTTTTGGTTCTCTGTTTCCAGAACTAAACTATCTGATGCGCTTTGTTGTGTTGAGCAATTTAGCTTTGGATGCAATGGTCTCATCGACTTCTTTTGGGCCTTCCTTCTTGCTGGGAGAAATAGTCTCGATTTTGCTTGCAGCTAAGCCTGATCCTTACTCTCCACTCATTTTCCTAATATTTTTCTATTCAAAAGTGATTAATTTCAATAAAAAGTCTCTCCATTTTAAAATAATCACTATTTCATTATTCGGTTAGCTCTTTGTCATCAGCAATAATCTCCCAACGATGTCTGTAGTGGAGATGCCTTCTGTTCTCTTAAATGTACTAAAAAACCAATTTTTAATAAAATATTTCTTTCTTTTGTTCTTCCTTACATCATTCTATGAGATTGCTTGAAAGGAGCATAAGCATCACATCCATCAGGCCCAACAATCATGTCATCTCCATGAGCTACATGACTGCAATTTAGCCTGTCAATCAGTTCGATTGTCGGATCATAAGGAGCATTCTCACAAATTTCATCTGCCCACTTGCAAGCCCTTGCTGTTAGAAAACACAAATTTCAAACATTTTCGAAAAAAGTATGAAATAATCTACCAATTCCAACTCGTTCTTCATAAGTGAGAACAGGAGGCCCTTTGCGCTTGGTAATCTCCTCTGTTGCTATGACTCCAACCACAAGTGTTTCACAGTACTACTTCGCCTAAAATAATAAAAATATTTTTCAAACAAAGTCAAAGGATTACAATTAAAACAATTAACTACCTGCCTAATTGCATTGAAGTGACCTGAATGCATCAAATCAAAGCATCCATCCACATAGAGGCGCTTAACTTTTTGTGGCTTAAGAGAAACCAAGGCTTAGTTTTCTTCTTGATTTTTCAGCAACTCAGCTTTTTCTTCTACGAATGATTTCAGAAAAGAAATTGCTATATCTGCATTCTTGCTCAATGTATTAGTCTATACTGATGTAGCAGTTAATTAAAGTTTCTTTTGGAATCCTTTCTCCGCTAAAAGTTCACTAGAGAGGATCTACTACAAGAAAATAGCCAAAAAGGCAGTATCGTTAACGTTCTCCATTTGGGAGTTATGGTATTTTGATCTAATTATTTGTTTTGTTTCGAAAATCTTCTCCACGCGGATTGAGCTATTTGAAGAAGCTCTTATTTGATTACCCAATAGATTTCATGCTCTAAAGGTAATCCAATCTGGTCAGCTGCTAATCTGCTGGGAGTATTAATGTCCTACCAAAACAAACAGACTTTTTCATTTAGGTCAAGTCAAAATATTTTTGTGCGATAAGAAGAAACTAAATTCCCCCACTTTTAGAAAGAAGAATGATAGATTTTTCAAAACTTTTAATTTTCTTAGAGTTATTTTACTTATTATTAAATCATGATGCTATTAATTAGATAAGATCATAGTGGTTAGCTGATATTGAATAGCTAAAAAGATATCGTGGAGTTAAAGAAAGCCGAATACAACAAAGAATTAACTGACAATGTTTGATAGAATATGTGCAAAACATGGAATGGATAAGTCGTTTGTGGATTTGAGCTAGAATAGGAAATAGTTGTTTCATTGCCATAAGTGCGTGGAAGCTAGATGCGATAAAATAATTCAGAGCCATTATGGTCATTGGGAGAGAAAAGCAGCATATGATTTATGCAGGAAGGAGTTTGTAGAAACGAGTGAAATATGCACATAGCTTAATGAATGCAAAGGATAAAAGAATAATGATGAAAATGATGGGATAGAGCAACTAATACAGCAGCTCCATTAAAGAAATAAAGAAATCGATGTGTATCTGGTCAAGAAGATCTTATTTGAAAAAGATTTAAAAATAAAGTTATTTAGAGGTTTAAAATACCATAAAACATGAATATTACTTCTAATGTAGTAGTTGTATTCAACATTTATTTGATTTTTGGAATAGAAAATGGCGAAATACATATTCTTAATGTTCACTCCAAGCAAATCCTCGCAAAAGAAAGCGTTTGCTCTAAAAATATCAATGTTATTTTAACTGATAACTTCAACCCTTCTATTATCTATGTTATAGGAAAAGATGGAAAAATTGCGAAATGTAAAGTCAAGAAAATCCAATATCAGATGAAGATAATTTAGAAATTAATGTTCTTTCTAAATTAAAAGAGAAAACATCAATATTAAGGGCAGTCCTGATTAGTGGAACAAACTTACTAGCAGCTGCTGTTGGCAAGAATATCCATATCTGGAACACTTAAATGAATAGATTATTCAGATTTCTTAAGGGATTTCATAACCATCAAGTGTACGGCCTTGAAGATCTTGGAGATGGCAAACACATACTCAGTATCTGCAAGAACACAATAAATTTATTTAACCTTAAAGAAGGAGGAAATCCACCTGTATCTGTATACAAGTTCTCAAGCAGTTTTCTATGTACAAGAAAAGAATTTAAAAAATAAGCAAGAATAAATTCGCAGTCCTGATATTCCCCTTAGAAATCCTATTTTTTAAATTAAAAGGTGAAAAAGTGTATCTCTGTAAGACTTAAAATACTTTGATTAGCGAATCAATAACAACAGAAACAGAATCTAAATCCTCCAATTTAAATACTCCTATGTCAAGAAATGGATAAAAAAATGAAGGCTAGAATCTTTCTAAAAATAAACCACTTTCATATCTGAAAGCAACACTTCTTTAGGGCAAACTGATAATTCTAGTTTTCTGAGTATCAACATATTATCTTATTCTGAAAACATCAATAAAACAAGCTTTACAATTATTAAAACAGGCTCATAATCTTTCGAATCTCTTTTCGCATACAATATCAACGCCTCAGACAATTACTATTTGAATATTTCAGGAGACTAGCCTTATTCCATGCTCCTCAACTCTCACTCATTGAAGGATAAAAACACCAAATTTACAGATAACACGAGTTTTAGTGAAAATATCAGCTTTCAACTTGTTTTATCCGAAGAAAAAGTCTAAATATCTGTGATATTGAGCAATGTCGGCATCTAGGGTAATTTCTACAACAATGTGATCGTAAACATTTCGAGATATTCTTCGGATGGATTGTTGGATTCACAATGCTGACCTATTTTTATAAACTTCCTTGCTTGAATTGCTTGAGTAAATTGATATTATAATTTTTGATAAACTTGTAACCTGGGATTGGGTGCGATCTGTGGTTGTTTCAAGTGTAATTAACTAAATGACGAATTTTGAAGATTTATTAGTTACTGTCTGGTCTATTTTCAAATATATTAGTTATAATCTAATTGTAAACAGAATTTTATTCCTTCTATCTCCCATTATCTCCCTCCCCCCACTTCCAATAAAAAATTCTTAATGCCAATAGGTAGCCAAAACAAATCTTTTGATTTCACAAAGTCAAAATATTAATTAAACTGTGTGGTATTCTCTAAACTCACAGATTATTATAGACCACATATTTAGGTTTAAAAAAGAGTCTACTACGGTCATTACTAAACAGACAAAGATATATTACAAAAAAAAAACAATTAAATATTCCCTCTGGCAGAAAAAAACTTTCAATATTAAATAAGTAGAGCAGTTAGAATTTAGATCACAGAATATTTATTTTAAAAGAGATAAATGATATCTCTTTGTTTTTGATCATTGAATGTGCATATTCAGACTTCTTGAATTATATTCTCTTTCTATTCGCAGTAAATGTCTTGTTTCTTGTTCTTGACATTGTAGATTTCTAAGAATCTTTAAAAATAGAATCAGTAAAACTTTTAATAGTTTACCTTAGCATGTTCTGAATGATAATTATTTAGAGCCATAAAACACGATTTTTCCTTCTAATGTAGTAATTGTCTTTGATATTTATTTGATAATAGGAACAGAAAGTGGGGAAAATCATATTCTTAATGTTCATTCTAATCAAATCATCTCAAAAAAAACAATGATAAACAGACAACTTCAACCCTTCTGTGATCTATGTTACAGGAAATGATGGAGAAATTGACAAATGCCTGTCAAAAAAAGATAAAAGAATGAAGCTTTTATTGCAAATAGAGAGCCAATCAACTATCAATTTAAAGATAAACTTGGTGCCTAACAATAAAAAGACTAAAAAGATCTTTGTAATCATTGAGTGCAAAAACAAATGGAAAAACGAAGTGTTCCTCACAGAATTTAGGGCTATTAATCACCCCTTAATAGTAATCCAATGGAGATAAGAAGATTCACTAGCAGATGAAGATAATTTAGAAATTAAAGTTCTTTCTCAATAAAAAAAGAAAACATAAATATAAAGGACAGTCCTGATTAATGGAACCTACTTACTAACAGCTTGCTGTTGGCAAGAATATTCATATTTGGAACACTTAAACGGATAGATTATTCAGAATTCTTAAGGGATTTCATAACCATCAAGCGTACGGCATTGAAGATCTTGGAGATGGCAAGCACATATTCAGTATCTGCAAGAACACAGTAAAATTATTTAACCTTAAAGAAGGAGAAAATCCACTAATATCTGAATACAAGCTTTCAAGCTGTTTTCAATGTACAAGAATTTAAAAAAGAAACAAGAATGAATTCGCAGTCCTGATATTCCCCTTAAAAATCTTATTTTTTAAATTAAAAGGTGAAAAAGTTTATCTCAGTCAGGCTTCAAATACTTTGATTAGTGAATCAATAACAACAGAAACAGAATCTCACTCCTCCAATTATTCTCCTACTACTTCGAAAAATGGATTATAAAATGAAGGTTAAAACCATTTCTAAAAATAAAGCACTTTCATATCAGAAAGTAGCACTTCTTTAGGCAAAAGGATAATTCTAGTTTACTTAACTTCAACATGCTATCTTATTCTAAAGACATCAGTAAAACAAGCTTTACAATTATTAAAACAGGCTCATTATCTTTCGAAACTGAATTCGCCTACAACATCAATGCCTTGGATAATTACTACTTGAATATTTCAAGAGATTAGCTATATTCCATGCTCTTCAACGCTCACACATTGAAAGATAAAAACATCAAATTTACAGATAACAAGAGTTCCAGTGAAAATATCAGCTTTCAACTAGTTTTATCTTAAGAAAAAAGTTTAAACTTTGGTGATATTGAACAATATCTGCATCTAGGGTAACTTCTAAAGCAATGTGATAGTAAACATTTGAATGTTGGATTCACAATGCCAACCTATTATTATAAACTTTATTGCTTGAGGAAATTTGTAAAATATCTTTTGATCTTCTTGTAACCTAGATTTGCGATATTTGTTTGTATCAGTGTAATTAACTAAATGACGAATTTTGAAGATTTATTGCTTACTATCTGGTTTGATTTCGAAAATATTAGTTATAATCTAATTGTAAACAGAATTATTTTCCGTCTATCTCCCAATATCTTCCCCATCCCAATAATAAATCTTCAATGTCAACAGCTATCCAAAACAAACCCCTCGATTCCACAAAATCGATATTTTAATTAAATTGTGTGGTATCCTCTAAACTCACCGATTATTTTTGACCACTTATTTGAGATTAAAAATTAGTCTACTAAGGGCATTAATAAACAAACAAAGATTTTTTATAACAAAACAATTAACTAAAAAAAGATCTTTGATTGATAAATAATACAACAACAAAAACAATCAAATTTGTGGTTTTTGTTATGATTCCCTTGAAGCAACTCTTTTTGATTGTCTCCAGCATTTGCCTCTCCTTGACAAGTAAGATAGATTTTACTAACTAATTGCTTCTTTATTTCTTTATTTTTCAATAGAGGAGCTGCTTATCTCCAAAGAGTTTACTGACTACGAGTTTAATACTACTCAGACTAGCTCCTGGAGCATCAGCAAAGTATTTTCTTGTCCTTCGACCTATGTGGTAGTCGATTACAGCAGCCGATCATTTTTTGGAATGTTTGGAGGTACAGAAAGACCTTCAAAGACCTACTCTAGCTTGCCACCTCATTGGAGCTTGTCTATTCGCTTCGATATTTTACTCTTTAGTTCCCTTGAATCAGTTGATTATCTGGATATTTTCCTCGATTCAGCAGTACAAGGACACTATAATAGGCAAGGCCTCAGTACAGTTCTTGGAATTTGTTCCTCATCTGATGGATTTGTCTTCTACAACAAAAACATCACTACTCACACAGCTAGCTCAGTGCTAATAGAATTCTAAGCAAAAACCGATGAAGCTTTAACTAACGAGGGATTCGCATTCAGAAACCTGTTTCTCTACCTTGATACTTGCGATGATTCTTGTCTTTCATGTTCAGGCCCAACTGCCGTAACTGAAGATTTAAATTGAAGTTACATTAACTAATTATATTTCTGATTTGGTTTGCCAGGCCCAATGCTTAACTTGTCCCGAGAACGCAACGCAGAGTGGGAACACATGCACTTGTAATGCAGAGTTCTATGTGTATTCGAATTCTTGCGTTGCTTCCTGTCCTGCTGGATACGTTGTTTAAAATGGATCGAATGTGTGCATTGTGAATCCTTGTGTATTAAACTGTTCGACTTGTGACTCAGTAAATTAGAAGTGCACAGCATGTAGTTCAGGATATTTGAGTTCAGGGAGCTGCGTTTCGGCTTGCCCTCTTGCTTCGTCAGTCTCTGGGTCCGATTGTGTAGATTTCTCAGCTTCTTTCGCAAGTAATTTCTTTTTATTTAACTATTTAAGCAGTAAATTATCTCCTATTTTAAAGTTCCTCAGTATCTTATTAAGGGCTTAACCTCAAGCACATTCGGAGAGAGTGAGATAAAAGGTTTGGGCCTTACTATGTCCAATTTAATAGAAAATAAACCAAGTACAGATTCTACTGGTATGACTTTTCAATGCTCTCAAAATTATCATCTAGCTGGGAATGCTTTCTTGGTCGAAGCTACAGCCAAAATAGCAGGGGTCTACTCTGGTCTGTAATAAATTATCTATTTATGATTGATTATGATTAGTTGATTGTTTGAAAAGGGCTGCCCATTGGCAAGTGAGAATAGGTTTTTAATTTATAAAAATAGATACTTGTTGGTAAAATGAGAGACCTCAGCTGTATGTTGATAATGTCAACTAACAGGAATTTCTTCTTAATAATGGATCCACCAATTTATGTGGGATAAACTCCCCTGATATTATTCTTTCATTTGACAAAACCTTTGCCCACAGTGCATCAGCAATGACAATGATCATAACCACCAATACACATTCAATTGCAGGCTGCTTCCATGAATCTTGGGGAATTAACAATCTATTTATTCTCATTGATTATGTAATTGATATTTCAAATTATTTCATTTTTTAACTATTTTTAAGTGCTCAAGTAACTGTCTGACATGCAACGGATTAAGGTGTCTAAGTTGCATCACCACACTGTTTCTCTACAATTAGACATGCATTTCTAGCTGTCCAGATGGAACATATGTTGCATCTGTCAATGTTTGCACTGCTTGTAATGCTATCTGCAAGACTTGCATCACACTAAGTAATAATTTTTCTCATCTAACTAATAAACTTAATAATATTTTGCAAATCAAGGCACAACATGCACTTCATGCGCTTCTCCCAAATTCCTATCTGCATCCACATGTGTTGCTGCTTGTCCTGTTTCATATTGGGGAGATACTTCAACGAATACTTGCAAGAATTGCGACTCTACTTGCTATTCATGTGTCAGTCCAGGTAATGGTTTAACCAATTCTTCTTTATAAGCTAACTATTTAACATATCATCAGGCACTTCTGTTACTTGCGCAGCATGCTCTGGAGCTATTTACTTCTACAACAACCAGTGTGGGAGCACATGTCCAGATGGCACTTACAAGCTGGCAGGTATTTTCTTAAACTTTTAAAGTTGGTCAGTATTAAATATTTGCTTGTTTTCATTCTAAATCAGTAACGAACAACAACAAATGCACAGCATGCGCTCCGACTTGTAAAACTTGCGATGGAGGTTTTACAACGAGCTGTCTTTCTTGCACGATTCCTTTGTATTTCTAAGCGGCTTCCAAGACATGCGTTGCCTCTTGCAATTCAAATTAATATGCTGACACTTCGCTTGTAGCCTGCAAAAGTTGTGATAGTTCTTGCACAACTTGCTCAGGAGCTCTCTCAACGAATTGCCTTTCTTGTGCATCTACATACTTCTAAGCAAGCACATCTACATGTGTTGCAACTTGTGCGGCTGGCTTCTATGCGAACACATCCACACATATTTGCACTGCATGCAACTCAACTTGCACCACCTGCACTGCAGGCACAAGTTCAAATTGTTTATCTTGTACTCTTCCACTGTATTTTTAAGCCTCAACTTTACAGTGTCTGGCTACATGCAACATAAACCAGTATCAACAAGTATCTCCTCCCAAATGTATGGCCTGTAATGCAAGCTGCACTACTTGTTCGGGAGCTCTAGCGACAGAGTGTCTATCTTGTACTGGGTCTCTGTATTTCAACACAGCTTAGAATTCTTGCTTGACCACATGCCCAAATGGAACTTATAAAAACACAACTACTCACATTTGCACATCTTGCGACAGTTCTTGCACTACTTGTTCAGCTGATACAAGCAAGGACTGCAAGTCTTGCACAGTCCCTCTGTATTATCAAACTTCAACTAAACAATGTGTTTCAACTTGTAATAATGGTCAATATCCAGCTCCCACTCCAACTCCACTTTGCACAGCCTGCTATCCTTTTTGTGCAACCTGCTTTGGAGGTGCTTCCAATCAATGTCTTTCATGCATCAGCACATTGTATTTAAACACAGGTATAAGCACTTGCCTTACAACTTGTCCAAATGGAACCTACAAAAATACTTCTAATAATGAATGCACTACTTGCGATCTAACTTGCACAACTTGCTCTGGAGGAGGGGCTTCATTATGCCTTTCCTGTACTGTCCCTCTCTACTATTAAACAGCAACAAAACAATGCGTGAGCACTTGCAATTTCGGGTAGTATGCAGCTCCAACTCCTGTTCCTCTTTGTACAGCCTGCTAGTCGACTTGTGCTTCTTGTTCTGGAGGTCTTGCCACAAATTGTTTATCTTGCAATGGCACATTGTATTTAAACACAGGTACAAACGCCTGCCTTACGACTTGTCCAAATGGAACTTATAAAAATACTTCTAACAATGTATGCACTACTTGCGATCCAACTTGCACAACTTGCTCTGGAGGAGGAGATTCTTTCTGCCTCTCTTGCACTGTTCCTCTCTACTATTAAACAACAACAAATCAATGCGTGAGCACTTGTAATTTTGGGTAGTATGGAGCTCCAACTCCAGTTCCTCTTTGTACAGCCTGTTAGTCGACGTGTGCTTCTTGTTCTGGAGGTCTTGCCACAAATTGTTTATCTTGCACTGGCACTTTGTATTTCAATTCTGGGACAACTTCTTGTCTCACTACTTGCCCTTCAACTGCCTTCAAGAATACCAGCAATAATGTCTGCACTCCATGTGCGAGCACTTGCACAACTTGCTCAGGAGCTAGCGCCACTCAGTGCCTGACTTGTACAGTACCTTTGTATTTTCAATCTACCACAAACACCTGTGTCAGCACATGTAACTTGAATCAATATTAGCTGACAACTCCAACTCCTATTTGTTCTCCTTGCAACTCCACCTGTGCTTCTTGTTCTGGTCCTGTTGCAACTCAGTGTCTATCATGCAGCGGGAGTTTATTTTATATTAGCACCTCAAAAACTTGCAGTGCAACTTGTCCAAGCAATCAATACAAAAACACTTCTAACAATGTCTGCATTGATTGTGATACTAGCTGTATAACATGCTTTGACGGCACAAGCTCTTCGTGTCTTTCTTGTGCTCTTCCTTTGTACTTTTAAGCATCTGTTTTTAAGTGCTTAACAAATTGCTTGGGAGGCTACTACAATTCTCCAAGCACTCCATTTTGTCTTAGCTGTGATCCTTCATGTGCTACTTGCTCTGGACCTTCAACTTCTCAATGCCTTTCTTGCAGTGGAAGCCTATTTCTGAATACGTATACTCATAGCTGTGATACTGTTTGTCCAGATGGGTAATTCATGAATACTTTGAATAATGTGTGTACTGTTTGCAACTCTGAATGCCTGACCTGCTTTGGTGGCAGTAATTCCTAGTGTCTGACATGCACTCTTCCTAGCTACTTCTAATCTTTGACTAATTCATGCGTTACTTCTTGCAATTCGAATTAATACAAGTCCTCCACTCCTTCTCCGAAATGTCTTCCCTGTGATGTGGCTTGTAGTACTTGCACAGGTCCTTCAGATTATGCTTGCACGA
>Ga0302271_10003855_pt1 | contig 12316 bp, 9 predicted proteins | sample III_Bog_N1_1_FD_198767 | JGI IMG/M metagenome (GOLD analysis project Ga0302271, IMG submission 198767) | Peat permafrost microbial communities from Stordalen Mire near Abisko, Sweden - III_Bog_N1_1 | ecosystem: Environmental > Terrestrial > Soil > Wetlands > Peat | place: Sweden: Abisko... | reverse complement strand
ACGATTTCTACAGGCATTTCCAGATACTGTTCGTCTATGTCTTTAATAAAACGGCTTGGATTCGAAAAATTCGTTTTCCCGTTCTTGAAGCGTGATTTGGCATAACTTATAAAACAAAGTTCCTCAGCCCGGGTTATTGCTACATAAAACAGACGCCGTTCTTCTTCGAGATCCCGCTCACTTTGTGTACAAAAAGGTGAAGGAAAAAGTTCTTCTTCCATCCCCACAATAAAGACCGCCTTAAATTCCAGCCCTTTTGCGGCGTGAACGGTCATCAGGGTTACCTTATCCTTATCCTGCTCTTTATCGGTGTCCTGATCGGTTAATAATGATATTTCTGCCAGGTATTCGGGCAGGAGTGCTGTCGGTTCACCGGCATCCTTTTTATTTTGACAGAATTCATGAATCGCCTTAAGCAATTCCTGCACATTTTCTTGCTTGCTCAGGTTCTCGGGTGAGTGATCGGTATATGTATCACTGATCACTCCGGTTGTTTTTACTATGCTGTTGGCCAGATCGTACGCGTTTTGTATCGGAACCTGTTCGGCAAACACATCAATCATATTCCTGAATTGTGCCAGTTTATTCGCAGTTCCTGCATTGACTGCCAGGTTGTATTTCAGCATATCGGTGAGCACTTCCCAAATGCTTACCGCGTGCAACTGCGAACATTCAATCAGCTTGTTGACAGTTGTTTCACCGATACCACGGGTTGGATAATTGATAATCCGTTTAAATGCTTCCTCATCGTTCTGATTGCAGATCAACCGGAAATAGGCTATGACATCCTTTATCTCTTTACGTTGATAGAACGACAGGCCACCATAAATCCGGTATGGGATGCTTTGTTTGCGGAATGCCTCTTCCATAACCCTCGACTGTGAATTCGTACGGTATAATATAGCAATATCCTGATACCTGTAATTGTTGGTATACCGTAAATCGACTATGTTATTTGCAACAACAAACCCTTCTTCAAAATCGGTAAAAACGCTTAGTACTTTAATCGGTTTCCCGGTTTCTTTCTCTGAAAAGACATTCTTGCGTATCTGTTGGGCATTTTTGTCAATCAAACTGTTGGCCGCATTGACTATGGTCTTGGTAGAACGGTAGTTTTGCTCCAGTTTGAAGATCTGCGCATTGTGATAGGTGTTCTTAAACTGGAGTATATTGTCGATATTGGCTCCGCGGAACGAATAGATGCTTTGTGCATCATCACCCACCACACAAATCTTTTCATGTAGTTCCGCCAGTTTCTTTACAATAAGATATTGTGCAAAATTGGTGTCCTGGTATTCATCCACCAGTACATACCCGAACAATTGCTGGTATTTTTGGAGTGTGGCAGGATGATTCCTGAAAAGAACGTTTGTCTGAAGCAATAAATCGTCAAAATCCATGGCATCGGCATTCTTGCACCGGTTACAATAGATTTTGTAAATATCTTTTATCAATGGAACCTTCGATGCAATATCCGCTTTTAGCAAATCGGCATTGGCATGATAGGCATCCGGGGTAATCAGGTTATTCTTAGAATACGAGATGCGTGATTGTACAAGACCGTGCTTATAGACTTTATCATCCAGTTTCATCTCTTTTACAATGCTTTTTATAAGGCTCTTTGAATCGGCCGAATCGTATATCGTAAAGTTCTTGGAGTATCCTATAGATTCTGCTTCCGATCGCAATATACGGGAAAAGACAGAATGGAAGGTACCCATCCAGAGATAGCGGGCTGTTTTTTCACCAACCATACCGGCAACGCGTTCTTTCATTTCACGGGCTGCCTTATTGGTAAAGGTAAGGGCCAGTATTGAAGAGGGTGCCATCCCTGTTTTCAATAAATAGGCTATTTTGTATGTCAGCACACGTGTTTTTCCCGATCCGGCACCGGCAATAACCAGTGATGCTCCGGCGGTATATTCAACTGCTTTGCGTTGACTTTCGTTGAGTTCGTCTAAAAAATCCATAAATATATGTGTGTAATAAAGCTCTAAACCTCTATAATACTAAACTTCAACGTGTACGAAGTCCCTTTGAGTGTTTAGTAGTTAATCGGTTAATAATTAATCGTTAACTGATTAATTATTACCTGCTGGTTGTTTAGTTGTTATATTTTTCAACCCTTTAAGGTTCTGTTTCTTCCAAAATACTTTTGGGTACTTCATACACCAAAAGGTTTGTTGTTTTATCTTCTGCAAAGTTAGCAAATGGTTTCATAACTTTCTAAAATAGTTTTCAACAACTTGTACTTTGGCCTAAAAGATGTAGTTTTGCATTCCAAATATATAATAATACGAAATGAGTATGCAGAAGTTTAGCAAGTGGATATTTAAAATGATGGGTTGGAAAGCTTTTGTAACTGTCATTGAACCCGCTAAAAGTGTCATTTGTGTTGCACCACATACCAGTAACTGGGACTTTATCATCGGCAAATTATTTTACTGGTCGTTGAACAGGAAATCTTCTTTTTTGATGAAAAAATCCTGGTTTTTCTTCCCATTTGGCTCTTTACTCAGAAGTATGGGGGGAATTGCGGTTGATCGCACGAAACACACTTCAGTGACCGATCAGATGGCCGAGGAATTCAGTAATCATGAAACTTTTCATTTGGCAATTACCCCCGAAGGTACCCGTAAGCTTGTTACGAAATGGAAAATGGGCTTTTACTATATTGCACTCACATCCAATGTCCCCATTCAACTGGCCTATATTGATTATGCCAAAAAGGAAATGGGTATTACAGGTATCCTGTATCCCACAGGGAATGAAGAGGCTGATATGGTAACTATACAGGCGTTTTATAAAAATATCAATGCTAAGCATCCTGAGAAATTTAAGAATATCAACTAATCAGGGCAGGCATCAGACTATTTTCTGTCTTTCATTCCGGTATTTACAACAATTAATCGTTTCAACTGTTCAATTAGTAAACACATACCCGAATTGAGTAATCGTAGATATTTAATGATCTGTTTTTTAACCTGTAAAGTACTTACTTGCCAGTAATCTGTCAATTATTAATTATTAATTTTTAATTCTTAATTACTTACTATGCGTATTACCATTATTCAGGATATTATCTTCTGGGCCGATAAAGCAGCTAACTTGCAAAAGGTCGAGGACCAGTTGATTTCATTGGCAGGAAAAACTGATTTGGTGGTTTTGCCCGAATTGTTTACTACCGGTTTTTGTACGGATAAACTCCAATTGGCTGAAACCATAGATGGAGAAACCGTGCATACCCTGCAAAACTGGGCAATGAAATACAAATTGGCTATTACCGGCAGTTTTATTGCCACTGAAAATGAAAAGATATACAACCGCGCTTTCTTTGTTTTCCCTTCAGGTAAAGTTGAAACGGCCGATAAACGCCATTTGTTTACGTTGGGTGGTGAACATGAACATTTCTCATACGGAGATAAACGAATGGTAGTAAATTACTGTGGATTTAACATCCTGGTGTTGGTTTGTTATGATGTACGCTTCCCGGTTTGGGCCCGAAATGTCAACAATGAATATGATTTAGCTATTTATGTGGCTAATTTTCCCCATCGTAGGATTATGGACTGGGATATCCTGTTACAGGCGCGTGCTATAGAAAACCAGGCGTATGTTTGTGGTGTGAATCGTGTTGGAATAGACGGCCAGGGAATTGATTATGACGGACATTCGGCGTTACTCGATTTTAAAGCAACCCCGTTGCTCAAGTTCCTGGAGAATAAATCCTCTGTTCAGACGGCTGAGATAACCATGGAACCATTGGAACGATACCGTCATAAATTCGCCGTCTGGCAGGATGCCGATACGTTTGAACTGAAATAGATTTTCTTCTGTATACTATACCTTTCTGTAGTTCTGGTCTTTCTTTCCTTTTAATTCACTGTTTCTCCGTCAGGTATTTCCAGTAGCGTTTCGGAAGGTTTTGCCGGTGAAGTTTCGGATTGATCCTTTCCTTGATCGTCATGGAGTTGAAATATCCTTTCCACAGTTCCTGAAATTGTTTTTCGTCTTCAGCCATTAGTTTTTCATTTAGTTTTCCATCCTTAAAATTTTCCGTCATGTCCAGCGTCATTTCTGTCAACGTTTTTAGGTCGTAATAGTACCCGTAGTTGCGCTTGGTGTCGTAGATGATCCATTTCTGATTGGCAAATCGTTCGGTGAAATGCTCGATGGTCAGTGGCAAAGCATTGAGAACCGGTGATACCGGTGCGAAGAAAATATCGTCTGCAGCTTTCTGAAATCGTACAAACTGTATCAGACGTTCCCGTTCCTTATCCACTTTTTTTGCAAGGTTTCGTATTTCAAGCACATCCTCATCAGCAAAGTTCATTTCAATGGAATACTGGCTGTCGAATGTTTTACGGATATACCTGAAGATTAGCCCGTCACTGCCAGGAAGTTCCGATAGCCATACGTATTTCAGCATATTGCAGGTAACAGGCAATAGCTTTCTTGCCAATGCTTTCCACACACGGCTTGATTTGTCGTCCTGTGTGATAACGGTGTAACACTCGTCGGTAAACAGCGGCTCAGCTTCATCCGGTCCAAGCAACAAGTCGGGGAATGTCTTGCGGTTGTAGGCATCGAATACGGTGGTAAGCAACCCGTCAAATGTTTTATCGTAGCGAAATAGAATCATAGGATTACCCCAAATGACCCCTAACCCCTAAAGGGGGATTAAGTTAGTCCTGTTTTGGTTTTTATTGCATTTAAATTGTTTTGGAAAATACTGATTAGATGGTAAACTCACCTGTCTTTCACTCTTGTTCCCCTTTAGGGGTTAGGGGTCATATCAAATATCAACGACAGCTGTTGACTGTTATCCTTTCCCTTACCGACTTTTTTCTCCGTAAGTATCCGCCTCACATATTCCGGTGAACTCTCATGGATCGTAAAGGTAGGCAGCTCATTACACGTAATAAAATACTGCGCCTTTTTCATAACCACACCTATTCGTTTTAACGTAGATGCATTTATTCTCCCACTTTGCCTTGTCACAATGATCAGTTTGGCTGATTTTACGCCGATACCCGGTATCCGGAGTATTTGTGTATAATCGGCTTTGTTTATGTCCACCGGGAAATGCTCGGGATGCCGCAATGCCCATGCCAGCTTGGGATCAATCTCAAGATCCAGGTCAGGGTGTTTGTCATCTACGATTTCATCCACCTTGAAATCATAAAACCGCATTAGCCAGTCGGCCTGATACAGCCTGTTTTCCCTTACCAGGGGAGGTTGCTTAAGTGCCGGCAACCTGTTGTCGTATGAATTGACTGGTATATAACCCGAATAATACACCCGTTTCATACTTGGCCGTTGGTACATGGAAGCAGAAGTATATAAAATCTGCTTGTCACTCTCGTCAGTTGCCCCGATAATCATTTGTGTACTTTGACCGGCCGGTGCAAAACGTGGTGCTGAATTGAATTTCCGTCGTTCTTCACTGCTCTCCAGAACACCTTGCTGGATGTAGAGCATAGGTTTAAAAATGCTTTCCAGGCTTTTCTCGGGTGCAAGCATTTTCAGGTTCTGTTCGGTGGGTATTTCAATGTTCACGCTCAGACGGTCTGCATATAATCCCGCTTCGCGTACTATTTCTTCACTTGCACCGGGAATGCTTTTCATATGGATATACCCGTTGTACCGGTGCACCGTCCGAAGCTGTTTTATGACACGCACCATCCGCTCCATGGTATAATCGGAATTGTTAATAATTCCTGAACTCAGGAACAATCCTTCAATATAATTGCGCCGGTAGAACTCAATAGTTAATTCCACCAGTTCATCCACTGAAAAGGTGGCTCGCCGTATGTCGTTACTGCGCCGGTTAATGCAATACGCGCAATCGTATATGCAATAGTTGGTAAGCATGATTTTAAGGAGCGATACACAACGTCCGTCCTCGCTGAAACTGTGACAGATTCCCCAACCGGCTGTGCTGCCTATGCCTCCCGGAGTGCTTTTTCGGGTGGTACCGCTGGAAGCACACGAAACATCGTACTTTGCCGATTCAGCCAGCGTTTTAAGTTTTTCGAGGATTTCTTCTTTCATTTCGTACAAAGTAAAGGATTTTGTACGGGAAAAACTTGTAGCAAAATATAAAATTTGTTGGTTGTTGATAAGTTGTATCGGAAACCGGAGTAAGACTTTAAATTATTCGTTTTACCGGTTTGAAAATTCGATTATGTTCCGGTTAATTCATAACATAAAACTACTATTCCACAGTCGAATGGCCTTGAATTTAATAATTTCATAGTTTGCAAATTGACAAATACAGGTATTCCGCTGCCAAGCGCTGTCGGATTTACAAATAGATGAAATTCATCAATCAGGCATGCTTCGATCAGCGTACGGACAAAAGTACCTCCACCATACACGATCATATCATTCCCATCGGTGTTTTTCAGGTTAGTTACTTTTTCCACAATGTCACCCGGTTCAAGCAGGGTGTTTTTCCATTCCGACTTAAAAATTGTTTTCGTAAATACGATTTTTGCTGTATCGTTCATTTTACGGGCAAAATCATCGGTGGTATCCGGATCTTCCGCCCTGATTGCCCAGGTGTCTATAAATCCCTGTGCGAGTTTTCTACCCAATAAAATACAATCTACCGGATCGGTAATTTCAGAAACATAATATTTCAATTCGTCATCCCAGTTCCATTCCAGCCAATCCATATCTTCATCCGGACCTGCCATATATCCATCTATGGATATTTGAACCTGTAGTTTTAATTTTCTCATGAATAGATTCTTTAAAGTTTGCATGAGTTTAACGTTTAAAGCTTTTGTTTTGTTTGCAGGAATTGTATTTATATGCATATTTTCAACCTGCCAGTAAAAATAAATGCAGAAGATGTAAGTCCCATTGGACTAAGTAACTAAAGTAAAATTATGAGCAGCAAAAGCTCCTGGCGCATGAGTGAAATAATTCCTTTGTATTTATGATGATGGATTTTCTAAGGGTATATTGCGGATAATTATGATATATTATTTATTATTTGTTTCTGATAAATTTTAATCGCGAGATAGTTTCATTTTTTATTCTTCCATCATTAAATACTGATAGCTGCTTTGCAGACTTTGAGGTTTTGGAACTTTTTTTCGGATATCTTCCTTCCCTGGATTTTGGCACTTTTTTAACACCACTTTGGCACCTGTTTTAGGTTGTTTCTTAGTTATCCCATAGATATCCTATCCATAACCCATAGATAACCCATATTATACTATGATATGGGTTATCTATGGGTTATGGATAGACTAAAAGTATGAAAAAGGACGAATACTATAAAACAGGTCTCAGACAAGTGCTGAACAACTGAAGAAAGCAGAAAGGAGCAGGTTTTCGTAAAAAACAATTTAATGCGCTTTTTCATCCCTGTTACAACTGGAAAAAAGAAGAAACAAGGAGTATCATTTGGTGCGAGCAAAAAAAAATAATTGCATGATCTGGCTCCTCCAGTCAACTAAGGAATCTATTTTAATTTTTCACACGAAGGAACAACTCTTCTAATCTGGAATTGAGTGTATATGGATGGGGAGTGCGTTGAATGAGCCTGTTGATATAAACAATCCGGTCGGTAGTAATGGGATGCGAGCTGATAAATCCCGGCATAACCACTTTTTCGCTCGATTTTAGGCGGGCAAAGAGATCAGTCATTCCATTCGGGTTAATACCGTTGAGTATCATAAGTTGTGTGCCCTGTTCGTCGGCCTGACGTTCAAACTGACGGGAGTAGGAGAGGGATTGCAGGTTGTGAACATTGTCGCCGATAATGGCCATGATGCCGTTTACATCACTTAGCACAGCCGAAATAAACAGATATCCCGATAAATTACGGCAGAGCATCTTCATGGAATGGCGGTTGTTGACATGACTGACTTCATGGCCTATCAATCCTGCCAGTTCATCATAATTTTTCATTAAATCAATGAGTCCGGTAAAGACGATGATGTTTCCATCGGGTAACGAAAAGGCATTCACAGTTTGGGAATTAATCACTGTAAAATGAAGCTTTATGGTGTTGTTTAGCTTCAATTGTCTGGCAAACAGGTTCAGTGCAGCAGTCTTAGTACTATCCACTTTATTATCGTTCACATATTGCTTGTAAAAAGTATGACCCATTGATATGTCATAATGCTGTGGAATCAGCACGACGGCCTTTTCAGCTACCGTGGGTATGATTAAAAGATAACCGGCAACTATAAACCCGAGGATAAGGAGAGCAATGGATATATATGCTTTAATGCCTAGTTGGAGGATACGATGATACCACGAGAGACGTCCTTTTGCTTTGAGAAATGCTATAAACGCTGTGGCAAAACTATCATCATTCACCTTTATTAGAGCAAGGGAATGATGCCTGTTCCTGATCTCCAGGGAGTTCCCAATATGTTCAAATAAAATATCATCAATAGACCAGAAATCAGGTTGTTCAGATGAAATGCCGAACCTGAGTCCGGCATTTGTTTCATCCAACTGAATCCCAATATCCTGAGACCTGGAAGATATTCCATCGAAATATTTGCCAACAGTACTGATCATTAAATGATAAAGTTGATGTCAAGGAATCCTGTCATGTCATCACCTGTGGCGTCATTATAATCGTCTTCGGTTTGTAGGATCGTGTTGAGATCCATATCCCCTTCAAGTTTGATGTTGTTGACCATAAAATTCATGGTACGGGTTACTGCCCATGCATACCCAAGTCCCAGGGTAAAAATTACGATAAGCAGATTGCCCATAATGATCTTAAAGAAATCACCTGCGGTGGCAATTGATTTCATGTTGATTTGCTGGCCTTCTTTCTGCAGGCTCAGGTTATCGACATAATAAGCAAAGAGGTCCTTGTACCACCAAAAAGAATAAATCCCAAGGGTGATAAGTGAGAGTAAATAGCCTTTCAGATTCAAGATAAAATACTCGAAACCTTTACCTTTATAGTTGAATTCGATGTTTCCCGCACGAACATGGCTCATCAGATAGCCTCTTAATTTCATTTCCATCCACGCACCATAAATGCCCAGGGTAATAATGGAGAAGAATATCCATTTGAAAAAACTGACAAACAATTCACTCCGATCGCCCCTGTACCCAAAACGAATGCCACGCCATGAAGTACGTGAGAACCGGTAACGGTATGACCCATGAATGGCAACCGGTAAAATGGCTATAAAGGCAAAATAGAAAATGATTGCCCCGAGTATGGGCATTTCTAAATACACAAATAAAAATAATATCCCATAGATAACACCAAAAATGATGATGGCTTTTATAAACCCGACAAACATTTCCTTACCGGTTCCGTGGAAGGTAAACCTATCATCTTCCAATGCTGTAGAGCCATAGAGGAACTGCAGGTTCCGCGCTTTTGCCCACGGATAATAAAAACCAAGGGTAATAACTGTCAGGAGCCAGTTTACAATTACAATCCCAAAATACGTTTTTCCCTGGCCGTGGAAACTAAGCTTGTAGTTCTTTAATTCTGTAATTTCGTTTTCCATTACTTTCTATATTTGATTATTATTCCGGAGGATTAGTCACTTGACTCCTGTTATTTCTTTGGCAAATATACATATTTCTTTGAAAATAGTGACAGCTTTGTTAATTAATTCTCATAAATTATGCCGGGATATTCATGAATGCACGTAAGACATACTGTCGTGGTTGTTTACGTCAATAATATATTAACCCGGTTAGCATTGTTTACTTTAAATTTTCTATTTTTGCAATATGAAATTTGGAACAAAATTTTATTCTTCACATTCTATGAAAAAAATGTATGTATTGCTGGTTTCCTGTCTTTGCATGTCCCTGACAGCTCAAACACTATACCGGACTCAAATTTTCCATCCGAATATAAAAACCTTACAAATAGGGGTGGTGGGAGTTAAATTGGGATTACCCGTTATGGAACTGAACGGATCGGCAGTGATGCAGGTTAGCTTCGATGAAATGTCCCGCGAAGCACATTCGTACAGCTATAAAGTGATTCATTGCAATGCCGGATGGACAGCATCCGATCTTAATTCAAACGAATACCTGAGCGGTTTTACTACAGCCAACATAACTGATTATGTTACTTCATTGAATACAACCTACCTGTATACTCATTATTCTTTTTTGCTACCCAATAATGATATGGGTTTTAAAATATCCGGAAATTATGTGGTGATTATCTACGAAGATAATAAAACAGACAATCCAATTGCGCAGGCGTGTTTCTCGGTAGTTGATCCACGTGTCAGCATATCAGCAACCGTTCGGGGAAATACCGACAGTGAACTGAGTGGCCGGCTCCAACAACTTGATTTTGAAGTGGCATTAAACGGTTATGCCGTGCGTGATGCGGTAGAAGAAATCAAGGTAGTTGTCAGGCAGAATAACCGCATTGATAATCAGGTTACCGATGTAAAACCAACTTATTTCTCAAATTCCAGCTTGAGTTTTATCAACAATAAAGGATTGATTTTTGAAGGGGGAAACGAATATCACCGCTTTGACATTTCGTCGGTTTATGCAGCGGGTGAAGGGGTATCTGCCATTCAATATACAGCTCCTCATTATGACGCCATTTTGAATGATAACAAAATCCAGGCTTCCAAATCGTATATCTATGATTTGGATGTGAATGGTAAATTTGTTGTGAATCTGCAAAATGCTCAGGACGATAATACAGAAGCGGACTATATGCTGGTACATTTTAATTTGCCGGCTAAACAACCATTCTTTGATGGACAGTTATACCTGGGAGGAGAATTTAATTATAACCTGTTGAATGATCGTGTCAGGATGAAATACGACGGGAAAACAGAGAGCTACGTGCAAACTATTTTGTTGAAACAGGGAGGCTACAATTATCAGTACTGGTTTGTACCCAAGGGTGAAAGCAAAGCCTCTTCAGAGCGGGTGGATGGAACCTATTGGCAGACAAAAAACGAATATACCATCTATGTCTACCATCGTCCATGGGGTGAACGGTATGATAAACTGGTGGGAGTGAAGATTGTGGATTAGTTAATTGAGTTAATTAAGTTAATTAAGTTGATTAAGTTAATTAAGTTGATTAAGTTGATTAAGTTGATTAAGTTGATTAAGTTGATTGAGTTGATTGAGTTGACTAAGTTGATTGAGTTGACTAAGTTGATTAAATTTATCAACAAACCAATCAATCAACCAACCGATCAATCAACTAATAACCAATTAACCAAATTACTACTTAACCAATCAACCAATCAACCAATCAACCAGTCAACCAATCAACCAATCAACCAACCAATCAGGATGCAGGTATATAAATTCGGAGGGGCGTCGGTACGCTCAGCAGAGGGGATCAGGAACATATTCAGAATTGTTTCGGGAGTAAAAGACAACCTTTTTATAGTGGTGTCGGCTATGGGGAAAACCACTAATGCTTTGGAGATAGTGCTGGATTATTTCATGAAAGCCGACCATAAGGCTTCCCTTGAAAAACTTTCGGAAGTAGAGGCTTTCCATAACATAATCATTGAGGAACTATTTGTTACGCCTGAGCTGGGAAAGAGTGCTATAGAGCCATCTTTTACAGAACTAAAAGAAATAATTGCCCAAGGTGTAGGTGATGACTATGACCGCTGGTACGACCGGTTGGTTTCATACGGTGAAATCATTTCAACAAAAATAGTATCAGCTTATCTGACAGAATCAGGGATTGATAATTCCTGGCTCGACTTACGTGGATTGATAGTCACTGACAGCAATCACCGGGAGGCAAATGTGAGGATGGAAGATTCACAAATAAGGCTGCAACAGGCAGCTGATTTTACAACCAACCGTATTTATATCGGCCAGGGTTTTATCGGGGCAAATATCAAAGGTGAACCTACTACACTGGGACGTGAAGGATCCGATTATTCGGCAGCTGTTGTAGGTAATCTGTTAAACGCAGAACGGGTAACCATATGGAAAGATGTACCGGGTATCCTGAATGCAGATCCTCGATTGTTTGAAAATACGGTTCATATTCCTGAACTTACCTACCTGGATGCAGTAGAATTAGCCTACAGCGGAGCACAGATTATCCATCCCAAGACTATTAAGCCCCTCGAAAACAAACATATTCCATTGTATGTCCGTCCGTTTGGGACACCGGATGAACCCGGTTCTGTAATAAAAGCCACTACCGACAAACCGATTGATGTTCCTGTTTTGATCGTACGAAAAGATCAGGTGCTGATAACTGTCCGTCCGCGAGACTTCTCGTTTGTACTCGAGGAAAGCCTTTCGAAAGCGTTTGCAGTGATGAATAAGCACCGGCTTAAGGTGGCCATGATCC
>Ga0302271_10003853_pt1 | contig 12319 bp, 7 predicted proteins | sample III_Bog_N1_1_FD_198767 | JGI IMG/M metagenome (GOLD analysis project Ga0302271, IMG submission 198767) | Peat permafrost microbial communities from Stordalen Mire near Abisko, Sweden - III_Bog_N1_1 | ecosystem: Environmental > Terrestrial > Soil > Wetlands > Peat | place: Sweden: Abisko... | reverse complement strand
GTGACAACTTTTCTTTAATTCTAAGAAAAAAAATAAATGCTTTAATAGCTTTGATGAGTTGATTATCATCAAAAAGCATAGATAATAATATTTTTTTGATTATCTAGTTGACCACTAAAACAATCTCATTATTGGAGAGAAGAACTCATTGTATTTTAATCAAACTAGAATAGATCTTATACATTTGTTTCTTTTTTCATTTTTTAAGAGCTTCAGTTTATTCAATTTACCTCTGGAAGAGTATGTCATTATTAGATCAACTCAAATCCAGTAAAGAAATAACGTCATTATTCAATTTGATTTAAACTCCTAAACGAGATTATGCATAATAGGAACCCATGATTATAGTAAGTTTTAATAAATAACTTAACTAAGTAATGTTCATTCATTCTTTAAATGATTTAATTGGTCTTATGCTTTTATTAAACATTTATGCTACTGAAGGAACACATTTATTAGAGTTCAAAATCGCAGAGAGCATGATTTACCATCAAATAAATAAAGAAATTGTTAATAAAATGCTCATTTCCTTTATCGTTTTATCTCAAGATTCACAACTTCAATAACAACAAAACACAACAAAAAGAACAAGTAGCTCAAACATTATTTAGCAATAAATCTACTTAATTATCTCAAATTGTCTGTTGAGTTGTATGGATATGCGCGATCTTGACAGAACACTGATGTTTTACTCTATTTTCCAAGATGGCTCAAGATTTATACATATCTCCCCTAAATAAACAAAAAACAAAATTAATAACAAAATTACAATTTAACATCATATTCATTACTCTGAGCTCTTGTTGTTATATTTATCATATCTTCCACTGCTATCCTTTCTGGGACTTCTTTCTCTGTACTCATCTTTGTCATCTCTTTTTCTGTTTGAATCAGATTAAACAGGTTTTTCTGGGCCACCTATCTTTTTAAGATCATAATAGCTTGCAGAAGGATTTTTGTATTAAGATCGGTATCTTGAATCTACGTCAAAAATAAAAGAATAATTAATTAGTTTGCAATATAACATTGGTTATATAATGTCTTACTAACACCAGCAAGATCAAGAACATCTTAAGGGATTTCTTAGTGTGCATCAGACAGCATTTGAACATATTCTCTGGCAATTTTCTTGTCATCTTCATAGGTAATAAAAGAAACAGAACATCCATAAGCACCAGCTCTGCCTGTTCTGCCGATTCTGTGGACATAATCTTCCAAAACTTTAGGGAAATCATAGTTAAACACATGAGAAACATCCTTCACATCAAGCCCTCTGCTTGCTACATCAGTGGCGATTAGAATCTTGCATTCTCCACTCTTAAACTTTTCCATAACATAATCTCTGTCTTTTTGAACTTTATCTCCATGGATAGCCATGCATTTGAAGCCCTCTCTGTCTAAAGTTCTGCTGATATTTTCACATCCTTTCTTAGTTTGGGAGAAGATCAACACTTTATCTTTTTAAGTCAATTAGTCTAGCTATTTGATTAACCTAATTTAAATCAAACAACAAGAGAAATTAATAAAACGAATATTTCTTGTTTTTGGGATGCTTACAAGTCAGTTTTGCGAGAGTATTCTGTGACATAGACAATTTGTTTAATTCTCTCGTTAATAGCAAGCTCATGTTTGCCGATTTAGATATGGACAGGCTCATTCTTGCAGTAATCAGCAGCAAGATTTTATACACTTTTTGGCCAAGTAGCAGAAAACATAAGAGTTTGTCTATCTGGTCTAATTTATCCTAGAATCTTTCTGATTTGAATTTCAAACCCCATATCAAGCATTCTGTCTGCTTCGTCAAGTACCAAGTAAGTAACTCTACGTAGATTGGTGGTTTTGCTCTCCAAGAAGTCAATTAATCTACCAGGGGTGGCGATGACAACATCAACACCTTGTTAAAGGAGATTACGTTGAGCATATTTTTCAGCTCCTCCATAAATGCAAGCGCATTTTAGTTTAGATGAATTGCCGAATTTTTCAGATTCTTTTTCAATCTGCATGGCTAATTCTCTTGTCGGAGCGAGGACGAGCACAATAGGTCCGTCTCCTCTCTTAACAGTTGGTTGAGCGTTGATGTGAACGATTGAAGGAAGTAAAAACGAAACAGTTTTGCCACTTCCAGTTTCAGCAATTCCAATTAAGTCATGTCCACTAAGCACAATGGGGAAAGCTATTTTTCAAAAACAAGATTTCAAATAATTATGAGAGGGAAAATAATCAAAATTCAAATATAAATTTTGTAAAAAGATTCTTAATGGCTTTTTTTATAATTACGTAGAACTTTACGCATTACAAAACCCTTGTTCCTTCCCCCCCGCCCCAATTACACAATTAAAAGGAGTGTTTGAAATTATTTTTAGATTGCTCCAATTTATTGAATTAAAAAAAGAAGGAGGGGGGAGATGAGAGACACTATTATATTTTACGCATTCAATAAATAAAGGAGCTGCTAGAGGAAATTTAAAATTTTGAGTTTTTTTTGGTAGCTAAATTATAAAATACCTTGACGGCCAAAATTTAAATTAAGGGGGGAGGTGATTATCCATGTGAAATTACATGCAAAAAGAGTATTAATGGGAATGGATTATTACCGAGAGCTTGGATAGGAGATGGCTTTTCGTATTTAGCATTTGCTACCTCTGTCATGATGTATGAAGGAAATCGTGTATCCGTCCAACTAAGGAAAGGATCAGGCATACGACCATAGGGTGTCTTTGCTGTGATATTGTTTTTGTTGTAGTATTCCTGAATTTCTTCTTGAGTTCGAGCGTTTTCACTTTCCTTGTAGAAGACTTTCTAGAACGGAGCTAGATTTTCTCTGCCCCAATCGATGGTCTGAAGATTTGATCCAATATTGTTGTCATTCCATCCTCCTCTGTTGTTTGAAAGCAAAATTAGAATCCAACTCAAAAAATATCTCTTATTCGTATCTTACTTTCCACCTCCGAAGCCATTTCCACCTGAACCGAAGCTTTTATTACCGCCAAAACCACCATTTGAACCTCCAAATCCTCCACTAGAGCCTCCATATCCGCCGCCAAAGCCGCCACTGTATCCTCCATTGCTTGAACCGCTGTTACTACCGCCCCACATGATGTCTTCTTTCTCAAAGGAATCTTAGAATTATTTTGTCTAATTATGAATGTTTTAATTAATTTGCTTTTTCGGTGAGAACCCTGTCAGCTTTAGATAACACTTTTTTCCATTAATGAATAAATGTATATTCAATCAGATTAAGCTGTGTGTTTCTAATAATTTTTCCATTCATTGATCTTAAATCTTATGATTGTTCTCAGCAGAGGTGATTATGGATAAATACAATATTTTTAACAAATTCAATGCAGCACAGCATAACTTTGTTCCATTTAAAATTCCTGATTCTTGTTTATCTCTTAAGTAGAGCATTTTTCAAAGATCTCTTAGCTATTAGTTAATATCTTCAAGTTGTTAAACAGCGGAGGAAGCAAGCACAATAATTGCAGTTTAGTTTGAATCATTTGAAGAAAATCATGCCAAAATTATTTTATTTTTATGGTCGAATGTTGTTATGACTTAACTAAATTTACCAAAGTTTGTTTGATGATTATTTTAGATTTCTTAATACTCCAAATGATGGCTATCCTCATTATTTTTGCTTTCTTTATGTCCGAATCTTCAAACAAAATTATTATTTTCATTTTCTTACAAAATAACAATAATTCTCAAAATAGTAAATGCTTCTTTCATTTGTAAAATCATTAATAACTACATATTCTCAAAATGAAAGAGTATTTCAGCTGTTTTGTTTCTGTAGAAACAACTTCAAAATCCATATTATTTCTTTCAATTAGTTGATTTGAATATTGTTTAAATATTTTGTGTTTTTAAAACTTATCACAATTGTGTGGATTCTACTTGAATCCTAAAATCAAGCAAAGAAACAAGGTCAAGTATTATTTATCTATTTCTTCTATGAAATATGTAATTCGAAATATTAAAAAAAGTTAAGCACTTTAAATTTAATAAATCAGGAAACAACAAAATTGAAAGCCTAGAGAAAGAAAGAAAAAAGAATTCAAAGCTAGGTGAGAATGAATCAAGAGACGTAGTTTCAAAAATGGAGCCCTGTGATTGCTGTGCTTCTAATAATTGGATCGAATTATTATTTTCAGCAGTTCATCTTCATTCAGCAGATGTTCGAATTGGTATGAAACAAAACCTTTTTGTTTGCAGAATGAATTGTATTATTAGCACAACAAAAGCCATTACAGATAACAATTCAAAGCTTTGCATACTTGTTTTTTCTAGGATTTGACTGAGAAAGGATTATTTTCGACAATATTTTTAAACGTATGCGTCTTTTTTATGATGGCAAACTACTATCAGTGTATCTGCACTCCACCAGGAAGTGTCTCTCCAGATATTGTAATTGAATAATTCTAATATATTATCTAATAGGAATGATTTTTGGTTTGCTTTTAGAATGAGTGCTACTCACAATTAGATTCGATCAAAGAAAGGAGCAAAAAAGAAAGCAAGATCAAAATGGTTCTTAGAAAAGAAAAACAAGCAAAAAGAGGGAAAGATCAATCTAGCAAGAATCTTCAAAACCACGAAAACACCTTTGATATGGAACTGAGCAGCCAAAAAGATAAACTAAAAGAAGAAATTCTCTCATTGTAAATATCTTATAGTTAGGTTTTCTTTAAAAAAAACATTCTGTTAATTGCTTGTTACAGTGATCCATTCAAGAGCATGCAGCAAGTTAGCTTCTGCCCTAAGTGTGATAAAATCAAATTACCCCGTGCACATCACTGCAAAAGCTGCAATAAGTACATCTTTTCCTTTCCTTTTTTCAAAAACTCTAAATTTATTAGCATAATTTTATTTAACAAAGATGTGTGCTTAGAATGGATCATCATTGCCCTTGGGTAGCTAATTGTGTAGGCGTGAATAACCACAAATATTTCATCCTATTTCTTCTTTATGCTACACTTTCTGTAGGTTTTTGCTGCATCAACATAACTTTCGATTAGATTTTCAACGATGGAGCTGTGAAGCACAGTCTATCTAAAACAAATCGTCTTTTTATTCTCATCAACTAGCTAATGACATTTGGTTTAACTACTAGTATTGGGTTTCTGTTTATTTTCTAAGTACTTAGAATGGTGAAAAATCAAACAACTGTTGAATACCATATCGATCAAATTGATGAAAAAGTAAGGGATTAGGATTAATTTATGGATAAATCAAATGATAAACATATTTTGTTTTAAAATCTTTGTTTAGAATCCATTTGATAAGGGACTAGTAAGCAATATTAGTGAGCTTCTAGGGGAGAATAAGTTACTTTGGTTGTGTCCAATTAATCCGTTCTAATAAAGAATCAGAAAATCTCTGTAGTATTCTGCATTCGATCCTGAAAGTCAATAAGAGCAAGAACATCCTAAGAGCTAATTATATTAATGAATCGAAATTTAAAGCAGATTTTAACATGTGAAATTGACTATTAAAGTATGCTAAAAAGAGTAAATTACTCAGAAATGGCATCACTCTAAATTTTATTTTTAAAGTCAGTGAAATTTCAGATGTTACTGGTAGTTTTTTGTTTCATTACTTGAAATAATCCTATTTCCTCTTTTACTTTTGGCAAAAATGTTTCAATTTTACAACATGTTCTTCAATCTATTCACTATTTTTTACACTCTGTAATGCTTGAGAAGTTGTATTTGTATTTTTAGAATCAAATCAAACCCAAAAGTTACTTAATAGAGTGTTATTTTTTAACTTAAAATAATAAATTAATAATTTTAAGTTCTATTCATCTCAATAAAAAGGATCAATCCCTTCTTTAAATACTTAAGAACCAACCAGAGAGATCGGCTAGCAAAAATATTACTTTTAAGAACTAGTAATAAAATTGGGTAATATTTTCTTCTTATTAATTTATTGAAACAGATAGAAAAAAAACAATTAACAAATATTTATTTCAATTTTTTTCATAATAGGAAAGGCAACAAACACACACCAATGCTGAAACCATTAGTCTATTTACTTCTAGCTGCATTTGCTGTATCTCATAGTTTCTCTGAAACAAGCAAAGTGTTACAGTTAACAATTAACAATTTCTCCTAAATCACTGGAATTGGTTTCAATAAAATTCTTAAAAACACTTTCGTTATGTTCTATGCTCCTTGGTGTGGTCACTGCAAAGCGCTTATCCCGATTTACGAAGAGTTTGCTGAAAAAACATAGGATGTCAATGTAGTCTCCATAGACTGGTAAAGATGCGTTAAGTTTTGTTTTCTTTTGTAGGATATTAATCTTGAAACTGTTTTTGTTTTTTCTTAATACAGCACATAAGAGAAAGGAATATGCAAAGAATTTGCTATTAAATCATACCCAACATTGATATTTTTCACATAGAATGGTAAATATGTTGAGTATTCAAAGCAAAGAACACTTGAATAGTTAGTCAGTTTCTCTCAAGAAGGATACAAAGTAGAAGAATCAAAAGATGTTAGCTATTCGATTCATAACGCTTCAATTACAGAATCAGAAAGGGTTGCAGAGAGAAACAAAGGCACTTTTCCAAAATATGAACTGCAAGAATTCATTGATGAACTATCCAGAAAGGTTGGAGGACCTGTAAAATATATTTCTTAATAGCAGCAGAAAATGAAAAAATACTGTTTGCAAAAAATTAATGGATTTATTTTTTTGAAATGCAGATTCCTTTAGCACTGTGTCTTGTTGGAATAGTGGTTGTAATAGTGTTGTTAGTCAGTGCATGGAAAGAAGAAACAGGCATAATGAAGAAAGAAAAGAAAGCAAAAGAAAGAGAATCTCATTTACATAAAGAATGAACATTTAATATTAGAATTCAATTTATAAATTTATGCCACTTTAATGATCAGAAAGCATATCTGTCTGTTCGATTAAATAAAGAAAAGCTAAGATTTTGTTGAAATATTGAGTTTCAAAGATTATCATTAAATATTCCAAGATAAACTTCAAAAAGAATTGTCAAAGGATGATCAAAAAGCCTATAGAGATAAGTAATGGCTCAGAATTTAAAATAATAGGAGAAATTGCCATTTTTATTGTATTCATCTAAGATTGTCTGATCTCAAAGGATAAAAGAAGACTTTTTATACAATTACAGCTAATTATCTAATAATTATTAAAAAGTCTAATTTTGCAGTCAGATTCGAAAAGCTGTTCTCAGAGAAAAACAATTTCATAGAAAGCTCGTTTCACTTAATTACGTGTGCGCGTCAAAAACCATAAACAAGAGAGAGAGAGAGAGCTGCTACTGATGCCAACAGTAATTATATTTGAAAAATTTAATAACAAATATCGATTCATTTAGACAAAAGAGGATAAATCCTGATGTTGGGGGAGGAAATTAGTATTTCCGTCAATACTTAAAGAGAGTATTTAGCATTGAGGCTAGTAATTAAAACAAATCACAAACAAAAGATAAACATAAAATAAATAGATTTTTCATAAAAATGCAAAAGACCTTCATCCTTTTAGCTTTACTTGCTGTTTATGGTGCATGCCATTCATTCAGTGATAACACCAAGGTCCTTTAGTTGACCGTTAGCGATTTCTCTTCAGCTACTGGTATTGGATTAGGTAAACTAACCAAAAACACCTTTGGCATGTTCTATGCTCCTTGGTGTGGACATTGCAAGAAACTCATTCCTACTTACGAAGAATTTGCAACAAAGGCAACTGATATCAACGTCGTCGCAGTTGATTGGTAAAAAATAAATTTGAAATGTTTGATTGTTAATTGCTAATAATTTAACAATAACAGCACTTAGAATAAGCCCATTTGCGACTAACTTGACGTGAAAGGATATCCCACTTTGATTTACTTCACTACCGAAGGAAAATAGATTAAATATCAAAAGGCTAGAACTCTTGATGCATTAGTTAACTTTGCATCCACTGACTACAAAACTGAAGCATCTGCTACTGATATTACTTTCACTTAGCCTTCTGCTGCGTCATAGACAGTCACTGCTGTTGCTTCCAACATTCAATCAATTATTGAAGATCTCCAAAAGAGAGTTGGCGGACCTGTAAATAACATATTATTTTTGAAGTCAGCAAATGATTATTAACTTATCCCCGTTTGTTTTAGATCCCTCTCGCTGGAGGTGTTTTTGCATTGGTGCTCTTGGCTTTAGGTGCTCTCAGTCTGCTGTGCAAGAAGAAAGAATAAGAAGGAACTAAAACTCCTGCACCAAAGAAGGAGGGAGAACCTAAGGAATCTAAGAAAAGAGATTGATATTTAGATTGTATCTTAGAAATTAATTGCGTGTGTTTTGCATTATTTTTCTAAGGCATTCTCATCTTTTTTTCTTTTTTCTTAAAAGGGATATTGTAAGCCATTTTTCTTGTTTTTTTCAATAATCCTGATTTGAATATCTTGAAGATAATATGAATAATAACACACAAAACAGTTATTGGGAACATTAATAACAAATTATGTTTTAGATGAATAAATGCGGGTGATTTCAAAGTGAGTTAAGATTATTATTAAAGAGTTATAGTAATGCAGCCAAGACTAGGAGAGTTTAGGTAAAAATGAAATCTTATTCTGTACCTTAGTCAGAGACTGATCGAAATCTCAAGGAATCAGATAGAGACCTATTTGGGAAGTCATTTTTAAAATCGTCAGCTGAGAGAAAGAGAGGGAGAGACTATTATGAGTTGAAGAGTGAATTAGAAAGGAGTTTGCATAAAAATATGGAAGAAATGGAGAATAAGAGGAGGTTTAAATGGTGCAGTTTAGTCTTGGTATATCATCCAGCGATTATTTTGGCTTAGATTTTCAGTAAAAAACGATAGATAACTTCGTTTATGCTAGGAATTGTATTCTTGGGATTCTACTTGGCTGCAGAAATGCTGTTCAGAAAGCAAAAGAGTAAAATATCTAAAATTTCACTGGAAGCTGTCAGAGCGATTAGCTCAGTGTTTCTCATATATGATGCGTTTAGCCTCATGCAAGCCCTTATGGAAGAGCAACCATAGAAAACTACATTCTTTGTGTATTAGGTTATTTTTCATGCTTACGCAACTTTAGTATTTGCAAGTTCAAATGGCTGGATGCTTCAAGATAAGATGATTATCCTGAAATTCTGTGGACTCGAAGCAATTTAAATTATTTTTTTTGCCATCGGAGTGCGTTACAAATACAAGCAGATTCTTGAAGATTCAAACGTAAATGCAGTGCTGGATGTACTTGTGTTTGTTCAATTCTCAATTGCGAACTATTTGATAGCTGAAAAAATGAGAGAAAATTTGAAATGCCTTCGACGATTTTCATTTTAAAGTGATCTGCATCAACTGAAAGCGAAAAAATTAGAACTTTTTCTGGCAAATCTTGACAATTAAAAGATTATTTTAGTTCAATCTGACTCCACAGAAGATGCTGCTCTGAGTAAGAATATTCTCCTGATTTGTTTTAAACAAATGTCTTTTTAGAATATATTTAACCAACTTTATTGAACATTCTACAAAGAAAAGTTGAAAAACGAATTGTTCGAAAAGAGTCCAGCGTTGAAGGAGAAGCTCGTAGACATGGAGACGCAATTTGAAGAAATCAAATACTATCAAGTCGATGAAAAGGGGAAAAAATTAGAGGATGTCTTGTTCAGCAAATCGATGAGTGACGAGTGGAACTAACCTAATATTTACTGGTTTTAAATAAGAAAAGAATACTAAGAATCGCTGGAAACTAAATTCATCGGATTCTTGGATTGGAGAGTAAACAACCACGAAACTGGAGAGGATGAACTCGATTCCTCTAGACTTTATTATGCGATTTAGATAATTGAAAATCAAGGCCTGATTAGAAAAATAAACGATAAATAAGATTGCTTGAGTAGTTTTATCAAAATTGTCAAAGAACAGGTCTCAAAGAACAGCTACCATTATAATGTAGCAGATTTAAACAAAGTTGTTGACCTTTGTGATGATATCTGTTAAATAATATCTAAGGAAATCGATTTGTATCTTCTCCTAACATTCCCTAAAGATCACGCTCTAAAAAAGACTACATTCAAAGCTACAGTTGCAGCTGGGTCTTCACCAGATTACTCCACAAGTTAAGTATAGAATAACATGAGTCTTTTCTTCAAACTTTTCCAGCAAATGGTGTAGCCCATGCATAATCCTAAGCTAGAGTTTTCTGAATTGCCTGTTTCGAATTTTAAATTCTTCAAAGAAGGCTATTTAAGTGTAATCCATTTGATCATAAACGCCCTCATGAATTTTCTCAAATCCGCAGACAGCTTTAAGATAAGTTTTTCACAAAAGAACACTTTCCATATTAGAATTCGTCGCTTGGATGAATCACGTGCGTTCAATAGTTTTGAAGATTCTTTCGAGAATATCATAAACAAGGCACACAAACTCACTCCAGTGTAGTTTGAATATCACAAAGAAATCAGCGTCGGCACTATTATTTATTCATTTGATTTGTCTGAATCACAACAATAATAACAATCCAAATAACTTGCAGGAGGGCAAGGAAGCATAGTACAAGATCCTAGCAGTCTGTTTAACAATCCTAATAACTATGAAAGTTTTCATAATATTTAGCTTGGAAAAATCAACAACATTCCGCAGAATGACAGAACTTATTAGACATTTGGCAGTTCGTTTAGACCAGAAAAAGAAGACAAAATGCATGATAAGTTTTTTCGTTAGACTGCGAAAGAACTAACTTTCAATCTTTAAAATAATAATAACGAATATACATTTGATTTACGTTGACTAATAGAGTTATTGCTTCTATTTATTGTATGTTTGGTGCTTCATTTGCTTTGTGAAATGGAAAGAAAAAAAGTATATGAAATCAAATTGAAGGGTTGTAGTTTTTAGAGCTAGCTAGTTTTCAAAGATAATTCAATTCCTGAAGGTATTTGATTTCTCATATTTTCAATTAAGAAATCAGTTTTATAATCGCAGTATTTGTAAAACTGAGAGACTTCAAATAAGAATATTCGAGCTAATAAATCCTGTGCTTCCCGAATTTAACTTTCTCTCCTTCCCTTTATTTTTCACTCTCTTATTAGCAGTTTTCTCTTGAATTTTCTTTCTCATAAGATAATCCTTCTTTTCACGCACATTTATGTGGTTCTTTTTTTTTCTTTTATCAAACTCGCTGATCAGCAGTTTAATTTTTTTCATCTTCTAAAGCAATATCCCCCCTAATCAAGTCAAAATCTACAAAATACTTTATCAATCTAATCTCAAGATTTATTACCTAAAACAAAAATAAAATTACTCGAAAATTGCAATAAAACTACTTCTCCCAATGGCTTAGCAGACCCTTATCAAAGAGCTAGTTGATAAGCTCGTTTAGACTTCCAAAAAAGTTTAAGTTCCCAATGAACTCCTTCTTTTGATCCAGCAACTCTCTTAAGTTGTACTATCTTAATAGCCACAAGCAAATCAAAGCACACATGTCTTCTCGTTTCCATCTATGGACTCTGTCAATGAGCATCTCATAAAATTCGAGGATTAAGCTGCACAAACTGATAATCTTGAGCTAATCAAAATGGTAATACATTTCTTTATTTACCAACATAGCACTAATTAACTTCCATTTAATCTAGACTGAGACAGCATTGACAGTATTTGAAATGATGAAGATCATTTTACAATTCTCATTCTCATCCAAGAAACCACAACAAAGCCAAATCTAAGGAATAGCATAAATTATCAATAATAAAATCTAATCCTTCGTAAAATGCTCTCCTGCTCTTGTCCCCCATTCAAAATCACTTCAAGATGGACTCAATGCTGTTTTATGGGTATTCTCTGAACTTCCTAAGACAAACGTTGATGGATCTATCGAGCCTTGTGAATACAATGCGTTAAAGATCAAGCAATTGAAAGATGAAAACCAAACCAAATGGATCAATCACTTTATCAATGCTCTTAAGGCACTTGCAGGTAATTATTAACTTTTTGATAATTTTTTATTAAATGCTAATTATGTTTTTTAGCTTATACAAAAGAGCACTATCCAACTGGACTTCCCTGGAACCCAAAAGGAGATGCAGATTTCCCTTCTTTGTATAGTCTTCTGAGAGCTGATATTCCATCAACACTTTCACATCCTGCCACTTAAACAACACAAATTGTGACTCAATAATCAGTAATTGCTTCTTAAGTTCCTACGAGTCAACCTGTTAGTGTTGCCCCACCAACTTAAGTAGGTATTTCTACTCCTGCACCTTCGATTTCATCAGTTCCTGTTTCTCCATCATATCCCCCCATGCAAGAAACAGAATAGCATCTAAGAGAATTT
>Ga0302271_10003852_pt1 | contig 12320 bp, 8 predicted proteins | sample III_Bog_N1_1_FD_198767 | JGI IMG/M metagenome (GOLD analysis project Ga0302271, IMG submission 198767) | Peat permafrost microbial communities from Stordalen Mire near Abisko, Sweden - III_Bog_N1_1 | ecosystem: Environmental > Terrestrial > Soil > Wetlands > Peat | place: Sweden: Abisko... | reverse complement strand
CTTCAGAGGAACTTCCGGAAATGGAAAAAGTAGTTGAACCCGTAAAAGCTGAGGATTACGGATTCGATGCAGAAGTAAAGAAAGAAAAGAAAACGAAAAAAACGCAAACTGAACCGGAAACTGAACCAGAAAGGGAAATTAAAACAAAAGCTGAACCCAGAATCAGTGCTTCGGCTGAAGATTTTGACTGGGATACTTTTGAGAGTGAAGAACTTCGGAATTCACCTAAATATAAGGAGTATGAATCTCTCTACGATGAAACTCTGTCTACTGTTGCAGTTGACGAAGTGGTTATTGGAACAGTAATCCAGATGACTTTGCGCGAAGTCGTAATAAATATAGGATATAAATCGGAAGGTGTTGTAAGTTTAAATGAATTCCGTTATAATCCAAATCTAAAGGTTGGTGATAAAGTTGAAGTATATGTTGAAAGCCAGGAAGATAAAAAAGGTCAGCTTTTGCTTTCTCATAAAAAAGCCCGTGCAATTAATTCATGGGACAGAGTCAATGCTTCACTTGAAAAAGATGAAATAATAACAGGTTACATCAAATGCCGTACAAAAGGCGGTATGATTGTAGATGTTTTTGGTATTGAGGCTTTCCTCCCAGGTTCACAGATTGATGTTAAACCTATTCGTGATTATGATGTTTTTGTTGGCAAAACTATGGAATTCAAGGTTGTAAAGATTAACCAGGAATTCAAAAACGTAGTCGTTTCTCATAAAGCCCTTATCGAAGCTGAACTTGAGCAACAGAAGAAAGAGATCATAGCGAAACTTGAAAAAGGACAGGTTCTTGAAGGAACTGTTAAAAATATTACATCTTATGGTGTATTCATCGATCTTGGCGGTGTCGATGGACTTATTCATATTACAGACCTTTCCTGGGGCAGGGTTAATCACCCCGAGGAGATAGTGCAACTCGATCAGAAACTCAATGTTGTTATTCTCGACTTCGATGATGATAAGAAGAGAATTGCCCTTGGCCTGAAACAGCTTACGTCACATCCATGGGATTCAGTTGATCCGAATATGAATATAGGCGACAAAGTAAAAGGTAAAGTTGTTGTTATGGCTGACTATGGTGCATTTGTTGAAATTGCTCCTGGTGTGGAAGGTCTTATTCACGTGTCTGAAATGTCGTGGTCACAGCATCTTAGAAGCGCACAGGAATTCCTTAAAGTAGGCGACGAAATTGAAGCTGTAATTCTGACTCTTGACAGGAATGAAAGAAAAATGTCACTTGGTATCAAACAGCTCAAAGCTGATCCATGGCAGAATATTGATGAGAAATATACGGTAGGTTCAAGACATACTGCCAAAGTAAGAAACTTTACCAACTTCGGCGTATTCGTTGAGATTGAAGAGGGTGTTGACGGACTTATTCATATTTCTGATTTATCGTGGACAAAGAAAATCAAACATCCTGCTGAATTTACAGCTATTGATGCTGATATAGAAGTGGTTGTGCTTGAAATTGACAAAGAAAACAGACGTTTGAGCCTTGGTCATAAACAGCTTGAAGAAAATCCATGGGATGTCTTCGAGAATCTCTTTACAATGGATTCAATACACGAAGGCACAGTAGTTGAAGTATTCGACAAAGGTGCTGTAATAGCTCTTCCTTACGGCGTAGAAGGATTTGTCACCCCGAAACATCTCGTTAAAGAGGATGGAATGATGGCAAAAGTTGATGAGAAACTGATGTTCAAAGTCATTGAATTCAATAAATCAGCAAAGAAAATCATCGTTTCGCACAGCAGAGTATTTGAAGATGAAAAGAAAGCTGCTGAGGCTCCTGCAAAGAATGTAGAAGTTGTTGCACCTAAGAAAACAGCCAGGAAACAGAAATCAAGTTCGGAAAAAACTACACTAGGCGATATCTCACAGCTTGCTGCTTTAAAAGAAGAAATGGAAGAAAAAGAGAATAAAGCTTCCAAGAAATCGAAAAATTAATTAAATTTAGGCTATCAAATTTTAGTACTATGGATTTTAATATTGAGAGCCGGAATAACAGCACTGTTATTCAGATACAGTCGGAAAAACTTGATACACATATAGCTCCGGCACTAAAGTCGGAACTTGTGCTCGTCTCAGGAAAGGGTGAAAAGAATATCATCCTTGATCTTGAAAAATGTCAGTATTGCGACTCATCTGGTTTAAGTGCTATATTGGTAGCTAACAGATTGTGCAAAAATGCAGGTGGTACATTCGTCCTCTGCGGACTTAATGAAGCAGTAGAACGTCTTATCACTATTTCTCAGCTCGATACCGTACTTACTATAACAGGAACGGTCGATGATGCTGAAAAAATGATATCCTGAAGCAGATCGCTTTGCAGAGTGCGATGAAACTGACTATACTTGGTAGTAGTTCTGCATTGCCTACATCAGGAAGATATCCATCCGCTCATGTGCTTAGTGCGCATGAGCGGTTATTTTTAATAGACTGTGGTGAAGGTACACAGATGCAACTCAGAAAAACCCGGATAAGATTTGCAAAAATAAATCATATCTTCATAAGCCATCTTCACGGTGATCATGTCTTCGGGCTTTATGGACTTCTTTCAACATTCAGCTTAATGGGGAGGAAAAATCCAATTCATCTTTATGCACCGGAGAACTATGATAAAATTCTGAAATCTCATCTCTCTGATTTTGATATTAATCTAAGCTTCGAAATCGATTTTATACCATTATCAGCCAAAGTCCCTGTCAAGATACTGGATGATAAATATCTTACTGTGACTTCATTTCCCCTTAAACACAGAGTTCCGGCTTTCGGATTCCTGTTCCGCGAAAAACAACCTGAAAGAAATATCATAAAAGAGTGCATTGATAAGTATAAAATTCCCCTGGTAAGAATTCCAGCAATAAAAAAAGGAGAGGATTTTATCACTTCTGATGGTAATATTATAAAAAACGAGAACATAACTCTGCCTCCGCCCAAACCTCTTTCCTATGCCTATTGCAGCGATACCAAATACTTCAAAAGGCTGGCTTCATTCGTTAAAGGTGTTAGCCTCTTATATCATGAGGCTACTTTCGATAAAACCAAAGATGATCTTGCTGAGATGACAGGCCACTCTACAACTCTTGACGCAGCGAAAACTGCACTGGATGCCAATGTTGGAACACTTATTATTGGTCATTTCTCTGCACGGTACAAAGAAATTGAACCTCTCGTAGATGAAGCCAGAACTGTATTCCCGGAAACTTATCCGGCAATAGATGGGAAGAGCTATGAGGTTGGAAATATTACGGATCCATAATAAAAGTTTATCTATCTTTGTCACCATTTAATAAACTCTAGAAGTCTTGCAGGAAAAAATTTTAATACTCGATTTTGGATCTCAGTATACTCAATTGATAGCCAGGAGAATACGCGAACTTAATGTCTATTGTGAGATATATCCTTTCAACCATTTCCCATCCCCGGATGAAAATGTTAAAGGGGTAATACTTTCAGGCAGCCCCTCTTCAGTGCGCGACAAAAACGCACCATATCCAGACCTTTCAAAGATAAGGGGAATCGTCCCGTTGCTTGGAGTCTGTTACGGAGCACAGTATCTGGTTCATAATTCCGGGGGAGAAGTAATGCCTTCCGGAATACGGGAATATGGAAGGGCCAATCTGGTCTATGTTAACAGTTCAGATCCGCTATTCATGAATATTAATCCTGGAACACAGGTGTGGATGTCTCACGCCGACACTATTTCAACTGTTCCTGAAGATTATGAGATTACCGGATCAACCGCCGATGTCAAAGCTGGGGCATTCCATATAATGGGAGAAAAAACATGGGGAATTCAGTTTCACCCTGAAGTTTATCATACTACTGATGGCACACTGATCCTTAAAAATTTTGTAGTTGGGATTTGTGGATGTAATCAGAACTGGACTCCTGATTCATTTGTTGGTACAACAGTCAATAACCTGAAAGAAAAGTTAGGTGAAGATAAAGTGATACTTGGCCTTTCAGGAGGTGTTGACTCTTCAGTTGTGGCATTTCTTCTACATAAAGCGATCGGCAAAAACCTTACCTGCATTTTTGTAGATAACGGATTACTTCGGAAACATGAATTTACAAAAGTACTCGAATCGTATCTCGGACTCGGACTTAATGTAGTTGGAGTTGATGCTTCTGACAGGTTTCTTGATCAGCTGGAAGGAGTAAGCGACCCTGAGACTAAACGTAAGATTATAGGACGTGTTTTTATTGAGGTTTTTGATGCTGAAGCAAAAAAAGTCAAAGATGTTAAATGGTTGGCGCAAGGTACAATATACCCCGATGTAATTGAATCCGTTTCAGTTAATGGTCCTTCCGCAACTATTAAATCACATCATAATGTCGGAGGTTTGCCTGAAAAAATGCACCTGAAAGTTGTAGAACCGCTTCGTCTGCTTTTTAAAGATGAAGTGAGAAAAGTTGGACTGGCCCTTAACCTACCTGATTTTATTCTTAAAAGACATCCATTCCCCGGACCTGGATTAGCAATCAGATTGCTTGGGAAAATGACAAGAGAAAAGCTTGAGATTCTCAAGGAAGCAGATGATATTTTTATTGAAGGCCTTAAGAAATACGGGTTGTACGATTCGGTATGGCAGGCAGGTGTAATACTTTTACCCGTACAGTCTGTAGGAGTAATGGGTGATGAACGGACTTACGAAAATACTGTTGTACTCAGAGCAGTGAGCTCAACTGATGGCATGACAGCCGATTGGTCACATCTTCCATATGAATTTCTGGGTTATGTTTCAAATGAAATTATTAATAAAGTCAAAGGTATAAACCGGGTCGTGTACGATATCAGCTCTAAACCTCCTTCTACTATTGAATGGGAATAACTGGTTAAAAAACTTTCAAGCTTCAAGATTGTTAAAATATAGTATAACATAACACTGAAAATAAAATTATGAAGAAGAAAAAATTACTCAGAGCAGTTTTGACAGTAGCATTCTTTCTGTTTACAATAACAATATATTCTCAGATATTAAATGAGGGAACAGTTAAATTCGGCAGGACTTTAAGCCTGATAGATGCCTTTTACGTTGATTCAGCTAATCTTGATAAGCTAACCGAGAAAGCAATAGTTGAGGTTCTTAAAAACCTTGACCCGCATTCTACTTATATAACTGCAAAAGATGTTAAGGAGATGAATGAACCCCTAAATGGCAATTTTGAGGGAATAGGCGTGCAGTTTAATCTTCTTCGCGACTCAATCATAATTGTTGAACCAATTGGTGGAGGACCTTCAGAAAAAGTTGGAATCAGGGCTGGAGACAGAATTCTTACTATTGACAAGGAAAAAGTTACAGGAATTAATATTTCAACAACTGGTGTTCGCAGCAGGTTAATGGGACCGAAAGGAACAAAAGTAGAAATCACAGTCTACAGAAAAGGAGTATCGGATATTCTTGATTTTACTATTATACGTGATAAAATACCTATTTATAGTCTGGATGCTTCCTATATGCTCGATAAGGAAACAGGATATATTAAACTTAATAAGTTTGCAGCAACAACTGAAAAGGAGTTTTCCGAAGCTGTTACTAATCTGAAAAAAAGCAATATGAAAAACCTGATCCTCGATTTGAGGGGTAACGGTGGTGGTTATATGCTTGCAGCAACTGCATTGGCTGATAAATTTTTTTCGGATCAGAAACTGCTTGTTTATATGGTGGGGAGAAAAGAACCGCGACAGGATTTTAAATCAACAGGTAACGGTTCCCTGTCTTCTTCAAGGATTGTGGTCCTTACCGACGAGGGATCAGCCTCAGCAAGTGAAATCTTTGCAGGCGCTATTCAGGATTGGGACCGTGGAGTAATTATGGGTCGACGCACTTTTGGTAAAGGCTTGGTACAGAATGGTTTTTACCTTCCAGATGGCTCTTTGATCAGACTTACTATTGCCCGTTATTATACTCCTACAAGCAGATCAATACAAAGGCCATACACACAGGGATATGATAAATATATGGAGAATTTCTATAAAAGGTTTACCGACGGTGAGCTGATGTCGGCTGACAGCATTCGTTTACCTGATTCTTTGAAATATCAAACATTGGTTAATAAAAGGGTTGTATATGGAGGAGGTGGAATAATGCCCGACATTTTTGTGTCTGCGGATACTTCATATAATTCAGCCTACTTTAACAAACTTTACTCAAAAAATGTTCTGAATTCTTTCACCCTGGAATACTACGATAAGAACAGAAACATGCTTAATTCGCAGTATAAATCCTTCGATGATTTTAAGAGAAAATTTGAGCTAAGCTCTGATGATATTAAATCTTTCATTGCAAAAGGAGAAGCCGAAGGAGTTCACTTTAATGAGGATCAGTTCAACAAATCGAAGAATGAAATACTTTTAATATTAAAGGGTCTGGTCGCAACTAATATGTGGAAAACCAGTGAATATTTTCAGATAGTAAATGAAAATGACAGAGTGATTGATAAAGCTCTGAACCTTATTTCGGATAAAAAAGCCTATAATTCAATACTTGGAAATCAGTAAACCAGAGTCAATCATACCCTGATGAAATTTGTAGCAAAGACTCTTTATGGTCTTGAAAAAGTTCTTTCACAAGAACTAATCAGTCTTGGAGCCGGAAATATACAGACCGCAAACCGTGCAGTTATGTTTGATGGTGATATGAGTCTGCTGTACAGGGTAAACTATTGTGCCAGAACTGCCTTATCGGTGTTGATGCCAATTTCTGAGTTTAGAATCAGATCAAAAGATGATCTTTATAAGGGAGGATCAAAGATAGAGTGGAATAAATTCATAGATCCTGATGATACTTTTTCCATTGCTCCTGTTGTTAATTCTGCTCATTTTGCCCATACAGGTTATGCAGGTCTTATTCTTAAGGATGCAATTGCCGATACCTTCCGTAACAAGACCGGAAGGCGTCCGTCAGTTGATACCAGCGATCCGACAATTCTTATTAACCTGCACATAAGCAACGATCTTGTTACTATTTCACTTGATTCCACAGTTGTGCCATTGTTTAAACGCGGATACCGGCAGGAACAATCTATTGCTCCGCTTAATGAGGTATTGGCTGCCGGAATATTGCTTCTTTCAGAATGGAATGCTTCCGTAACCCTTACTGATCCTATGTGTGGTTCTGGTACCATTCCAATTGAGGCAGGGTTGATTGCCTGTAAGATTCCTCCTGGAAAATTCCGTCAATTCTTTGGATTCCAGCGATGGAAAGATTTTGATGAAGAACTTTTCGGGAAGATTAAACTTGATTGCAACAGTCAGGTTATACCTTCTCCGGTAAAAATATTCGGAAGCGATATTTCAGAATCGGTATTACAGTTTGCAAAAGCCAATATAGGAAGAGCCGGATTGAATGATGTAATATCTATGGAAGTATCTGATTTCAAGAATGTTAAATCCAGTAACGATAGTGGTTTTGTGTTTTTGAATCCACCATACGGACAAAGAATTCAGCCTGAAGAAATAGACCAATTGTATAGTATGATTGGAACAACGCTGAAACATAATTTCCCCGGTACTACCGCGTGGCTGATAACTTCAAATAAAGAGTCACTAAAACATGTCGGTTTAAAACCAAAAGAAAAACATACTCTATTCAATGGAGCTTTAGAATGTGTTCTGCTCAAATATGAGATGTATACGGGAACAAAAAAGCAGGAGAAGCTTTGATATCACCCGGCAGATGATGTTTATCACAGGAAATCAATAGATTTATCAAAATAATAACATTATTTAAAATTACCCGAAAGAGTGCAAGTTATAATTTGGTAACTTTATATTTTTATTATATTTGTTATCAGAAAAACTTGACCACATCTAAAATGAAGCTTAAATGAGCTTTAATATAGAGAATTATTTTTCAGAACAGTCGGCCGGGAATACAATCCTTTATTATAAAGGCAATGTTGATTCGGATGTCATTAATCATGTTCTTGACACTGTTGAGGATAAGATGGTTGAGGTTAATGAACAATCGAAGCTAAGGAAAAAGGTCTATAATGTTCTGGTTGAAAGTCTTCAGAATCTTTACCATCATGTCGACAGAGTTCCTGAAGGCTTTGAGGATCAGACTTCTGAGAGATTCGGTTTGCTTGTAGTCAAAAAGGTCAGCGACGGATACAGAATAATTACCGGGAACTTTGTTCATTCTGAAAATATTGAGAAGCTCGAAGAGAAAATTAAACGGATCAACAGGTCAAGTCACGAGGAGATTAAGGAACTGTATAAGTTCATCCTGAACCACCAGAGGATTTCCGCCAAAGGTGGAGGTGGTCTGGGTCTTGTTGATATTGCAAGGAAAACAGGTAATAAGCTCGAATACTCCTTTAAGAAATACGATAATTATTATTCATTTTTCTATTTGGATATTTTAGTGAACGAAGAAAAGTAAAACAACTTTTAAATCTGATAAATATGGAACCGATCATCATCGAAGGAACCCCTAAAACTCCTACAGTCAAATTTGATTCTACAGAAGGTGTCTTTGAAATAAAAGGACGTTCAATTCCAGAAAACTCAGTAGAATTCTATAAACCTTTGGTAGACTGGCTCGACACATATAAAGAGTCTCCTCTTACTAAAACTGTGGTGAATATACGCCTGGAGTATTTCAACACAAGCTCTTCAAAGTGTATCCTCGATGTTTTCAAGAAACTTGAAGCAATTCACAAGGCTAAAAATGAGGTTGAAGTGAACTGGTACTATGAGGAAGATGATGAGGATATGCTCGAAGCTGGAGAGGATTATGAATCTATTATCCGTGTGCCATTTAAAATGATCGAGATTGTTGAATAACTGATTCCTCCAATTTTTCTGAAAAAGATCGGTTGTTCCAAAAACTAAAGAGGCTGTCTCTTCTGAGGCAGCCTCTTATATTTTAAAATGGCCTGACTTAATCGGAAAATTTCTTCTTCTTGCCAAAAATATCTTCCCCCGAATCGAGAAGCTTCTTAAGCAATCTGAAATAAAGTACCAGGTAAAGAAAGAATGTCATTACCCAAAGAACAATAACATTAACAGTATAAGTGCCAACTTTCGCACCAAAAACCTTCTTTTCAGGTGCATAAAAATGTGCTCTTATAAAATCGTATTTGGAATCCATGAAAATAGGATCGAGTTTCTGAACCAGTTCACCCTTATAAATAATGATCTTGTGCGATTCATTTTTGTCCCTTACAAATTCCTCGAGCGATTTATTATAGTAGTTATCTCTCAGCTTCAGGAATTTCTGCAGATTTTCCCCGGTAAGTCTAGATTTCAGATCTTCTTTCCGGTTGCTTGCATCATTATAAATATTAACATAAAGTTTTCTGATTGATTCAACATAACTGATGGCAGCATTTGCAATTTCTGGCGTAATTTTGGTGGGGGTAAGCTGATCAGTGTATGCAAAATTGATTTCAGGAGTATTGAGTAGTTGTTTTTTTATTTCATTTGATACAAGTAGAAGATTATCGCTGAATTCCTTGTCTTTTGTTCCTTTATCAAGATCATTAATAATATTGTCGAGGGCACCCTTTATCTCAACATTCCAGTAATCTTTCTTAAACTGGGCTTTGCTCATGTCTTTTTCCAGCAGATAAAAAGGTTGCTCATATTTGTTGCCCATGAACTGCTTAACCGCAAGCGCTTCGTAACCCCATCGGGCTGTAATAAACTCACCATAAACAGGAATTGAAACAGGTGAGGAAATATTAGGATTGAGCTTTTCAAATTTGATCATTACTCCGCTTAAGATAAACTGGGGAATGACCAGAATAGGGATTAATATGTAGATAGTTACTATAGCCTTGAAACTGTCGGATATTACCAGTCCAAGCATATTTGCACCCGCCCAGCAGGAAAAAAGTACGAGCCAGTACTCGAACATCATCCCTTTGATCTCAATAATAGTGTTACCAACGAGAACAAATGTGAAAGCCTGGATAGCTGAAATTGCAAACTGAACGAAAACTTTCGACATCAGGTAACTATTCCAGCTCAGATTGAGGAAAGCCTCCCGCTTAAGTATTTTTCTGTCTTTGATTATCTCTTCCGCACTGACAGTCAGGCCCATGAAAATAGCTATAATTACCGACATGAAAATATAAGTCGGGAGGTTACTATTATCATAAAGTGTATAGCGAGGATTCTTGACGCTTGTATCAAAATATCTTATAAGAAAGGCAAGGAAAAATACAAGAATTGGTGCTTCGAGTAATGTAACAAGAAGGTACTGCTTATCAGCAATTTTGGAAAGGACATCACGTTTCGTAAAGACAATAAACTGTTTTAGTTTATTTGGAGTTTTGAAATTTATTTCCGGTATTGGTCCACCAGGTTCCTTTTTGTCCTCCTTCTTTTCTTCTTTATAAAGATTACTCCAGTCTGCCGGGGAAATCCGGCGCGTTTCAGTAGCATGTCCGCTCTCTGTAAATACTTTAGTCTCGACTATATTGAATATCTGTTCAGGATTTACATTCCCGCATACATAACACTCACTCTCGTTGTAATTTGCCTGTTCAATTTTTCTTTTGAAATACTGTATGGAGTCGACAGGGTTGCCATTATATATCAGATATCCACCGGTGTCGAGTATGATAAGCTTGTCAAACATCTTAAAAATCTCGGATGATGGCTGATGGATAACAATAAACAGAAGTTTGCCCTTACGTGCAAGTTCCTTTAGGAGGTCCAGGATGTTTTCAGAATCGCGTGATGATAGGCCGGATGTTGGCTCATCGAGGAACATAATAGCCGGCTCGCGGATAAGTTCCAGAGAGATATTGAGCCTCTTTCTCTGTCCACCACTGATTTTTTTGTTCAACGGACTTCCAACCTGGATGTTCCTTATCTCATATAGTCCAAGGTTTTTCAGGACGCCGTCGACTTTTGTAATGGTTTCCTCTTCAGTTAAATTATCGAAACAGAGCTTAGCATTGTAATAGAGATTTTCAAAAACGGTAAGCTCTTCAATGAGCAGGTCATCCTGCGAGACGAAGCCGATAAGCCCTTTAATTTTATCTTTATCCTTATGTATACTTATCCCATTTATCAGAACTTCCCCGTCATATGGATCGGATGAGCCATTAAGAACTCCCAAAAGCGTTGACTTTCCTGCGCCGCTTGCACCCATAATACCAACCATTCTGCCAGATTCTTCCTTGAAACTCATGTGATGAATTCCAACAGTTCCGCTTTTGAACCGGTATTCAAGATTATTTACTTCATAGACTACTCTCGATGATTTGAACTCCTCTTTCAGGAATTGCATCGTAACATCCCAGTAATAAATAGGGGTAATTTTATATCCTTTTATAGATGAACCCTGGCTGAAAGGATAAACTTTATCCTCCTGGAGTAACTGTGCATTCATCGAAAGTTCACCTGTTCCAGCAAACCTTACAAAATATTTATTTACAGATGGTACAAAAAGAATCCAGATATGACCTTTAAGTAAATCTTTGAAAGCATGTTTCGTTTCTTTTTGTTCAAAAATTTTATTTCCGTCAATTACCAGGAGATTGGAGGTAGCAGGAATATTTGTAAATGAATTCAGAACAAAACTTTCAATGATTTCATATTCCTCAGCAGTAATATTTAAACCTCCAGCTAATGTGCTGATAAAACCCAGCTCCAACTGACTGACTTCCTGCCCGCCCGATTTGCAAAATTCAAGAACCTGTATAACTACCACAATTCGTTGTTCCTGATCAAGCTGGCCTTGTTCGTTAATCTCTTTACAAAGCTTCTGGATCCTTATTGCAATCGCTCCTTCACGTTTATCAGCACCTCTCTTCTCAAGCTTTTCCCTCGCTTCTTCAAATCTTTCATCATATGTGGTGAGATATTTCTTTACCAGTTCCTGATTGAGCAGGCGTTTTAGAAAGAGCTCAACAACAACCCTTCTTTCTTTGGCGTTGCTCTGTGGTTTTGCAATTATTGCAAACAGCTGCATCAGAGTTTCCAGGATCTTCTCACTCATACCAGGTCACTTTAATAATTCCCGCTTTGAAGATATGAAATTAGTTATTTGGGACAAAGAATCCTAATCAATGTTTTTTGTTTAAATCTGAGAATAAAGTAAATAATGATAATATAGAGAAAAGTCTCAGCCCTGTCTCGTCTACTTCTGTTTTTTCTTGTTTTTCTTTTCGACCGAATAACCGAACTTGCCTATTAAGCTTCCTGTTTCGTAATACTTGCCATGCGAATAGCAAATAGGCTCTGCTTCATTTAATCTGAACAGGCCTGTGTTCTTATCAATATATCTTTCATCAGCATTAACAGCAACTACCTCTGAAATAAACATGTGGTGAGATCCAAGTTCT
>Ga0302271_10003851_pt1 | contig 12321 bp, 11 predicted proteins | sample III_Bog_N1_1_FD_198767 | JGI IMG/M metagenome (GOLD analysis project Ga0302271, IMG submission 198767) | Peat permafrost microbial communities from Stordalen Mire near Abisko, Sweden - III_Bog_N1_1 | ecosystem: Environmental > Terrestrial > Soil > Wetlands > Peat | place: Sweden: Abisko... | reverse complement strand
TTAATATTCGAAGAAAAAAGTAAAAAGCAGATCTTATTTGGGGATATTTAATCAAGAAATACTATTTATAATAAGATATCAGGCAGCACACAAGCATGGAAATCGAATCTGAAACTAAGGAATATTATACCTTCTCACCCGGCCCTTGCTCTCTTCCTCTTGGAGTCTTGAAAGAATGCCATGATACCATTTGGAATTTCAAAGGTAAAAAACAATAATGTTTTTTTGTAGTAAAACTGTCAATTTGGTAGTCTAATAATTTTATTTGTCTCATGAGTGATCTTCCAAATTGATTGTCTTTCATTTCTCATAAACTTAGACTTAGGATATGGTTCTCTTGAGATCCCAGGAAACTCTTTTGAAGCTAAATAAATCGCTAAACAATGCAAGGAAGCTCTCCGCAAACTCTTCTCTCTTCCAGACAACTATTCAGTTTTGTTCAATGAAGGTGGAGCACATTTACTGAATTCTGGAGTTCCTCTGAATCTCATCCCTGAAGGAGGCAGCGCTAACTATCTGGTAACTGGTTTCTGGGGAGCACGTACGCACAAAGAATCTCGAAAATTCGGTGATATCAATCTCGTCCATGAACTTGTGAAAGGTAATACAAAACAAACTTTATTTTTCCAGATTTTTACTAAAATAGTGAATCAGAAGGAAAAATACTCGTTTCTTCTAGTATTCTCATTTTTGACAATACAAACAATATCTGAATGAAAAACAAACTTGCCTTGAACTTATTTGCTAGATATGAACTACATCCCTGATGAGAAAGATTGGAATATCAACACAAAAGGCAGTTACTTCCATTACACTGACAACGAAACTTTATCTGGTTTAGAGTTTAGAGATGCTCCTTATGCTCAAGGATAAACCATCGTAGCTGACATGACAAGCTCTCTTGGCACTAAAGTGCTCAATATTCCCAAATATGGAGTTATTTACGCAGCTGCTTAGAAGAACTTAGGAATCGCTGGAAACACTGTAGCTTTTGTGAGAAATGATCTCATCGGAAATGCATAGAAACTCACACCTTCATACATGAACTGGAAAAATATGGTTGATGATAGCTACGATTAAAACCTAGCTGCTTATCCTATCTATGCTACTAATGTCTTCGTGTAGTATCTCAACAGTGCTCCAACAGGGCTAGCATACTGGGAATCACTCGCTAATGAAAAGGCTAAACTCATTTGGGTATATTTTTAGGATTTAATAAAATGAAAAATGACCAAAGTATTGATTCTAATAGGATGCTATCGATGGGTCAAAAGGCTTCTATAAGCCAGTTTGCATCAAGAAAGAGCAGAGATCTAGACTTAACATTACATTCAAGTGCGCTCAAGGTAAAAATGATTTTTGGATTTCAAGTAACTGAATTGATAATTTTTTGAAAATTAGATGAAAATGTCGATGCCTTATTCTTGGAATAAGCAGGAAAGATTGGCCTTATCGAGCTGAAGGGACATCCTGCAACCAGTAAATAAAATATTTTGTGTTTGAGCTTTTGGAAGGATAAACTCATATTTCAAAATTCACTTGATTGATGAATTGTTTCATTCCCAATCAACTATTTTTACTACAGAGGGTGTTAGAGCTTCTATCTACAATGGAACACAATTGGAAGGAGTGAAGAAACTAAGAGACTTCATGCTGGAATTCCAAGAGAAACACTAGGTACAAAAAATTGACACTTTATCTAATTTATGATTTAGGCACAAAACTTCCTTTCTTTTTCAAATTATCTCAAAATTTCACTTAAAATCAATTCTTAATTTTATCTGATTGCTCTTTCTTTGCATTATGTTTTAGGTTAAGCAAGCTTGATGATGACAGTCTATGATTTGACTCTGATTGGTTTAAAATCGCCACTCCTGTTGGTGATTTCTCACTTAGAATCATTCAATTCTCAACACTGTCTCCCAATTTCATAATCGATTCAGATTAATTTATTCTAATTGAATTATGTCCTCATAAATATTGTTAAAAATGGCAATTTCCCATTCTTTTCGTATTATTGAGAGAGAAAATGTATTAAAACTAACAAGAATTATTTAACCTTTAAAGAGAAATAAATAATTAAATGATAAAGGGAATTTATCCTTTCTTTTCCTTCGATCCTCTAAATAAAGGGGTTAATCTTTTGACAAAAATTAGACTTTTCCATTTTGTTTAAAGGATTTGAATTTTCCTTGAAGTATATTTTTTAATTATTCAATTTATTTCTAAAATATTTCTTAAACTTTGATCACAATTTTGATTAAAATATTTAAATCAAGAATCAGCAATATTTGACAAATAGCACAATTCAAAGTAACAAAGTAAAAAATGATAATAATTTGGATAATTATGTATTCTATGTGTCTATCGATAAACTCTCTTCTCTCACTGCAGAGTACCTCTTTTTTAATACAAGGCAAAAATAGCAAGCCCTTAAAAAAGCACAAACAGTCCTATCATGCTAAAAAAGCAATTCCATTTGCCGATGTTAAAATCGTAAGTTGTCTTAATGTCAAAAGGTGCATCAACCCCTTCAAACTCATTCGTCACTAACCCTTCTAAGGCATAAGTAAAAGGAGAAATATACTAAATCCAGCGAATCCAAGAAGCATAGTCATTACGGTTTTTGTAGAATCCAGAAAACAAAATAAACGGTAGTTTGAATATCGGCTGTAGGGCTGTAGAAGTACGAGGATTTGTGAATACAGTTCCACAAATCAACCCCAGGGAGTTGCCAATCCAGGAGAGGGTAATTTAAATGAGAAGGTAGTAGAAGAAATATTCCGGTTTGTCTTGATTCAAATCGACCATGAAGTAAATAAACACAGCGTTGATGAAGGGGTATATGGATATTTGCAGGTATTCGAGGGACAATCTACCAGTTAGATAAGCAATAGTAGTGTAGTATTTAGAGTTTTCTTCTTTTAAAAACACTTCTCTTTCAGCAGGGAAAGAGAGAAGGACACCATTCAGCGATTTCATAAACATAGCCATTCCTGAGAGGAAGAGTACACCTATTTTGTTTTGCATCTCGATTTGAGTGCTATCGGGGTGAATTTTGTTTTGGTTTAAGAAAACTAAACCGATAAATAAGCTCATGATGATCGTTTAGTAGATACGAGATTTCAGCAGCATCGGGTTTCTTTCCATGGAGATGAAAGTTCGTTTGGCAATTAGTTTCGTTTAAAACCAGAAACTAGTGTGGATTTATTTCTGTGGAATTTCGGAAGGTTCAAAGATGTCTATTTCACGGATAATTTTATCTTTTATTGTTTTGTCGTAGTTTTCGTAAAAAATAGGGAAGACTTTCTCGTTTTCTTCATTCCAAGTCATGTATTCCATGAGGAAATCAGCAGGACACATGTGCTTAGGACACTCGAATCCAATGTTTTTGAAGTAACCTATTGCTTCATCGCGATGCCCTTGGAAGATCATTCTTCCTTGCACCAACAAAATTATATTGTCGAAGAGATTCCAAATGTCAGTATTAGGTGAGTGGATACTCATGATCACAGTTTTATTGTGCTTCTTAGCGAAATCCTTGAGTGTACTGATAACAATGAAAGCAGTGAATGAATCCAGCCCAGAAGTTGGCTCATCCAAGAAAATCACAGAAGGATCTGTAATCAGCTCGCAGCCGATATTTACTCGTTTTCTCTCACCTCCTGAAACACCTTTGATGAATTATCCACCGATTAAGGTATTCTAGCATTTAGTGAGCTTCAAGGAGCTTATCATTTCTTCTACTTTACCACGTTTGTATTCATCACTACCAGGTAATTTGAAGTCAGCAGCAAACTAAATGCATTCCTTTGCAGTTAGAGTCTCTAAGAGAATATCGTTCTGCATTACATAAGCAGAAAATCTATTGAATTAATCATTAGAGAATGTCTATCCATTTGCTCTGATTTCTCCTGATAATTTGACTTTTCCTCCTTTTTTTATTTTCCCAGACAATACGTTCAACAAGGAAGTCTTTCCACCGCCACTGGCTCCGAGAATAGCAGTCACTGTACCACTCTTAAAGGAACCACAAATATCTTTCAAAATTTCTTTGTGGTAGTTTTTCATATCTACTCCATAGTTAAGATCCTTAAAGCTCAAGAAGACAGGAGCATCTTTCTAAGGCTGCTTAGCTTCTAAATTGTTTTCAATGGCCATGACCTAGTTAGCATTTGGTTTTGCCATTCTTAATAATGTTGTATTTCAAAAATATTGTGTAGTGATTCTGTCTTGGTCAATTCGATTTTGGAGTATTTTGATAATTGAATTAAACTATTATAAGATTTAGGATTCTAGCTTTTGAACAGCTGCCATATTCCTAAATAAGTTTTAACATTCATGTAATTTCGAAAACTTACTAAATATTTTTGTAATACAATTTATCGGACTGTGCAACCCTAGAATTTTAATTTAAACTTTAATTTTCTCATCCTATTCAAAAATGAAGGGTTTTTGATTTTATTAATTAAAGTAATGCTGAATTGTAATTCAGAGTTCGTGTATTGATTTCAACTTTTCAGAGTTGCTTGCAATTTTGAAGTTTTAAAAATAGGTAATTCTACGTTCCTCGGTCGACAATGTTTATAGCCCATTTCTATTCATCTCATTAATTGTTTTTGTAAAACTTTTAAAAACCGTGAGACTGTTTGAAATATGTATTGGTTTTTTCATAAAAACAAGAAAAGTTTAATAAAAAGTTATTTGAAAATTTCTTAAATTTTAATGGGGAGCAACCTGGAACTGTAAGAGATAAATGATGCCATTTCATTCCAAATAATATCAGAAATAACTGGGGGAATTTATTGGATGTCAAAATTCAGAATAATCGAGAAAATCTAAAAAAAGAACTAGGAAAAGTGAAAAATAATTTGTATGATTTTTATGAAATTATTATGAAATAATCAAAAAATTCCATATGATATCTCCGAAAATGTTGAGATCAGAATGAAAAAAGAAATATATTTTATGTCAAGTAAGCTAGATATTGTAATTTTTTACTTATTAGAGTTTCAAATAAAACATCTTGATAATCCCAAAAATAAACAATTATATTAAATATTCGAGTAAAAAGATTGAATCCAGAAAATTATTATTATTACACATTTAAGCAATAAAACATACTCTAAAATAAAAATACAATTAATTATTGTTTTTAATTGTTTCTTCAAGATTATTAAAATCCATGAAGAAGATCTCCAATAGAGCAGTTTTATCATTTTTTGAAGAAGAATTGTTTTCACTGTAAAGTTCCTCTCTTCGAGTAAAGTGACAATACAGCCAACGATTAAAATCCGATAACTAGCCCAATTAGAATGTAAATGCAATTCCACTTGCCAATGTCGAAGGAGTAAGTTTTTTTCAAATCAAAAGGTGCATCTACACCTTCAAATTCATTGAGAGTTAATCCTTCTAGGGCATAAGTAAACGGCGAAATATATTATATCCAGCCAATCCAAGAAGCATAGTCATTCCTGTTCTTGAAGAATCCAGAGAATAATATAAATGGGAGTTTAAATATCGGCTGAAGAGCTGAAGAAGTCCTGGGATTAGTGAGTAATATTCCACAGATTAATCCGAGGGAATTTCCAATCCATGAGAGAAGTATCAAGAGCATGAGATAATAGAAGAAATATTCAGCTTTATCTTGGTTTAAATCAGCCATGAAGTAAACAATAATCGAGTTGATAACAGGATGGATGGATATTTGCACGTATTCCAAGGAGAGTTTACCTGCTAAATAAGCGAAAGTTGAGTAATATTTGGAATTTTCTTCTTTCAAAAAAACCACTCTTTCTGCTGGGAACGAGAGCAACACTCCATTAAGAGACTGCATGAATGTTGACATTACACCTAGGAAAAGAAGTCCAATTTTGTTTTAGACATCAACCGTTGAGCTATCATGATGGATTTTATCTTAATTTAAGAACACTAATCCGATGAAGATGCTCATGATAATTGTTTAGATGATTCTCGTTTAGAGCAGCAAAGGGTTTCTTTTCATGGAAATTAATGTTCTTTTAGCTATTTTCTTAGTTTGGTACCAGAAAGTCGTGTGCATTTCTTTTAAAGGGATTTCAGAGTGGATTACTTCATCTATGTGGCTGATGATATTATCCTGGATTTTCGATTTGTAATTCTCGAAGAAAACAGGGAAATTCACTTCGTTCTCTTCATTCCAAGTCATGTATTCCATGAGGAAATCAGCCGGACACATATTTTTAGGACATTCAAATCCAATGTTTTTAAAGTAACTTATAACTTCATTACGATGACCTTGGAAGATCATTTGACCATGCACAAGGAGAATAACATTATCGAAAAGCTCCCAAATATCAGTGTTCGGCGAGTGGATACTCATGATAACTGTTTTATTGTGCTTCTTTGCAAAATCTTTTAGCATGCTGATTACAATGAATGCAGTGAACGAATCCAATCCAGAAGTTGGCTCGTCTAAGAAAAGAACTGAAGGGTCAGTGATCAGTTCACAGCCAATATTTACTCGTTTTCGCTCTCCTCCTGAGATACCTTTGATGAATTACCCACCGATCAATGCGTTCTAGCATTTATTTAGCTTGAGAAGACTAATCATCTCCTCTACCTTAGCACGCCTGTATTCATCAGTGCCAGGTAATTTAAAGTCCGCTGCAAACTAAATGCATTCTTTTGAAGTTAACGTTTCCACAAGAATATCGTTCTGCATGACATATGCAGAAAATCTATTGAATTAATCGTTTGTGAAGATCTGCCCATTTGCCTTAATCTCTCCACTTAATTTGACTTTTCCTCCATTTTATATTTTCCCAGACAATACGTTCAACAAGGACGTCTTTCCACCACCACTGGCTCCGAGAATAGCAGTCACTGTACCACTTTTAAAAGATCCACTAAGATTGTTCAGAATTACTTTATGTGAATTTTTAACATCAACTCCATAGCAAAGATTCTTGAAAGTCAAGTCAACGGGAATATCTTTTTTAGGAGCAGGGGGCTTGGCAATATCATCTAAGTTTTTCTCAGTGCCATTGATCTCGTTAGTTGCAGTTGTAAGCATATTTTAAGTAATAAATAATGATGTGTTTTAGTTTTCAGGTTAATGTATTTCTTTATTTTTAAATTATTCTTATTCTACCTAAGTAGTTAAAGCCTGCGATTTGAAGCATTTAATTGATTCTTTCATCTTTTTTTTCTCTTCTTCTTCTGTCGACCTTGGAATAGAACAGAAGGCGAATCTGATGAAAATTATTATCTTTTAAAAGTAAATCACTTTTCTTTTGATCAAAAGTTAAGTAAATAGCTGGGATAAGATAAAAATAATTAGCTTTCTTTACACTTTTTTTCTGTAATCCTTCCCAAATAACAAATAATACATATTCAACAAAATTGTAAATTCTGTTCAATTTATCCCAAGGACTATTATCTCATCCATAAATAAGTACATCCTCAATCGAAGTCATTCAAAAACCATTAATAATCCTCTCAACACTTAAGCTTCCTTTGACATTTCTCAATTTTTTTCATTTTAAACCTGAATCCATGAATATACCCAATAAAATAGTAAAAATGATTACTGTATCGTCATTATTCTTTCCAATTAACCCATAAGAAATCATCAGCCTAAAAAAGTGTTTACATAACTTTCAAATAGACATTAACCCTTTTGACATAGTCTACTAGAAGAACACTGATTATCAATTTTTGATTCCGATTTCAGTGCAATTTCAGAATTATTCTCAAATCAACAATAGATTTTTGCTAAAAGAAAAACAACTCCGAGTTGAAATAGATTTATCTCCTCAAGTTAATTGTTACATGGGATAATTTATTGAATCAGTAGAATTTTTGCTAATTAAATGAAAAATTACTTGAATTGGAAATATTATTTTCTAGAAATGCTTCCTTTATCATTCTCAACCCTCCTCTTGCTTCTAGATTCCTTCTAGAAAACCGAATACACTAATTCGCCATTCAAATTAAAGGAAATAATCATCAGCTGACTCCCCGGTTATTCAGCTCAAATTAATTGCATTACTGAAAAGTATTGTAAGCACTGTGATTTCACTTATTTTAATTTTACATCAAAACAAGATTAACTTCAAATAATGCAAATGAAACCCATATTATTTAGTTTCATTAGTTGAATCATATGTTTAAAAGGAAAATATTTTGACTATTTTATTTTTAACTTCTGCGAATGATACTACTCATAGTTTTATTATCATGCTTCAAGAGTCTAGCAATTAAATTGGACAAAATAGTTACAGTATTTTGTAAATCCTATTTTTAGAACTTAAATACAATAATACAAGAGCTTGAGATATTGCTTATTTTTTGTTTAATTCAAGCCTAACTAATTTGCTATCTTTTTTTTGAAATATCAACATTTTTTTTATGAAAAAAAGCCAAAAAAACTCACAAATTATTTACATTTTATTGAACACAAGAAGCAGCAAAATTTTCAATAGAATCTTAAGGAAAAAGTGACTAAATTAACAAAAATGTCTTGAGCAAAATCTTAAAAAGTTCAGTAGGTTTTTCAATATTTTTTCTAACAATGAGAAACTACAAGAATCCAACAAAACAATCCCTCAAATTTATTCCTTAATTTTCATTAATATTTCTTTTGGTATTAAATATTCCTTTTAGATAGATAGGTTCTTTGGAATATTGCTAAGGCATTAAAAAAAGAACCGTTATGAAGGTAGTACCACTTTTCTTATTTAATTAGCTCTCAGATCATTCTTTTACTACCCAAATGTGCTTGAATCCCAAAAATGAAAATTATTAAAATCTCTTGAGAAAAATTCAAGGAGAACTCTTTTTTAATTAAGCGCAATTGAGTAATATTTTACCTAATTAATTCTTTCTGTTAAATACTTCCTTTGCTTTTTTATAATATGAAGTCTTTTTAGAATGCATTGAGAAGCACCTGCAGTTCTTCATTTCATTTCTAAGCAAACTCAGAGAAGAAGCAGAGATAATAATCGCCTAGCTTAGATAACGCTCGAAATAGTCTCTGTGCTGATAGTACCTCATTGCAAGAGATTTTTGGAAGAAAAAGTAGTCTATTCTTCTTGACAAGACTCAAAGGAGCTATTCTCAAATCCGTTGCGAATGTAAATGAATGCTGTGGGTTTAATGACCTGATCTACGCGATGAAGAGTCTGAAAGGCACTTTTGAAGATGAAGTGAATTATAAGCAAGTCAGATAATCTTTCAAGGAATCCAACGATGCTATTGAAGTATCTGTTCTGATGCGTGCAGCGGAATTCCTTGGAAACAACTGTCAAGGAGAAAGGTACATTAGATCAAACACTGCAATAATTTTGTCAAGATAATAGAGAATAGTTTTAGAATGAGCTTGAATCCCTCTCCCCTTCTTTCTAAGGAGTTTTTAATGAGAGAATCCCAAGAAAATTAGAAATAATAATCATTTTTTTCTTCTAGTTTGTTGAGGTTTAACACTGATGCCATGAAGGAAAGATCAAAGAAATTTAAACCTTTTGTAACAGGGTTTTAGGTTAGATATTAATTCTTTCTTTCTAGCTTGGCTCTGTGGCTTATGAAAACTGATATTTTTAAACCTAAGGCAAGCCCTCATGCACAGGAAGTTAAGAACGAAAGAGATAGTTTACATTAAATGACTTAAACAGAGGAAAAAAGTGAATTGGGGAATACCAAACACCGTCCATTCAATACTCAGATGCTAATTCAGCTTTGCTAGCTCGATAAGTAGCAAGAGTAGCTGTAAAATAAAAGGAGAAGATATGGAAATGGAGATAGCAGATTCCACAGGAGGGTTTAAACAGAGCCTGATGAGATAATATTACCAATGTCAAATGAGATATCTGAACTGAAAGATCCAGCAGATTAAAAGAATTATCTTAGTTTCTTGGAGAATCATGTTGGTATTGAGGATTCTTTGAGTTAAGAACAAAAGATTGTTAAATTACCTCGACCAAAAAATGTCAGAAATGGTAAGGAATTTATTTAGATTTTTTGGGAGGAAAATGCAGATATTAATTGATTGTTTGAAAGAGATAAACTTAAGAACACTTGGAGGGGATATCTAGAGTCAACTGTTAAAGCAAAGATCAGCGATAAGTCATCTCAATATGTAAAAGAATTGAATTTGATTTCTTAACAAAACAAAAAGATGATTTTACATTTAACTTTTTTGTGCTTTTAAAGTGTTGAAAGACTTATGACAGAGCATGTTGGATACGAGCATCTGCTGTCTATTGAAAAAATTCTCAGCTCTATGCAGCTCAAAGGTCCAGTTGATGCTCTATCACTGCAGCTAGTAGTGAAGAGGCATTTGAAAAAAGTTCTATCGGAAAGCTTAATTATCGATATGGTATAGACTATCACACAAGACGACGACCATATTACTGTGTCTTCAAATAAACTCTCTTCATTATTAGATGCTTACAAGTTCGCTTCGTCATTCCCGAAAGTCGCTTTTAAGAACGATTCTTCGAATTATAAAAAGAAAATGATGTTGGAGGAGGACATTAAGTTATTAAAGTAAAGTGATGTGCAAGAACTGTTGATTCTGTTAATAGAGAAATTAGAGGAAAAGTTTGTTAAATTTTAGAAAGCGTATTATTTCTTTGATTTTGAGTAAGATGGAAAAATATACTTCACGTAATTCAAATAAACTCTTGACAAGCTGTGCATACGGTGCACTGATTTAGAAGCCAAGTAGCTGTTTGTGTTTCTGGACACTAAGAAAGATGGAATACTTGATTATGAAGAATTCTGTTAATTGGTTCCGAATAAATTGGAGCTTGATATGCTAGATAGAAATGGAGAATCACTCGCAATCAAAACTTAATTGATTTATGTACAAAAAAGTTAGGAAATTTTAATTGATTTATGGTTATCGATGTTTTTAATTATTTAACAGGATAAATTTGGAGATCTCGAGAGTTATTGCGTTGATCCTTATCGAATGAATGAGCGCTCTAGGTTCAAGCACGAGAAGTTCTTAGATGATATCGAGCATAAAATTGGCAAGGATATCTTTTATTCTGATAAACTTCGAAAAATAATTGACAATAATGTAGTTATGCGATAAGGAAGAGCTCCACCTGGAGTTGCTGCTAGGAAAGGATATGACCTTCCAACTGATCCTTCGTTTGTGTATGGGTAGAGAACGCAATAAGGGTAGAATATGAACGATGTAATGAAAAATAATTTTGCCAAAGAATGGATCTTGGATATGGATGAAAAGAGAAAATAACGTGATGAGGTAATGCAGATTGTAAGAGAAAAAAGAAGATTTAAAGATACCTTAACGAACAAAATGAGGCAACTGCATATTTCTAGATGTATTTCCGAAGAAAGTAGGTCAAACAATCGGCTCAGAAAATATGCAGAAGCTAATTAAATTCGACCTGTTTTTGAGAAAACTTATTCAGATCTTAAAAACAAAAATTTGTCTTACTTGGAAGAATCCAAGGGAGGTAATAGTGAAAATAGATAGAATATTGGTTAGTTATTAAGAAGCATCCAACGAAAAGAGCCTGAATAGGTTTAATAGTAATAATAGTTTAGAGATAGAAGAATAAAAAGTATGCCGAAAAATCTTTCAAGCCTTGAAAATCCATTAAATCAAACATGTGGTTTTATATGATTAGATGTGAGAGGATGTAGATATGTAAAAATATATGTATTAACAAATGAAAAATAAATAAGGATTGGGAGATATGGAAAAGAGAGGATTTGAGTGATAATAAGAGATGGATTTAGATATTGTGGGTGAAATGAAAAGAAGAATAATTGAAAATACTTTGGTTTAATAAATTTGGGAAAGATAGTAACAGATAAAGAAATTGTAATTTGCATATGTAGGAGTAGATAAAAGCAGTTCCAAAAGATGTATAATCACTAAATTATTATTAAGACGTAAATATCTTGTTGGGAGATAAATAAGCAAGGACAGTGACTTTTAAAAACAAAAAACAAATAATATTGTAAAATCAAAGATAAACCTTGATACAAACTATTGACTAATCAGGATACAAGTTTGAAGATGATGATGTCAAGTCTAATAGTTGAAATTGTCTGAAAGAAAAAGGAAAGTAGTTAGATTTCTACAAGGTTATTTTTCTAAAAACTCTTAAAAAGTTAAGAGGCATTTATTTTTGGAGGATGTAATACCTATTCTTAAAAATGAATTAGCTTTTGAGGTTGAAAATGATAAAAAGAACATCAGAAAGCATCCTTAATCCAGTAAAAACATTGAATCTAATGAAGATATTATTAAAGGAGCAAGTAATAGTAATCCCCGTAGTATGTAGAGAATTAATGGCGTAG
>Ga0302271_10003850_pt1 | contig 12326 bp, 10 predicted proteins | sample III_Bog_N1_1_FD_198767 | JGI IMG/M metagenome (GOLD analysis project Ga0302271, IMG submission 198767) | Peat permafrost microbial communities from Stordalen Mire near Abisko, Sweden - III_Bog_N1_1 | ecosystem: Environmental > Terrestrial > Soil > Wetlands > Peat | place: Sweden: Abisko... | reverse complement strand
CTATCGAGCTTAATCAATCCAGAACCATCGACTTCGAATTTTGCACGCGATCCTTCAGGGATTTCAATCAAAGCTGTCACGTACTCCGGTGTGTTGCTACCAGGAGAGATGTGGTAAGCAGGGTTTGTCCAAAAGCTTTCTTTAGGCATAAAATCCATTTCGATCAAGCTACTTTTCTTTTTCTGATAGTTTGATGGACATTTTTCTCCAGAAGCAGCTGAGCACTGAGCAGCAATGTCAACGATAATTCGAGAAGAATCTGTTGAAGGTGCTTAAGTGCATTTTGCTGTGGATGAGTCAGTTGAAGCAGAGCATTTACCTTCATTAGCTTGAGCAGCAAAGACTACTGAGAGTAATGAAATAGCTAATAAGCCAATAATCATGAACTTTTAGTTCATATTTGGATATTTTTTGTTTGCGATTTTTTGGCTTCTAAAATTACTTTTTTTTTATCAAAGTTTATGATTAAAAAGGTATTTCATAAGCAGTGTTGAGATACAAAAACATATTAACATGTCTGATTTGAATGTTAAAATACATATTTATATAGCCAGTAGTGTCTAAGATTGATATAATAAATACGATTCCAAATCATTGCAATATGTGCCGCCAATTGATTGTCAGAAATCTAAAATTGAATTTAAAAATTTGTTTTCATTTTTAACCGGCAAGATAAAAATAGAAATTTAGATCAAAACAAGGTTTAAAAGATTATTTTTGCTTAAACATAATGCTCTTTAAAAGCCAATCTCTCTCTCTCTCTTATCAAAGGCATTATCATTTTTACAAAAAAGCAATAAACCAAACAATAATTTAATGATCGTGAATAGAGACAATCTGGGATTATTTGCATTTTATCTAAATTTAATCCTTTTTCCTTTTTAATTACTGTGACAGTAAACAAGATCATTTTAAAGACTATCAAGAGACATTAAAGAGAGTATCATAATGAAATCAAGTTTAGGATCTATTAATAGATATGGAAATAGACAAAATATCAAATAAGGAGTTTTAAGCAGGGATCTTTTAGCTATCAGAAAAAGAGAAAATAAATGTAAATTAGAATCTGAAGATGTATGTTGTTGGCATAGCATGCATTGATTCTAAATTGTAAGCTGAAAATGGAGTAATGTTTGTGGATATTTTTTACATAGAAAGAAGCTCAAAAATATTCATCAAATGTTTTTTTTTTTATTTATCTAAATTGAGCGAGGATAGTTAGAAAGAGAGAGGGAGTGAAGATAGGAAAACTAAAAAGGTAGGTATCAAAAGAGTATTTAATTAGTGCAATAAGATTAAGACTAACAGAAGGGCTTACATATTTCGCTTCAATTTAAAGGCTCAATGGGCAGCTGCACTACAAAACCAGGGGATAAACGAAAATAGAACTTCAATAAAGACATAGTCAATGGAGTTGCTACAAAACATAAAAATGAAGGAAATACTGGAAAATAATAGGAGGTTGAAGGGTAAGTGCATGAGTATGGTGAAGTCGTAGTTGTTGTTGAAATGGATAATTGTAATGAAGGAGTTGAGTAAATGTAGTTTAGTGATTTTAAGAGAAGTATTGATAATAACGAAGTGGGTTACAATACTGTGAAGGATTTTACTGAAGGATCAGCAGCTGCTGCTGGAGTATCTAAATGTGTTTTTTCTTCAGGGTAAAAATAAAGCTAGGTAGGAGCAAAAAGATCTAACAGTTGTGGAGGAAAATAAGAAGACGAAGTAACTTAAAAAACTGGTGTTTAAGGGAAAGGCCACAAATAAACAACTGCTAGTTATGATTAGCAATCTACATAGTTCACTGGAGCCCACAATGACATTTTCTCGAAGAAAGATTGCACTTCTTCTTCTGAAACTGCTACAACAAATCGACAAAAATAAAAACGATGTCTCATGTAATCTACTCACGAGTAAACAGGAATCACCCTTATGATCTTTGAACCAACTTAGAACTCAGTTAATGAAGATGAAAACGAAGGATCTTTTTCTATTAACGAGATGGTAGAAGAAGAAAATCAAGAAGAAGAGGAAGAAAACAAGAATGAGAAAGAAAAAAAATCCGGTTTAGAGGTAAAACAAACAAATAAAGAAAGAATTAACTACATTTAGGAGCACTTATTAAAGACAACAGCTTTCCAGCATAACGGAATCAATAATAAATAGAAAGAGTGCTCTTTCAAATTATTATTTTCCCCCTTAAAACTCCAAAAACAATCAAATAGATTAAAAAGTTTTTCTCATTTAATTATGGCTAAATAATTAGCATTTTTGGAGTTATTCAACAATTAACTAACTGTCTATTTCTTTTTTTTCCTAGAATCTACGTGATACTAACGAAGAAAGCAAAACCCAGAAGAACGAACACATTTAGATGCTGTATGATGACAACTAACTATTGTAATTATTATTATTATTAATTTGCTTTATTCATTTCTACTCCTTTTTTAATACTTTTCTTCGACTTTTCAATATTTCTTCTTTAATTTGTTCTACTATTAAAAATAATTTCACCATGTCTTTTTTTCTTAATATTTTCCTTTTTTTTAATCCACATCTAGCACAATCTTTTATGCTATCGCTGATAGAAATCATGAAGATGTAATAGGATCATAGCTCTCTCCCTTAACTTGAGGAAATCTCTGGAAAACCAACAAAAAAAAGACCATTTGTCTAATGGCTTCAAGCTAGATATTGAATTTTATCAGAACTTAGATTTATTTATTTTAAAAATTATTTTCAACTTATCTACCAAAAGAAATTCGAGTTAGAATGCAAGCGCCCTTCAAGTTGTCCCTACACAAAACACAGTGTATTCTATCGCATAAATCATAGAGTGAATAAAATAAGGCGATCACTGCAACTACTATTCATTTATTGCACTACTGAATTTTTTAATTAAACTTTCTTTATTTTTTCTGTAAAACCTTATTTGTTTTGAGCTTCTTTTTGTAATAATTTCTAATATTTCCATTGTATCGTTTCTCTAATCCATTAATTCCTTATTGTTGAAGTATTGGGCAAATACTTTTCAATTTTCTATCAGTTAACAGAGTAAGGAGAAATATGGGAACAAAAACAGGGGAGCGCAGGTTGAACAATTATTTTGAATATTATTCATTTTTCTTCAAATTAAGATTTGATTAAAGCAGTTTGTGAGCTTTTTGTAAAAACTAAAGAAAGCTGTAAGCATATGAAGAGTGACGAAGAAGACGAGGATGGTGAAGACGAAGAAGAAGGTGTCTGCGATGTGAAAGAAATCAACATGGATTTCAGATACACGAGATTGTTTTCTTCAGTCCATTCTACTTACTAGTTGCTCAAACATAAGGCTAATAACTGCTAGCTTCTGCTGTATGATGGCAAGAATATCTATGATTACAACTACCGCAAGCAGAGAGAAATCAGCAAGATCAATTTTTACACTTGCTCTAATCAAAAAATTGCCATCAATGCAACATATGTCAACAAATTCAAAGTAAAAATAGAGGGAGAAAAGGGAGAGAAAGAAAGGGAGTTAGTTCTTCTTCCTTAATCCATATTTGATTGCTAGGTATATATGGTGTTATGCGAGGACTGGAGATTGTATGTATTCCGCAGAGGATTCCATTTGCTTACGAAATTTCCCTTTGATTCTAAATATTCTGTTGGTATGCACTATCTTGAGAATTCTGATTCTCTCCTGCTACTTGGAGTGGACTGTAAAGATAACACAGCAAAAATAAATATTCAGATAACAAATTTAATAATGTTGTCATTCCATTTTGAGATTTTCTCTGATTTGCTAAGCTATTGAAATGGTGAACTTAAGCATCAAGACGAACATTCGATAAGCAAAGCATTTCTCTAATATCAAATTCGAACTCGAAGTACTCAACAACGTAATATCCCTTTATTTCTCTAAACTTCTGATTCTTCTCTAAACCTATCTTCCATTCTTAGAAATCGTTAAAAGGATTAGTGGAATGGCATAAAGGTCATTTTCTAACCAGTTTAGGAGAAATCTCAGATGGAGATTAATGGTTGTTTGTATGGAGCATGCGTGATTTAGCTGTTTATTCAGTGAATACTCAATAGCCTATTCTACATCTACCTTAACTTACCTTCAAAGATAAAACACTCTCCACCCTTCTATTCATTCAGTAATACAACTACATTGTCTGTGGTTACAGTGAAGGATCAATCAAAGTTTGGACCTTAGCTTAGAATAAAAAAATCATACATTCATTTGATGGACACTCAAGATAAATCACCTCATTTACACATCATACTGATAAGCGTTTCTTTTGGTAAGCTTTTTTAGAGTTTATAACAAAAATTCACTGATATATTTTATTTAAAATCTAAGGAGTTCTTCAGATGACATGTCCATCATTCTCTGGAATCTAGATGTAAGAAAATCATTGCAAAAAAATAAAAGAAACCATAGATGCAATTTCTGAAAACTTTTTTGCCTTTCCCAATGATCTCTAATTCTTCATTTAGACCTTCACATCTGTTTATGAACTCAAGATGCAAGGTTCCTACCATAAAATCATACTTATTAATCATGAGAAGTTCCTTGCAGTTTAAGAGAAAGATGTGTACATTGGGAGCATGTCCACTGAGAATCAATTAGTCTATCGGCATGATGGGATTATCAGAGGATTTAATAAGTCATTGGATTTCGAGAATTACTCGATTAATGGTAATTGCTCAGGAAGTTTAAATAAATTGACATTCACGTTGGATAATAATTCCGGGTTTTCTCTCCCGAGTAGTTATTTCACCGATTCAGCGAATGCTTAGGATTCTTCTAAAGTACCTATAGCACTGTTCTATCCTCCCCCTAAATATAATAACATTCTGCAGATAATATCTTCTCCTTATGAAGAGAATAGCTTCTATATGCTAGTGGAAAGTGGAAATATCTGCAAATATAAACTAGAAAACGACACAGGAATCATCATAGATTAGATCAAAGTTGAGAATATTTCAGATGCGGATACGCATCAGCTGTGCTAAAGTGCAGTGGTTATGCAATTTCTCTAGGTAATCAAAGAATAAAGCTATTAAAAACCGATTTCTCATATGATTCTATTTTATTTTATATTGTATGTTTTAGATCTTTCCTCCTTCTATTGATACTGAAATAAACGAAGGGAAAATAAGAAGTGATGAAGACAATAAAGACACAAGCTTCGAAGCACTTACACGTCTTTTCCTTTAGAACAAACTACTCACAATAGGATGTAGCAAGGGAAGTGTTATTGTGATTCGCACTGATGACCCCAAAAGAATTTATGCGCGGTTTAGTTTTCATCGAGGAAGAGTCGTGCAGCTTGCTAGTGTTTATAGCTAGTATTGGAAGGAGTTTATGCTTATCTCAATGTGTGAAGAGCATAAAATCAAAGTAAATTGAGAGGATGCTTTGATTGAATAAAATATATTTTTTAGGGAAAACAACATCTTTTGTATCTGTTTTGCAGGTAGTAAGGTTCTCATAATAGAAGATTCAATGTCTGCATTCGATAGAAATCTAAGAAGACATTTCTCTGTACTTCTTTTGTAAGATAATTGATTGTTATTCAACTTTGGAGAACGTTCATATCATTGTGTGTGCTTTTTCCATTTTATTTTCTTTTCCTTAACTAAAAACTCTGTTTAGTTGATAAGCTGTTCTTGTCGAATTCTAGTGGTGAATTTGAGATCTTCTCATTTAATCCTTCTGGGGAACTTGTCTGCTCCAAGACAATCGAAGGGAACTTCCATGACAAACATATTATCACTGTTGATTTCCTCCCTTCTAAATAACTCATCTTAACAGCCGCAGCTGACAATAAAGTACATTTCCTTTTCACATAATCTTCTCAATAAATTCTCTAAAACATTTTCTCAATTTTTTATTTCTATTCTACCAAAAAAGGTAAAGATTTGGTCTTTAAGCAAAGTAGTGCTGTCTCAAATCAATGTCCCTGAAAAACTAAGCGGCGCTTTCTTCTGCAATAACAAAGGAGATATTCTTCTCTCCCATCACAAGAAAATTTCTTTGATTTGGTTTGAAAACCTAGGCATTCCTGAGAAGCATCTCGAAAATGCTAAAACTAAATAAACTTTCTTAATGAATACCCTGACTATTGATGAATATTTATGGAATCAAACGGGATAAAACTCTTATGAGAATACTAGCAATGCGTTTACTCATTTGCTAATGGCAAATTAGCTACAGCAATATGCAAAGAAATCTATTCTTTATCGTAAGAATGTCAGCTTCATTTCAGAAGATCTTCCGAATCTCTTAAATTAACTATCTTAAGAACAATAATAGAAATAACAATAATAGCAGTAATAGCAGTAAGATTCTCATCGCCCTTCTAGCAAGAAGAAAATACGATCAGCAAGCATGTTTGTCGAAGAAACTAGCTTTAATCGTAAGAGCACGATTGTTTCTTCTTCTGGTGATTCTTACCCAGATTCTCTGAAACTAAAAAACCTTTAATTCCTAAGCATACCATCCTCTGAGAACGTACAAGAAAGGAAATCCCTTGTTAGCGTTAAGGAAAGAGCTGAAATGACTCCTAAAACTCCAAACAGAAAAAGTCTAGTTTCTCAACCTCCAAAAGATGAAAGTTTTACAATAATTCAAAAGGCATAATAACTCCTGAAGAGAAGCAAACCTGTGACTGTAGTTGAGCAGTAATATCAAAATCAAATTATTATGAACGAGTAACTTAGAGTATCTCAACGCCTTGCTCTTCAGATGCATTAAATTGCATTAACTCACCAACAAAGCTAAAATGCAAAGAACATCATCGAAAATGATTTGAACCATTTCAAAGGCATCACTGCCCTTCCGAAGCTCACCAATTCTCCCATTAAACCAAAAACCTTATTGGAGAAATTCACACAGGTTTATAAAATGCTGTTTTTAAATCGAATTTTACACATAATAAAACACTTTTTTTTGTTTGAATTAAAAGGAGAAACTCCTGTCGAAGAAAGTCATGACAAGACGAGACATCACATTGAATAGGATTATCATGAGAAATATTCTGAGAAACGAGCAGGATATTGTAGCCCCACAAGGATAAGCACTTCTTGGTGTTAAAGTGAAGACTTAGGAGCATTCAGTGATTCAAAAAAGAGGAAACTCATAACAGAAAAAAGCATGAAAGAAGGAGGATAATACCCTTTGATTAGGAATGGGTGGTATCAGTAGCACATGAATACAGCCTCGAAGGAAAGATCCTAATAACTTAATTTTTTTTTGCTTGTTCAAAAATTTTTGCAAAATACACACACATTTATTTCACCCAAAACACATATTTTATTTTTGCTTCTTTTTTAATTCTTTCAATTGCTATCCTCATCACTTCCAAGTGAACTAGCTAGCTCTTCTTCTGTGTTAATCCCGTAGTTACTTGGTAAGCTCATTCTATTTTCGTATGTATTGTTAAAGCATTCCATAGAAATTGTATTTTTTCGTTTATCAAAACATTCTGAAGATAATCCTCGATCCATAGAAATTGTGTTGCCATAATTATTCTGGTTTTTGCTAGAATTGTTATTATTATTGTTGTTGTTATTCGAGTCATAATTGCTGTTGTTGCTACTGGAGTACTAAAAATTAGATATTAGATTATCCTATTACTAAACTGTATTCCTCCTAAGCCTAGAAAGGTATTAGCTTCTTCGTTTCTAACCGATTTTGAGTTTGTGAACGGATAAGGAAATTGGAGGTACAGAGAAGATCACCAACATCACAAACGAAATAATACATTTGGTATAAAACAGTTTTAATGAAGGCTGCTACTCCGCGATGACTTGATAGTCGATGACATTGTAATTTATCGTTGCAGTGCTGGAGAAATTATCGTTTTCCCCAGTGACGTACAGCTGCTTTTTGCTGATTGCGTAGGCTTAGGAGACTTTAAAATAAAGGTTCGCTGTGAAGGAATCTTAGACGAGATAATCAGCGTAAAGGTTGATGTAGCTGGTGACAAGCATGTGGATAGTGGAAGAGGAGTTCGTGGTGTTGGTAGAAGTGCTTACAGTTGTCGTGCAGTTGTTGTTGTAGAAGAACACCGAGGAAGGACGAGAATTGAAGAATGGGAGTTCTATGATGGTTTAAGTTTACTATTGAACTGATTCTTTGTTGGTGTAGAGGACTAAATGGAACGATTTAGAGGAAGATTGCTGCTGAATGGAGGTTTGAGCTTCATTAGTGTTGAAAATGCAGAATCTAGCGAGATACAATGGAGGAGTTATATGCGTGTCAGTTGGATCTCTCCAAAATGACACTGATTTAGCTGAGTACTACGAACAAGGCTTGTAATGCTTGTAGATTTAGATATCAGTGGGTCCTTCAGCAACTTGCCAGTCAATGTAGCTTCCTTGTACTGCAGATGAGGCTGTCAAAGGAGATCCTAAAAGTGTAGAATTATTTGTTAAATATTCTTCCTAAAAAGGGTAATTTTTATCAGCAGAATTTGTATAATTTAGCTCTTCTTTCTCTTCAGCTTCAGCAAGATTTCTAGGATACGTTCCACCAGAAGAAACCTAAGGGAGATTACAAAGATTGATGGTTTAGAACATTGCATCTGAACTTGCATATTGCACTACATAATTCAGTGAAAGACACGGCACCATCATTTGATCATACGTTCCTTTGTAGTACACAACAGAGAGCAGATCAATATACTGCAGTGTATCCGATTAAGGCGCTGAGCTGAATGCTCGCATGAACAGCGATGGGTTATTCGATCCTGTCACAACAGCGAAAATAAACTATGTAGTCGTAATCATAGTCAACAAATGCATTTCTTGTTTATCCATATCAGACAAAAATGACTGCAACGAGAAGTCAATAACTTACAGATTTCTCATCCCTAACGATCTAGCATCAATGCTAGCTAGCACATATGGCTTAGCAGTCGGAGTGTCTTGAAGAAATCTACTTATTTTGAGGATCGATTAAGCGTAATTTCTATCGATGCTAGACAGGAAAAATATTGTTAAGGATTTCAGATCATATTTGATCCCGTTGTTCTCAGATAATTCGATACTTTGAATGTATCCAATGTCTTATTGTTATATTTTAGCTTCATAATGATCGCAATCGACAGTTGTCCATTTTGTTTTGCTAACACCATCGGGGGTTTGAATGTAGTTAATTGTGTAGTTAAACCGATAGAGTAGTGGTGAAGAAGTCGATATGCAATAGACTAAAAAGAACTACCAATTTACGTGATGCAGCATGCTGCATTAGGAATAGTCAAAGGATAGACTTTGAGCATCGAAAATGACTGTTTTAGAAGTAGAAATCGATCGGATGTTGTTCTCGTTACTGTTGATGTTCGATTCGGTGGTGTTGCTCGCTCCGGACATAAAAATAATTCGTTTTTATGTGAGAATAACGAACATATCTGCTGGTTGGAAATATGCGGCATCGATGATCTACCCGTATTATTTTTGGACACTAACATAATTCTGCAGTTCCATTTGCTTCGTTTGGAGGAGAAGCTAACTGAGCGTAACGAAATATCCAGTTTTTTATAACGAATCGGATACTGCAGTTTAGTTCGTTTACCAGAATCTCTATGCTTCTTAGGATTGGCTGATGTTTGACAGTGACATCCTGCGGATAGGACCTTGGAAGGAATTCTCAGGGATGTTGATGGAGATGAATCGTTCAGTTTAGTTGATTTTCTCCCATCCACATTGGACTTCATTTCCGATGACCATGTAGTGGTTTAAATTCGCGGAGAAGCTCATTCGACGCATTATTGAACTCTATGTGAAGTTTGACAGTGCGTAGAAGGTAGAGTTAAAGGCTACAGTGATATTCAAGGGAGCAACCGTGAAGCTTATGGAAGGACTACTGTTTATGGAGATGATTTGGATGTTGCCAGAGGACTGAGAGAGAAAAAGGTAAAAAAAAAATAATGGTTTTTTTAAAGAGATTTGGGGGATATTTTGAGTAAATTTACTTTTATTGGATCGTACAAGACGAATGATCCATAAGTGGAGTTAATATCAGTAGGGATGTTGAAGTAGTTTGCGTAGATGTCGAAGGATGTTTTGAGGGTATTGGGTGTGTAGTCATTTGGGTTAAAGATAATTAAGGTATTGATTGCTTGTCTCTCATCCATATTGAGTCGATAAGCTGGCTAATAGAAAAATACCTTATCGCTGTGCGAATATCGAAGCTAGTTCATGTTGATGTGATATGAAAAAGTATTGTAATATCGTGTATTCACTAACATACGATCGTAATTCAGGAGAAACTCTTAAACTGTTGAACTTGAATCGCTAAGAATGCAGACCAGCATGACAGTGGGGAAGACAAAGATTGAGAATTAGCAGAAATTGGCAGCTGGTAAGGTGAGAATGCTGACTGTGCTGGATCCTAATTGTAGGTTAGAATTTGCATATCCTTTTTTGTAATATACTCCTATGACGCGAAGTTTATTGTCGTCTGTATGGACAAGGACAAGAGATTGAGTTGTCAAGAGCTTTAGTGATAGCTTTATTATGCCTGTTGAAGTTGATAAATCGAGAGAAAAAGGATATTATGAATTAGATAATATGTATATGCTTGAAGAAATCATTACTGGTAAAAGTGAAATCAAATGGAATTGTGTAGATAAGCTCACAATCCACTTCTCCATCATCTGGAACGGATATCTACAAGATAAGAATCTCATTTAGATCGCTGCACAACACTCCCAAGTACTCTTAGTCGATCACTTCAATTGATTAGACTGAAGTATATTGTGTTTTGGTGATTTTTGTCTTTTTATCTGTTGTCGTGAAAATATACAAAGTAGAGGAGATCGTTGGTGTCTAAGGGGAAGCTCCAATTGGATCTTAGTTGCTGACTAACCCAACGTAAATGCTCGAAGAATACTGCAGACGATAAAAAGAAAAGAGATAGCATTAGGAACTTTTAACAAAAACATCTAGAGTTTACACAAAAAAACGATGTGATGTAGCTCGAAAACCCGATGATAAAATCTGATCTTTAGCATACCGATGCGGACATATCCTTATTGAGTGTGCAGAGATGACTGAATATACTAAATCCCGCTGTCGTGTTGAATTCCGTGAAAAGCTGCATTTAATTGAAATTCGCGTTGATCACTTATGTCAATATCACATGGTATGGATAGCTAGTTTGTATGTCTGAAATGTTAATACTGAGATCGTACCACAAGTAGTTATTCACAGTCACATTGAATTTCAGTAAATCCTCCTAGGCCTTCATCATAAGGAACTCAACTTGTGGGCCCATGATTTGATCGTCTAAATTAATAGAAAAATTCAAATCGTCTTGGATCATTTGAGTTTCATCCAGCAGCTACTAGCCAGTTTCACTTAATTCAATGGCTTAATTGTTTTGCAGGAAAGTTATGCTAATGTATCGTGTGTCAACCTCATCGCCTAGTCCTTAGATCAGATTGCTTGAATTCATCTGTGCAAATCAAATCAAGAGATAATGATCAACATAAAGTGGACTTTAGAAGAAGAAGAAAAATAAGAAGAAGTTGAGGAATTAGTCTTACTTGTATGGAGATGTACTGCTTAGCTGAGAGTGCAAAATTCGAAGCCGTCAGGGACAAGTAGTTATCACTGATTTGATAAGTATCTACAGTGCCTTGGTTGGAGTTTATTAAGAGAATATTGTTTATCATGTAATTATCGGTGTATGTATCAATGAGTATTTGATCAGTTGTATTGAAAAGCTAGTAATAATGCACACTGTAGCGATTATCTTTGACACTGAAAACAGCTATGAATTGGATGTATTATTCAGCTGGGATTTCAGAACAATATGATATTGTAGATTGCGTTGGATTCTAGCAGCCTTTGGTGACGATGAAATCGTATGTTACCAGAGTCGATTCGATGATATGGTTCGGCATGAGTATTTTCTTGTTCACATAGGAGATATTGCTGGGATCGGTGATGTCGAGAATGTACAAGGAGCCGATCTAGCTGTTCGTTGAGGTGAACATCAAGTAGTTTTTACGTTGCAAGGGATTTCTGTTGAACGAGAGGAGGAATCGGACTGTGGAGAAATCAGTGTCGTAGACGCTTTATGTTTGGAGACTAACGAGGTAGTACGACCCATCGACGTTGCGGACAAGTCTGCATACACCTATGTACCCTCGATCGAAGAATAAGTAGATTTTATTGCTGAGATCCATGTCAACGCCGACGGCTTGCAGTTTTGGAGAGAGCATCTATACCTCAACTTGGACGCGATTGGAAAAGACTAAATTGTTTGTTTATTGGATCAGGCCTTCCATGATGTATATGTACTAATCATCTTCTAAGGTAAATGG
>Ga0302271_10003848_pt1 | contig 12327 bp, 17 predicted proteins | sample III_Bog_N1_1_FD_198767 | JGI IMG/M metagenome (GOLD analysis project Ga0302271, IMG submission 198767) | Peat permafrost microbial communities from Stordalen Mire near Abisko, Sweden - III_Bog_N1_1 | ecosystem: Environmental > Terrestrial > Soil > Wetlands > Peat | place: Sweden: Abisko... | reverse complement strand
TATGTTCATAAGGATGTTGGTGCAGGACGCAAGAGTATTGCTTGTCCGAACAAGAACTATGGCAAGCCATGTCCTATCTGTGAACTTGCAGAGGAAATGAATAAGACAGCACGTACCAAAGAAGAAAAGGATGCTGTACCTTATGCACGGCTTCGCTTATTCTATAATATTGTGGATTGTGATAATCCAGATAAGGGACTCCAGATCTTTGAGACAAACGCCAAAGACTTTGAGAAACCTTTGAAAGCAGCGCAGGATGATGCCGATAAAGAGGCCGCCAAGAAAGGTAAAGAAGTACGGTTCTTTGCTGATATTGAAAAGGGTCTTACTGTCAAGATCATAGGAGCAGAAGATTACTTTAATGGAAAGAAATTTATTAAAGCATCCTCAGTAACACTTGTTGCCCGAGAAGATGATGTCTCTGAGTTTGAGGATGATGCTATCGGATTTGATCGTTTGATTGAAGAAATGTCATACGACGATATTGCCGCCCTTATGAACGGTGCTGATACCGAAGAAGAGGAAGAGGCTCCTCCAGCAAGGAAGAAAGTCGCTCGTGATGAAGACGACGATGAACCTCCGGCCCATAAGAAAGTAGCCAAAGAGGATGACGAGGATGAAACTCCTCCGGCTAAGAAAGTGGCTAAAGAGCCAGAAGATGAAATGCCTAAATGTCCTGTGAAGGGGGGCGTTTTTGGACAAGACAATGGGGAATATGCTACATGTGACGAATGTAAAAGCTGGAAAGCCTGTGTCAAGGCACAAAGGTAAGTAAGTTGGTGCCGGAGGGAGGATATACTTTCCTCCGGCTTTTTTATAAGGAGGATACGTGGAAGACAAAACGATGAAAGCAGCAAAGAAAGCACTAGCTAGAGATACAACCAAAACAGAGGATGCTCCCTCCCTTTATTTCACTACAGGGCACACGATTTTAGATCTTGTAGTCGGTGCAGGTGAGGCGGCAGGATTTGGTATGGGGTATTTGGAAGGGACGATAGTACGTGACCATGGTGATTCAGGATCATCCAAGTCATACAAGGCAACAGAATGTATTGCTGCAAACTACCATAAGTACAAAGGTAAATTTAGGTGGCGATATTGTGACCCGGAAAATGGCAATACATTTGATACCCAAAGCCTCTATGGATTTGATATGTTTGGAGGACAAGAAGATTACGGTAGAGATGTAGCTACTGTACAAGATTGGGATTGGGATCTCAACAAGTGGTTGGATTCTCTTAAACCTGATGAATGTGGCGTCTATGTACTAGACTCCCTTGACTCAGTAACAGACTGTGATACAGTAGCACGTAAACTTAAACGACGTGAAGCCTATGATAAGGATAAAGAGTTTGACGAGGGTAGTTACATGATGTCTATGCAGAAGTTCCTTAGTCAGGAATTCTTTAGAGAACTTACGTGCAAACTAAAGAAGAAGCATGCGATACTTTATATTATCTCACAAGAACGGGCTAATGTAGGTGCTGGAATGTACGCTCCTAAATCACGTACTTCTGGTGGTGAGGCGTTGAAGTTCTATGAATCTGCTCGTATAGTAAGTAAACTTCGTCAGAAAGATGAAATTAAAGACCGTGCTGTGTCTGCTATAATTCAAACTACAGCCGAGAAAGTGCGCCACACAAGACCATTCCGTAAGTGTTTTGTTACTATACATTTCACCTATGGAATCGACAGCCTCGGAGATGAGTTGGATTTCCTGTATAACTTTCGTACACCAGAAGGGGAATTGAAAAAGAAAAAAGACGGTGCTCTCAAAGTTACATGGGATGATAGTGAGGAGATGACACGGGATGAACTCTTCAAATATATTGAAGAACATAAACTTCGTAAAGAAGTAAAACGCCGTGTCATAGAAGCATGGGAGGCTATTGAAGACTCCATAAAGATTCAACGGCCAGCAAAATTCGAGGAGGACTAAAGTGAGCAAAGCGAAAGAAGTCGTTACATGCTTGGAAACTATGGATAAGGATACTAGTGAACTGAAAGATCAGTATGTATCCAAGAAGATTTCCAAACAGACTTTTACTACAGTGCTAGGCTTCATTCAGAAGTATCAGAAAATCTTGAAGGGTAACTAGGGGTGGCGCGCAAGAAGAAAGTAATTGCTCCACCAGAGCATTGTGATTCTGTAAGGGCCTATGAAATGAGTCCTTGGTGGCGTATCAAATCCAAAGCTTTACGAGAGCCTAAAGACACTGTATGCGCCATATGTGGTAAAGCCGAATGGGTTTGGCAACCACGTATTAAGAAATGGAAGTGTAGAAAGTTTCATACCCATCATATCCGGTATACTTCGGCACCTTATGAGAAACCAGAAGACTTTATGATCCTATGCTACACCTGCCATACAGAATCTCACCTTATGTTGAGATATCAGAATATCTGCGAGATGTTCCAACGGATGGCAGATATAGTAAAAGAGTATTTCTTTTATGAGGGTATAGACACATTTAGACCGTGGTAACGCTGTACCCAGCATAGTTGTTATGCTGGGTACATTTATAGGAGGATGAATGGAAATAGACATAAAGGGATATAAAGTCCTTATTGACGACGAAGACTATGAGAGGATAATGGCGCATGGATGGTCTTATAAGGATAATAGGCATCCGTACTTTCATGCAAGTATCAGCAAGATAAGTCCTATACCTACACCCTTACATAGGTTTATTATGGAGTGTATTCCCGGAGATGGGGTTGTTATAGATCATATAGACGGTAATACATTAGATAATAGAAAACGTAATCTGCGTAGATGTACACATAAAGGAAATAATAGAAACTGCATCAAACCAAAGAATAACACTAGTGGTTATAAAGGGGTGAGATTACGTGGCTCTTTCCCCACCAGATATCATGCTTTTATTAAAGTAAACTACAAACAATTATCTTTGAATATGTGGGATACGTTAGATGAAGCCGCACGGGCGTATGATATAGCATCACTGTATTATTTCGGAGAATTTGCCAAATTAAATTTTCCGGTTGATAATTACAGTGGCATAGATCTGGCTGATGAAATGTCTAAACTAATACACAGGATACCTCGTAGGAATTCTTCGGGTACTGTGGGTGTGCGTTTTAGAAATGATACAAAAAAATGGACTACAGGAATATGGATTAGCAAGACATCCTTTATCTCTTTGGGATGTTTTAGTACCATAGAAGAAGCTATAGATGCAAGAAAAGAGGCGGAAATACGGTATGGCAGGGTCAATAAACATGAACGTCCTATATTGAGTGAATCTGAAATCCATATATAGACTTGACAAACTTACCCCCCTATGCTAATATAGGGGGGTATTCTATTTAAGGAGCAACATGACAGATTTAGAAGCTAAACAGAAGATACAAGAACTGCTCAAATCAGGTGAGCTATCTGTGCAACAGATCTCCAACTCGCTAATGTTAGCTGCAAGAAAAGCATCTTACGTGCTTAATCTCCTGCGCAGGGACAGTCTTGTTATTAAAAACAGCAACAACACATATAGGTTGGTCGTACCATCTGATTCAGCTATTACTCCTATGAAACTAGGAATCGTTCCTATTAAGACACCCAAACGTATCAAAAAAGACACTTCCTATAACAAGTCCATTATTATATTGCGTATAATATTCGCCGTCCTTGCTGTAGGGGCTTCTATGGTAGGTATCAGAAATACATCAACATACTTACTGGAATCATATCCTTTGTTCTGGGCGTTCTCTCTGTCTGCACTTATCTCCCTTTTCATGGTATCCGCAGCCTCTATGGTAGTATTATTCTGGAAAGAGAAGAAAATCCCTCAAGCCATGGGTATAGGAATCCTATGGGTTATAGTAACAGCATACAGTATGTCAGCGACGAGTATCGGAATGTATAACAAACAGAAGGAAACCTTTAAGGAAGCTACTCATATAACTAAAGTTGACAACACTAATCAAATGCTGTATACTCAGTATGAAAAGCAAGAGAAGGATATACAATTACTTATAGACAATAAGAAATTATCCCTTATAAGGTATAATCAGCAAATATACCCGCTGGGGTACGGGACGAAGGAATATAACAATTTGTCTTATAATATCAATAATGCTGAGATTTATATAGCACAGCAGACAGCACAGCTGAATGCTATATCTACTAAAAAGGCAAGTTTGTTGTCAGTTATAGGTGATACAGAGGTTCCTGCAAAGAACTTCTATGAAATGATAGAGGAGACTTTTGGGATAAGGGCATCTGTTATACAGTTTGTTCTTAGTTTATTTGCTGCGATATTTGTGGATCTGATAGCTCCTATAGGGGCATCTATGGCACTATTTTTGAAGGAGGATAGAAAATGAATTTACAGGATTATGTGGATATCTCGAAAGAGATAAATTGTCTGCGCCATGCAAGGGATCTTTTACGTTCGGTACAGTTTGAGTTGCGTAAGGATGATTACATCTCTCAAGGTCTACAGGACGAAATAGAAGAGTTCTTTGAAGGTCAAAAAGGAGTTCTAGTTGATTAAATCAGTGGAGTTATTTAATTTCCAATCGCATAAGCACACCCTTGTGGAATTCGACAAAGGCATTAATATCATATCGGGTACATCAGATAGTGGTAAATCAGCACTCATGAGAGCTATCCGTTATGTAACACAGAACGCGCCATCCGGTTTATCTGTGATATCGTGGTGGGCGTTTAATGGTAAGAAGCAAAAGGAAGACTGCCGTGTCATCCTTACCCTAGAGGATGGTACCACAGTTGAGCGTGTCCGTGGTAGTATAAATGCATATATTATCAACGGAGAACTTCCGCTAGAAGCAGTGGGTACTACAGTGCCAGAACAGGTGCAGAAGCTACTCAACTTCTCTGAGATCAATATCCAGAGACAGTTGGATGCCCCTTTCCTTCTATCGGATTCCCCCGGAGATGTAGCTCGTTTCCTCAACAAGATAGTCAATATGGAGGAAGCAGACCTCTATCAAGGTGCTGTAGAGGTCAAGAGACGCAAGATAGGGACAGATATCACTACAGCTAACACTAATCTAGTTCGTGCAGAAAAGGAACTAACTGAATTCGAGTGGCTTGAAAAGGCAGAGAAGCTCACAGGTAGGATAGAGAAACTTGAGGGCGAGAATGACACTATCCTTGAGTCTACAGGAGATATTGAGCGTTCAGTATATGAGCTTCGCCGTCAAGGGCAAATACTCGATACTTGCGCCTGTATCTCTAGGGCAGTTGAGCTAGATGATGCTATAATGGCCCAAATAGCCCTCCGAAACACGCATAGTAGCTATATTAACGATGCTCAAGCATCTATTGATAGATACACTCAATACAATAAAGAGGCTTCTGTAGATGTATCTATGATGGATAAACTAGTGCGCAAAATAGACCGGATGGTAGAGGATACTGGTGTCATAAAGACAGAGGTAAACACAGCTACTATTACTATCACACAGTACAAGAATAGTGCAGATATCCTTGAGTATACTACAGAAGAATTGGATCCTTTAGAAAAGGAAGTGGCCCTAGTTGATGTGTGTCCTTTGTGTGGTAAAGCACTTGAGCATACTACATGTGCGTTCTAGTATGGCAAAAGAACTGCGAACACCAGTATACATAAATACTATGGGGTATGGAGTACAGGTTTATTATGAACGCCTTATACCAGATAATCCACCAAAGTTCCAACATATCTGTGGAAAGTGGTTTTACTATCTTGGGCCGAGTGTGGTAATAGATAATTATGGGAGATTTGCTGATATATTACCTGATGGTAGTGTAGATAAGTATTTTATCCACGAACAGGATGTACGTTATTTTCCAGAGTTTAAGGAGGTATTATGAGATATGTAGTCACGGGCGATAACCATTTAAGGATGGATGTAGCCTCATGTAGGCGGGAGACAGATGAAGAATGGATGATCTTTCAAGAAAAGATACTTAAAGAGATTATAGATAAAGCTAATAAATTGGATGCTCACATTGTATGTACAGGAGATCTTCTGGATTCTCCTCGGGTAGGTGACGAGCTTATTTCTATGTTTATTTTTATGGTACAGCATTATCTCAGAAACAACTGGTTCATGATTGGGGGTAATCATTCGCTCATTTGGCATAGAGAGGATATGTCACATAAAGGAAGTATAGGAATTTTGCAAGCTGTAGAAGGTAAGATTCAATACCTTCGATCAAACGAAGAGATCATAGATGGTAGATTTCAGCACAGTGCTGGGCTTAATGACGAAATTACCATAGTACACACTCTTACCTTTCCCACAGAGGATGAAATTCCTTTCGGAGCCAATGCTACTACCGCAGGACATCTTACTACCTTGTTTGACACAAAGTACGTACTTTGTGGGGATATGCATAAGAGCTTTGTGTATCATAAAGATGATAGGTGGGTAATCAATCCCGGATGTGCTACTATCCAGACTGTGAACGAGTTCGACTATACTCCTACCGTCTACTTCGTAGACACTGAGAAAGAGATAGTAGAACCCATTCTTTTATCTAACCCCATAGAGATGCTCACACGGGATCATCTTACAGCACGGTTAGAGAAAGATGCTCGTATAGCAGAAGCTATAGAAGTGCTAAGGAAAGATGGAGATCGTGTGTCTCTTTCTTTTATGACAAACCTTCTGTCTTACCTTGAGGGAAAAGAACTTCCCAAAGGTATGGAAGATATTTTAGATGAACTTAAAGAGGTGGTACGAAATGGCGTCAAATGAAACGAAGGTGGCTATGGGATTGGGTACAGTAATAGTAGGATTAATGCTTGCTGTAGCAGGATTATTTACTTTGTTGTGGCTTGATGTGTTTACTATCAAGTTGTTCTTTAATAGCATAGGAGTTGCAATATGATAGATGTTAAACGATTTGAAGAAATCAAAGCCAAGATTACTACATTAAAAGAGAAGAAGTCTCGTGCAGATGGTGCTATAGAGACTATCCAAGCGGATTGGAAACGCCTTTATGGGGTCTCTACCCTTGAAGAAGTAGAAGCCCTCATAGACTCCAAGAAGAAAGAGATGCAGGAAAATGATGCTCTTATAGAAAAATGGTATGAAGAGTTGAAGGGGCTTACTAACTGGGGATTGGTATGATAGATAAGTACAAAGCTATTATTCAAAGGAAAAGGGGGCAACAAGAGATTCTCATTAAGCAAGCAACAGAACTACGAGAATTACTTGCTGTCCTCCATGAGAAGCAAATAGCTACCGAATTCCTCCAAGTAGCTATCCAACAGGCAGCTATGGAGACACAGCAGAAACTTATCCTTCATATAGAGGGTATAGTTAATAAGATTCTGGATACTGTGTTTCCTGATACATATACCTTCAAGGTAGAGTTCAAAGTGGCATATGGTAAATCTGCTGCACGACTTATATTTTTTAAGGATGAAGATGAAATTGATCTCTTGGAAGCTTCGGGTTGTGGTGTTGTTGATTGTGCTTGTATTGCTTTGCGTCTAGCTTGTTGGTCTTTGAGTGATTCCCCTAACGTAATACTACTGGATGAAAGTATGAAGCATTTGTCTAGGGATAGACAACCAAGGTTTGCAGAAGTATTGAAAGAGGTTACGAGTGCTTTGGGATTGCAGATTATCTTTGTTACACATAGTGACTTGATAGAGTCTGTGGCAGATAAGATACATACAGTGAGTATACGAAATGGGGTGTCTAGCGTAGCTTAATAAAAAGCCCCTCGCAATGAGGGGCTTACCTTTAGATTGTCAGTTCTTCCCAGACAATACCGAAGATTACGAGAGGAGTAGTACCCGCTGCCGCAACACCTTGAAGCATAAATCCTGAACCGGGTTCAAGGATAATACTTCCGTCTACGACGTCAATACAATCGCTGATCTGATATACAGAAGTAGCTAGAGCTGCTCCAAACTGAAATACTGGATAAAGAATCTGAGGGGTAGACACCCACGTAGATCCAGTAAACAACCTTCCAACACCACGGGGCATTCCAAGGTCGGTACAGACTGGAATCAATTCTGTTCCGGTTGTCGGTACGGTTGTCTGAGACAATACCGCCGCCGCGACTACTGATCCAGCTCCCAAAGTTCCTGAAACATAACCCATAGAGAGTTTCAGGATTGAGAGCTTTCTTCCTGAACTCGGGGGGTTCCATAGTGCCAGAGGCGGGGTTGTTGACAATGTAGTTCCGGGAGCAACACCTGCTATTGCATTAGATCCGCACATATACATACCATACCGCGCACCCTCGGTATATGCTCCATGAAGGGTAGTTACAACACCAGCACCTTCCCTACTTCCACGCATCGCTTGTCCAAGTCCAGCTCCATCCGCAACGGTATTTGGGCCGACCTTAAGTTCCATTATAGCCATATTTGGCCTCCTATTTTGATTCTTCCCAACCAGTGGGAGGAGTGATTCCTGTAGCATTAGCATACATAGTATTTAATACTTGTAGCTGTGTTAATATTCTTTCAAGTATAGAGTATACCTCGGGGATAGAAACTATCATTCTATTTGTTAGAAGCTCTTGGGCAAACGGTACTTTTTGATCTCCTCCTATTTCTACACGAGCACGAGGTAATTGCTGAGGGTATCGAGAGTACCTGTTATCAGTATAGGTTGCAGGTTGTGTTGGGTTTACAGTAGGAGCAACAATAGGATCTACTGTAGTCAAGTTACCAAGTCTATATAGGACAGCATTACCAAATACGTTGGACACATTTGTATCAAAGGTATTTAATTCAAAAGAAGTGGCACGCTGTTGTAGTGGCTGAGTTTGTGATCCCGATACAGGGTTAGCAAGAGATACCACGCCGATTTCACCGCTTGCTTCTAGTGTTGCAAGGAGTGTACCGGAGGTGAACGCTGTGAAGCGAATTTGAAATCGCACTATACCCGCCGTACTCACACGAAAGATACCATTACCTGTGGTAGATGTAATAAGGGTAGTACCGTTTGTTGCCATAGCGTTTATAGGCTGATAGTCTCCTGTATTAGTTCTACCTTCAAATGTAATAGTACCCGCCCATGATCCAGCTAATTGTACCCCTACGGTAGCATAACCTTTACAGTCTATACCAAGAGCCTCGCCATTCACACCCAAACGACCATTTACTAATTTATCATCAAAGCGCATTTTGTTTTTTAGATACCCATCATTATCAGTTACTTCAACACCACCAAATATACGAGCGAGGTTTTGATCTTTTGTGAATAATTCTCCGGTGCTTTCATCCTGCAATAAAACAACGTCACCGATATTTAATTGAGATAGCAGGTTTGTTGATTGCTGAGTATCAGGAATATCTACATATATCTGTAGAGCATCTGTATCTAACATAGAGGAGGTATCATAGCTTAGTGTCAATGTCGTACCGTCAAAGGTACCACCTAGAGTGGCATCAGCAAATACATAGATTAATGTATTATCTGTAGTATTTGTAATAGTAAGGATTTGATCCCTTGTTATGGTTACATTCCAGAACACTATTGTTCTTGCGAGAGGATTAAATGTGTATGTTCCAACATCATGATTTATTAGTTTTTTCATATAATCCCCTGTATTATATCTTGCAATATGGTAATGTCATTCTTTATTCGGACATAAAGTTCCAGATCACCATGTTTTGATAGACCGTTTAGTCTATCAGTCAAACTATCCTTTTCATCTTTAAGAAATTCCTTTACTTCCTTTTTAGTACAAGTACCGTCATCTATAACGCTCTGCGCATAAGCTAGTGTTATCATTTTTTCTCCTTATCCAAGTGCCACTGCCATAGAAATGGCAAAAGCTTTTGATGCACCAGACCCCGGATTAACAGGTAATGTATGGTATCCCTTTACACCAGCATCATCGGTTCCATAATATTTTGACACACTTGGTGCAACTTCGTCCCCGTCAAGCGCAAGACTTGGCGTCGCGTCTACATAGACTAAACTTCCTGTAGCCATGCCACCAACAGCATCCTGAGCAAGTTCGTTGGTGAAATAAAGCTTCGTTCCTTCAGCGATATTATCAGTACTCTTCGTTGCTAACCATGAATCAGCTCTTGCTGACGTCTGATATTGAAGATGGTCATCATTTGCAAGCCCTGTTAGAGACCCATGACTTATTACTGACCCACCAGCTAATTCAGTTGCTGTTCCGAAGGCTCTCGACATTATCGGGCGAATGTCTGCGATTCTATTCGCTATTGTAGCGTCACCCTTTTTGAATACAATAGTTGCTAGCAATGCATTTCCATCTGCCGTCAACTGAGCCGCGCTTGGAAGGATTGCGAGTTTTGCCGCGTCCACCGTGGCGTACTCAGCTTGCGGATATACATAAAATATCCCCCCACCAATACTTGTGACGACCATGGCCATAGCCCAATAATTGGTTGTCATAGTAGTCAATGCCGTTGCATATGGTTTTGTGGGATCACACCAAATATTAGTATTTATGATGTTATCATTATTTATGAAATCAACAGTCAATCCTTTATCTGTTGTATTCATTAACTTTAAGAAGTTGGTTTTTGTAGTGTATGAGAACGGAGAAAGTCGTGCATATAACTCACCAGCAGAGACAGATACCTTAAGATAGTTGGGATTTGCTTGTTCTGTAACAAGGAATCCACTTGCTATAATTGTACCGAATATATCTTTAACAAATTCATTATTTTTATGTTGATAATCTCCTATATTCTCAGGAGTCGGCCATAATGTTGTGATGATGCCGGTAGTAGCGTTTTTAAGTATGTGTCCCAGTCGAATATACTGATTACCTTGTTGTTCTGTCGTTGTTATACTCAAAGAACCATCGTGAAATACAGAGATGTAATTGTATTGCAAATTGGTCACGATCTGGTTTAAGAAATCAGACCAGACGACTCTTATAAATTCATTACCGTTCCACGCCCACCCTATACCACTTGATACAGATATAGACGTATTGGGTGTTCCTACAGATAAAGTTCCGCCACTCACAAGTCCTGAGGAATTCCTATCATAGTCTACTTGTCTTATATCATTACCATTTACACGTATCTTTTTACCAGTATAAAGATTGATACCCTCATCATCTGCGTCAAATGCTAAATCTGTGGTATCAAAGCCACCAGCATGAAACTTTACTTTCTTTCCTGTACCACCCGCACCTATAACTAAATCATCATCAACATCAAATAAGTACCCGTCGTTTGCATTATATAATGGATAATCCACAGAGTCAAATGTAGAACTATTCTTTCCGAAGTCTGCATAATGGGTAGTATCTGAACCATTATTAGCTGTAACTACATAATCGCCAGAGGAGTTCGGCCCTGCATTGTCGTTCTTGACGTTTATTTGCAAATACCCATCTATGCTCTTTTCTATATTGAGTGGGTTATTCGGTAGAGATGTGGTACCATTTCCTATTTTAAGGGTTTTAGCATCGTTGTCCCATTGCAGTTGGGAATCCCCACCATGTACCCCATTATCATTAAACTGTATATTACCATCAACTCCACCAATAGGATACGGCTGAGAACCGTGGGTATGATCACCACGTGCATAATCAGTAGATGTACCCGCATCCGGGGATAATCCAAACGATGTCTCGTTTGCCACAGTATCCGCTGGTACCCCTGCTGCGGAATCAATCCATTCGGTATCATATGAGGTAGCACTTTTCTTAGAAAGTACTTGTCCTAAATCCCCATCAGGAGGTACGCCAACTCCGTTAGTGCCGTCTATACCCGGTTTTCCTGCGGTGCCCACTTCACTAACTTCTATCTCAAGAAGTACTGGGGATTCAACTACTTCAATATCGATGATTTGGTTTATCTCGGTTATTTCAATATCTATAGTATCACACGGCACGGGACACATCCTCTTGTACAGTGAAGGTTCCTTTTATGTCTGTCTCCACTAAGCCGTTTGCATAGGTGATTTCTATATCATAGAGATAGGGTTTACCGGGGATATCTATTACTTGCTCATCTATCTGGAATTTGCCGTTAAGTGGTTCGAGAGTGGTAAGTCCTGCTCCAGTAGAAAGTGATAAAGCAGGAGACATACCATAGGCAGTTTTAAGTTGCATAAGCATGGAGGCTCCAGTGAAGTCTTTATAAACCCTATCCGTAGTGACTATATAGGCAGTAGATACCCATTTATAATATACACCAAGATCTAGCGTCTTGTAGATAACGCCATCTGTACCAACTACTGGTAAGGATACAAAGTCTTTTACAGGAGTACAGACAGATAATTGAAAGTTTCTCGCCTTAAAGGTATCACCACGTATATGTGTAAAATCTTTAGTAGTCATATGTACTCCTATTTCACTGCTATAATTATACCCTCTACTATAAATGC
>Ga0302271_10003847_pt1 | contig 12327 bp, 7 predicted proteins | sample III_Bog_N1_1_FD_198767 | JGI IMG/M metagenome (GOLD analysis project Ga0302271, IMG submission 198767) | Peat permafrost microbial communities from Stordalen Mire near Abisko, Sweden - III_Bog_N1_1 | ecosystem: Environmental > Terrestrial > Soil > Wetlands > Peat | place: Sweden: Abisko... | reverse complement strand
ACCCCAACCCCAACCCCAACCCCAACCCCAACCCCAACCCCAACCCCAACCCCAACCCCAACCCCAACCCCAACCCCAACCCCAACCCCAACCCCAACCCCAACATCTATCTCAAGTAAATAACTAGATTTACTTAATCTTAAATCTCACAAATTTATCATAGTTTTGAATGATAATAAAATACATCAAATATGAAACATTTCAGTGCTACTATTACAATGTAGAGGTTTAATACTGCTGTTACTCAATTACCTTTCATCATTTGTTCTCTTTTTGTTACCCTGTTTCCTTCGTTATTGATCTCACTTTTGCATGAATCGTGTTAGAATTTATAACGGAACCAATCTAATATTCAGCCAGAACAATTCAAAGAAGTTTCCTAAAATGTTCTTGCCCGTCGGGACAGTGATATCTACAATATTCGCATCCGGATACTATTTCTTCAGCACAGAATGGTAAGTTCCGAGCTCATCTACAAGTCTATTTGAGTTTTAAACAAAAACATTTTTACATCAAAACTGATCAAATAATCAAAATAATTGCTTTCTTTGCATAATGTTGCTTGACCATTTAGCTTGAAACACCCTAAATAAACAAAAGATCACTAACTACCCTAGCTTGAATGCATCCCCTCCAGTGTAGATCTCCCCTTCAAGAAGATCATTTTGATATGTGGCAGGATCGATTTCTTTTAGTTTGGATTGTCGTAGAGATTCAAAGACTTCCTTGACTTTGGAGTGTAAATGATCATTGAAAGGAGCGAAGAACTCCTTATTGTCAGGTAGTGGATTGCTTGTAGGCTCAGCTCGATTGGAGAATGATTCCCTGAAGAATAAAATATAAAAGAGAATTTAAAAATGATTTTTCTTTGTATCCTTTTCTTGCTTACTAATTGGTTGTGAATACATTTAATGTCAGAAGAAGATTATTATTGATTAGAGATGACACATTCGTGTGTCTGTAGTTGACTCCGAGATTTCCAACTAGAGAAGAACTGTCACAATAAGACTTTGTTCCTGCACACAGAAGAAGAAATCCACCACTTAGAACAAGCTCCTCACCGAATGTGTACACAGGAATGCCAGTATTCTTACGGAATATTTCGATTTCCTTAATCAAGCTGTATGTTTGAGCGTAGGAGGATTCTTTCAAGAAAAGGAAAACAAAAAACATATTAAGCCTATTATTGAATTTTATCGATAAAAGACTTGCTGTCCTTTAGAGAAGTAAAGGGAATTGGAAAAGGAAGAATTGAAGATAATTTTGGTGTTTGTTTCTTTTTATACGATTAGTGGAGATGATTAATGCAAGTGCTTTGTTTTTACTTTTCGCTGCTTGTCGCAGAGCTCTCGAAAAGTTAAGAGTTCTAAAACGGGAAAACAAATTACAATAAATGCAAAAAGTAGGAGATGATATGGTTTTGTTTAGAGTTTTTGTGTTTATTCTTCAAAGCCATAATATATCCTTGATGCAAATTATGTACGTATTTGAATCGATGCAGGTTATTCGGAACACAGAAATTGTCTCCTTAGGTAGAAATTATTTGAGGTGCTAGTTGCTTTCGAGCAAACCTCTCAACTTCTTCAAGACTGAGGTGCTCATGCGGTTTTTTAAGACAAAGAGAGGGAGAGATTCTACTTTTATGTTTGGTTGTTTTGGTTAAATCCTACTACAATTCCAGCTAGATTGTGTGTGTGTGTTTTTTTTGTTGGTAGGTACTTAATAATATTTTGATTTGTTAGTAATCAATCTCAATAATCTTTGATCTTTCAGTATTTTTCGGGAATGTACTATTTCAAATCAAGATTTTTAAGGTTCACAAGCTCAAACAGATTAAGTTTAATCATTGTGCATTGACAGATAACTAAAAAAAAAATAAAGGAAAATCTTTGGAGTTTATTTTGATTAGACAAAAACAAAACAAAAAAATCAAAAAGATCTTCTCTAAACGAAATAATCACACAAAATCTACAATCAAACCCTAATATTTATCAGCCTTAACGGGGATGTTCACTTTGCAATCTCGTATCTGCCGTAGGTTAGCTACATGCAGCTTTGCACTTAAGCCAGTTCTCTACAGGAATCTGATCTCTTCTCCTTATTCATCTTTAGAAAAGAAACAACGGGAAATGAGACAAAGCAAATCTATTAAAGAAAATTAAGCTAAAGAGCAGCTGCTCAGAGATTCCAAATCAGGATAACTCTATCCAGGAGCTAACTAAGAAATGTCTCAATTATCTGATATGCCTATTAACTCCACTCCACATGATTTCTGGCGATCCCTTATGTTGCTGCAAGTACCTTAATTATACTATCTCTACAACGCATCAACTTCAGAATACTTTTCGCTATCCTTTGCAAACAATGCAGCATTATTGATCGATTCCGCTGGGTTCAGTGTAGCGCTCTTAGGTGGGATGTACTTTGGATATGCGGTAGTTAAAAAAGAATCTTATTCATTATTTCTGACACCATTAACGCTAGCTGCTTTGGGGATATCCATGTATTTCGCATACGATCTGAATTCCTTTTGTGTCATCCCAATGTACGTCGCTTAGTTAATATAAATCTTAGCAGATTATTAAGGCAGTCAATCTGGAAGATATCCTAACTTCGTATTATCTGCCAAATCAAGGTTTTTCCTGATGAATTTCATCATTACCTTGCTGGGATTCTTCCTCATGTAGAATTTTTTGAATTATAATAATTCTATGTAGAAATTGAAGAAATCATATGAAGATCGCAGCAAAGAACTTGCGGGAATCAAAGGAAGCTAGGAAGTTAGTGATGTTAAAAGTAAGCAGGAGATAAACAAAGGAACTGAAAATGCTGCTGTTGGAGCGTAAAATAACTAATCTGCATCAAATATTTAGTTTACTAAGATTAAATGAAAACAAAGAAGGAAGTTTTCTTAAAATTAAACCATGATAAAAACAAAAAGGACTCACTCAATAGGTATCCCTAAGCCTTCTTGATTCTCTCTTCTTCTGACACTTATTCCCTATTATTTTGATTGTATTTCCTCCTTGTGTGCCTTGAAATCTATGTTTATTTTTTACTATTGATTTTATTCTAATAGGGTTCATGATTTATCTATTAATATGTGATGCATTAAAAAATCTCTGTTTGGTTTAAGCAAGCACTCCTAAATAGTTTAATTTCATGGTTTATGGGAGGAGGGCAGTCTGAACTTGCTGGAAAATGCATAAAATCTATCAAAACAATCACAAATAAATCAAATTACTCAAAAAAATTCATTTTGGGGAAACACATTAGTATTTTCCTATTGATGAAAGCTTGAAATATCTTCTATTCGGTGAGCATAGCCAAGTCTAATTACTTTTTTTATTACCCTAAATGATATCGGCAGCAGATTTCTCACATTAGGAATGAGAATAGGAGCTGAAATAATAACAATAATTTAGATTAAACAAACAATAGATTTCTTAGGATTCTCTCTGTCAAAGCAACTCAAATGGTAAAAACAATAATAGATCTAAGCCATTTGTTTTTTAGCTACTTACAAACTTATCCCCTCATTAATTTTGCTTTGAACAGTCTCTTCACTCTTCATTCAACGACAAAAAATACGAACAAGCATGCGGAATCGCGATGCCACCAATCAAAACTAAAGTCGCAGGTCCAGCATCTGTTTTGCAATAATTAGCAGGAGAATCATAGATTGACATAATCGATGAAGCACTGCAATTCTTTAGACCCAATCTGCTGTTTAAAAATTATGAGATCAATGGTAAAAAGAGTTTATTTGTGTTAAAATTATTAAGAGCAACAAACTCAACAAATCAATCTAAGCTACTTTTCTCATGTTATTTTCACACAAATCAACAGGACCTGGAGACGTTTTCATTATCTACATGACTGTATTCATCACTTAGTGTCTTCGAAAAGTTGCAAATGAGTATGAAAAGATAACCAGAATTTAAAACAGATTTTTCTAAGCATAAGATAATAAAATTGATAATTTTCTTAATGTCTAATAGGGAGAAAGAAGATTTAGCGTAGAGATCACTTGTTGAATTAGCAAGAATACCTTTTCCTAAGTATCACGAAGCAGGATTCTTCATGCGAGGAATCATGAAAGAATCGTAGATTCCATCGGAAGTTGAAAAACTAGCGAGCTTCATGAAGCAAGCCAAGGAAGAATTAGTCTTGAGACTCATCAAGATGTAAGATAAAAAAGAAATATTATTATTATTATTATTATCAAAAGAGAAAGAAACTCGAAATAGTTCATTTATATTTGTAACACAAAATGATTTTTTGTTTTTCGTTTGAATAGTCTCTACAGCAATGGAGTTAAATCATGGGATAACAAATTTTGGATTGGTCTCTCAAAGAGAAACTTTATGAACCTCAAATTTTGAGAGGGTGAGCTACAAAGAGAGGTACTTCAACAGAATTATTGGAATTGGTGTGTAGCCTCTCAGTTTTAAGGATTATGTGTATGTGTGCTGATAGATGTTTGTTTCTGAAAATTACAATAATTATCAATTAAGTGTATGCAATCAGATGATGTAAAAAAAGATAAAAGAATTAATCTCTTTTATGACAATAAATAACATCCCCCCTAAGGTTTTAATATTAATCCCAATCTTGTTTTGTGCTTTGTTTCATTTTGAGATGAAAATTCAGTTCGTTACAAGGTTGATAGTTAATAAAAAGGCAACTTCTTTTTCTTGTCTTCCTTTTTTTGTTTTGTTTGAAATAAAATAAAAAAAACAAACAAACAATTCTTTCTTTTTCAAATCATCTTTTTTAACTCAAAAGTTACTGCATAAAATAAATAACTATGGATTGGGTGAATAGACTATCAAACATCTAAAACAAGATCAAGGTGCAGTTAAGTGCTAAGAAAATTGACGATTTAGAAGGACTCTACAGACTCATGGCGCAGTTTGATGTAGATAACTCCGGCAAACTCAGCAAGGATGAGTTTGAGAAATTACTCACAACTCTTGGAGTATTTTTGACAACGCAAGAGTTCAGAGCAGTCTACGATACGTATGATGCTAACAAAGACGGATAAATAGCATATACTGAATTCATTTAGATGATCCGTACATCGATTTCAGAGAAAAGATTAGCTGTTGTGAAACATGCTTTTTAATTCTTAGATAGAAGGTAAAAAATGATGAAGAGGAAAGACTATTTTGGTAGAAGAGAAGATTTTTTAGGGGATTAACTGATTTTTTGTGGCTTGTTTAATTGGATCCTTAGGGGTAATGGAATCTTGAGCGTGAAGGAGTTAGTGCAGTAATATCGCTCTGAAACTCATCCTAGAGTTATCACAAGACACAAGACAGCTCAATAAGTCAAATAAGAATTCATCAATGCAATTACCAAGAAAAGTGCTGATGGTACAGACAAAAATAAAATTATAAATTGAAAGTTTGTTCATTTTTCATTTTTGAAATCTGAATTATTTAGGCAATACCATCAATGAGACGGAGTTCTTAGAATACTACGCTGATGTGAATGCAACATTGCCTCATGAAAAGGAGGAGTATTTCGTGGAGATCATCTTGAACACATGGGGCATTACTTCATCTGTGGATTATGTCTCACCGGAGAGACTCGCTGACTTGGAGATTATTCTCTATGAGAAAATCAGACAAAAAACATTTACCAAAGAAGATGAAGGTAAAACTGTCTATCGCGCATTCAAGTACTTCGATATGGCTGAAAAGGGAGTTATCGATATCTCGCAGTTCAGATAAACACTAGATAAATTCGGCTGTGTATTCACTGATAAGGAAGTCTAAGCTCTTTTCAATAAATTCGATAGCAATCGCTCTGGGAAAATGTAAATTATTGGCTAATTCACTTTAAAATGTTTCCATAAATTTGAATTTCTTTCTGATATTTTGGTATTATCCTTAAAAAACACCTATTTTTTCTTTTCAAACTTAGCTGCTACGATGAATTTTGTGGTATTTTTGCTTCCATGGGCGGTGGTGGAAATCCTAACGTAGATCCTGTATTCAGAACAACTCGTGAAGTGCCTTAACCAATCATCACAAAATTAAACACAGAATTAAAGAAAAAGGGAGTATTTGCGTTCAGATCATTAAGTAATGCTTGTGTCAAAGCTGATAGTTTCCTTAACGGATGTCTCACTCATTAAGAATTCGAATGGGTAGTTAAAGAAGTTGGATTCCATCTCACCAAAACGGAGTTTGATAACCTCTTCAAGTTCTTCGACAAGAATTCTGATGGAAAAGTCGTATATTAGCAATTTATTGATCTAATTAGAGGTAAAAAATATATTAGGTGATTGAATAATAAAATCAATGAATTCATTCTTATTTTTTTCACCAATAGGTCCTTCAAATTAACTTATCTCAGAGGCTATCAACAAGGCATTTGATACAATTGAAGGAGCTGCTGCAGGAAAGGTCAAGGTAGCTAGTATTATCTAGAAATACAATCCAAAAGCTATCTAAGTTATTGCACCAACCAGAAGGTCTCCACAAGATATCAAACAGGAATTCGTAGCACAATGGAAAAATTCTGAGCTGGTAAGAAGCATGTGAAGATTTGAAAATCAAAAATAATCAATAAAAAAATAAAAAAATTTTACATAAATAAACATATATTTTTTCTTTTTAATTTCATAGGTAACCAAGAAGGAATTCCTAGAATTCTTCACAGATGTCCACGCAGCCTTAGATAATGAGCAGAACTTCCATCGTTACATTACATCTGCTTTTGCTGTTTGAATTTAAACAAAAAATCATGTTTATTTTTGATTGCATGTTATCTTGTATTTTTCTCCTAAATCTTCAAACACTTTCATTCCATTCAATTTGAAACTTTTAATTATTGTATCTTAACATAATGGATCAATATTAACTTCCTTTTTTCTTTCTTCTTTCAATTAAGCATTCAAACTAACTTATTGGAAAATCAATACGGATCTTTTAACGAATTAGGGGAAACAAAAAAATAATTAAAAAAAGGGACTGGCCGGGTTTGAACCGGCGACCTAAGGATTTGCAGTCCTCCACTCTACCACTGAGCTACGGCCCCTTTCATGAAATGTTTCATGTATTAACTGCAGAAATGGGAAAGCCCTAAAATGTTCTTTAGACACATCAAGACACTTTATTAATGATTTTGCCTAAAATAACAAATATTTTTTTGATAAAATAATCCAGAAAATTAAGGAAAACAAAAAGAAAATCTATTTAAAAGAATAAAATCACTTCATATTAATTATCAAAAGGGTTAAAATTATCTCTAACAAATATGTCTGGAACAGCAGTCAGTGGGTTTGTCTACAAGTAAAAGGTGTTAAAACATCTAACGAGTCCAGGGTTCTTCATGAACACTCGTCGTGGTACATTATATCAGCTTACTCCTCATAATGCTGCCCCATTATAGCTTAATAGCTTAATTGTCTCCCAAAGTGATTTCTAACACGCTGATAAAATGCTAAATGCCATGAAAGACAAGGGGATGTCTTTCAAAAAATACTTAGGAATCTTACCAGAAGAGGAAGCTAATACTTTGATTTATCTCTCGCCAGTGGATTACTACAAGAAACAAATCTCAGTGGAAGCTACTTCTAAACCTAACACAGTCAAGATATTCTCGAATAGAGGTGGAAATGTTGAAGTCACTGATGATTAGTATTATGGGATTTCAGCTAAAATTCATCCAGATATTCTTGTTTCACTCACAGAAATTCCTTCAGGAAAAGGGAAAAAGTCAGCTAAACGAGCTGTCGAAAAGAGCATTGCTTTCTTAGACAAGGCTATTGAGATATTTAAAGCCAACGAAGAACTCAAAGTATGCAAAATTAAAAATATATTTATTTTTGTTTTCTAAATATCCATATCTTCATAAATCGATGTTTTTTACTCATAGGGAACAATGATATTTGCTTCTATCGAGGGAGGTGCCTTTGATGAGATTCGCAAGGAATGTGTAAAGTTATCTCTAGAAAGAAAAATCGATGGGGTTGTACTTCATGGAATACAAGATGCCATCACCTAAGAAGAAAGAATCCACTAGATTAAAGTATCCATGGAAGGACTAGGAGAATCTAAGGATTCAATCTACTCAGTGTATTCATCAGTCGGTAGTCCCAATGATATTCTCATCGGTGTGAGTCAGGGCGTTGATTTTTTTGAAATCGATTTCCCAAATCAAATGGCAGAGAAACATTTCGCTTTAAATCTAAACTTTGAAGAAACTTCTTCTTCTTGCAGCGTGGAAACAACTTCTTCTACTCTTGAAGAACAAATTCAGTTATTGGATAATCGAATTGTAAATATGTTGGACATGAGCTAATACGATTCCCATAAAGATGATTTATCTGGATTTGTTCCTAAATGCTCTTGCTATGCCTGCACTCATCACACAAAGGCATATGTTGCTCATCTTATTAAATGTCATGAACTCACTGGGTCTATTCTGATTACTATTCATAATGTCCATCAATATAATCTATTCTTCCAAAATCTACAACTTCATGCGAAAAATAACACTCTACCTAAATTCTACGAGTCATTTATTAAGAATAATTATGAATGAAAATCCATTTTTGTAAACTCTTTCTGTTTGTACTGTTGTTAGTTTCAAATTATTATTGAAAATGTCAAGAAATCAATGTAAATAGCTAAAAATCTCATTTTAAATCAATTTCTAATATCTCTTTGCTTTTGCAAGGTACTTAAAATAATACAATTTGTTAGTGTAAGTATTCCTGAAACCATCAGAAATAATGATTGAAAAAGAACAAATTCTTCAAATTAATTAACTCAAAGATAAGGACACTTCACTTTTCACTTTTCACTTGTTGTCTCAAACCTCTAAACTTCTGGTTCTTTCGCTTTGATAAAAATATCTTTCTTTTTCATTTAATTTCTTTTTCTTTCTTTTATCCACATATTGCCTCACAAAAAATGTAGAATCGTAAGAACACTGAGCCATTTAGTTTCAAGGGAGTAGGAGAGCTACCAACGTCATACGACTCATCTTATCTACAGCCTTAAAAACTCCACAATGGAACTATTCTAGCTAATCCTTTCAGTCAGATATTCAACATAATAAAATCAATTTTCCAAATATTTCTTCAAAATTCTGATGTTTGCATATGATTCAACACTACAGAGCGCTCAAGCATGATGGACAATAACTGCGCAATGAAAGCTGGAATTGTTACTATAGGTGGATGGGGTATGGGTTTGATCATGTCCATGTTCATGAACGCAGTTGAAATGAGAGATCTGGAATAAGTTGGATCTGGCAGAATTTCCACAAAAATGACACTTGCTGTATGAAAATATCATAAAAAAATTATTAACTTGCTAGATGTTACCCCTCCTTTTTACCTCACAAACTGTTCATTTCACAGAAAGATACACGAAAGATCTTCGGTACTGCCAAGTCCTTCGCTATCTTCGGGTTCTTCTTCTCTGCATTTGAATGTCAAGTTGAAAAGGTAGAAATTTTACCTCGTTCTTCAAATATTTGTACCTTTTTCTAATCACAAACCCTATTTAACAGTTGAGAATCCGTGATGACCCTGTGAATAGTTTCTATGCTGGTGCTTTCACCTCCATGATTATTTCCCTCAACCGTAAGATTGCATGAATAACTAATTTATATAATTTTAAATCTCATTTTTTCTCTGTCTCTTGCATAGTCTTAAAAGGCAAGAGTCTAATATGGACTGGACTCACAGGTGGCATGATGGGTCTTGTTTTCTATCAGTTTTAATTCCTCATGGGAGGACACTGACTAAATACCTTAAAATCACTCGAATAAAATAATTTTTTCTTTCAAAAGGCATCCAAGATATCTCGAATAGATCCATGTTTTGCAATTGCTTATTGCATGTTCTTTATGTTTTTAACTTTTAGCAAGAAAGAGTTTAAAATTAAGGACTTGTAACAGTTTATGGATGATATCAAAAACACATAGATTTATCTAATTTTTAAATATATTTTTGTTTTTTTTTGCTCATTTTTATGGATTCTCAAATGTGCAGTAAACTGACTTGACTCTGGTATATTCCAACAGTCCTTCTTCACCGTTATCTCTTCCGAAACCTGATTCACCGTATCCTCCAAAAGGCATACTGCATATTGATGTGGCACCTTGGTTGACGTAGAAAGAACCTGCTCTGACGGTACTGGTAAACTTCTCGATGTTGCCCATATTATTTGTCACTAAATAAGCAGCTAATCCGTATGGAGTATCGTTCGCTCTTCTGATGGCTTCTTCGAAGGTGTCAAATGGGGTTAAGACAACTAAAACAGGCCCAAAGATCTCTTCACGAGCTAGTTTAGAGTTATCTGGAACGTCATAGAAAATAGTTGGTTAGATGAAATAACCTTTGTCACCTGATCTCTCTCCTCCAATCAGAACTTTTAGCTTTTCGACATCTTTTCCGTGATTGATGTAATCTAGGACTCGCTTGAACTAAGCTTAGTTGATTTGTGGACCATGATTTGCCCCTGAGAAAGGATCACCAATAACAATTGTCTCATTGCAGGCTTTGAGTTTCTCAAGCATTGAAGCATACAAAGATCGATGGACGAGAAGTCTTGATCCTGCATCGCAAGATTAGCCTTGATTAAACATGATTGAGCTCCATGCAATCACTGCAGCTTTGTCGACATCAGCATCTTCGCAGATAACTACTGGACTTTTCCCGCCTAACTCAAGGATCATTCTTTTTAGGTTTGACTATGAGCTGGAAGCCATAATTCTTCTTCCAACAGCAGATGATCCTGTGAACGAAATCATAGAAATTTTAGGATGGTTTGATATTGCTTCTCCAGCAATAGGGCCAAGTCCTGGGACAACGTTCAAGACACCCTTAGGTAATCCAGCTTCCTTGCAGATTTCTGCAAACTTGAGGATAGTGAGTGGAGTCACTTCAGATGGTTTCAGCACAACGCAATTTCCTGCAGCTAGAGAAGGTCCTAATTTCCATTCAGCCATCAGGAGAGGGAAATTCCAAGGGGCGATGAGACCTACAACACCAAAAGGTTCTCGACGAGTATAATTCAATTGCTGTCCAGTTGTTGAATAGGTTTTACCAGTGACTTTATCTGCCCATCCAGCATAATATCTCAAATGTGTAACAACTTCAGAAATGTCAAATTCAGCTTAATCCAAAGGTTTTCCGTTATTCAAGGATTCCAAAGCAATAAACTCTGCAGCTCGAGATTCAACCATTGTTGCGATCTTGAAAAGTAAATCACTTCTGTCTCTTTAAGGCTTGGCAGACCAACCAGGGAATGCCTTTTATGCGCTTTCCACAGCTAGATCAATATCTTGAGCATTTGCAATGCTGATTTCGCAGATGATCTCTTCGGTTGAGGGGTTGATCACAGGGAGAGTTTTCTTGTCGGAGCTCTCTACAAACTCATTATTTATGAAGAGCTTAGTCTAGAATGATTTAGGAATTGGGAACTCTTAGTCCATCTCGTGATAATACTTTTTCCTTCTTTTTTAGATTTTTATATTTTATTTTGTTTTTTATTAAATTGTTTTGATATTTGTCTGATGAACACAGAAGATCTATTCAGCTTTTCTTTGGCACTATTTAATCCTAAATTCTGTCCTAGAAAGCAACTGATTTATAGAAAAGATTTACCTATCTGAGAAGGTTTTATTAGGATATATTATTTTTATAATTTCTTTCTTTGTTTGGTGATGCTTAAAATTTATGAATAGTTGAGAAAATGTTAAAGATGACGCACTTATGGGGCCTATCTGATGTTGATTTTTTGGACAAAATAATAAATCAAAGATATTATATTTTTTTGAATCCTATCAATTATGTTTTTAAATAGCTCAGAAAAAGGAAAAAGAAAGAGAGATTATTTTAGATTCTCACTTTGATTTTTGAATGTATTCTCTCTATTTTAGTTTAGGTTTTCAATAGAAAAAAACAATGTTTAGATCTTAAAAATCTATGTGATTATCATAGGTAATAATGAGTTTGAGGGTAAACATTTAGTGAGTTTATGAAGAAAAAAAACTAAAAGTTAAAAAAATGGGTTTTGGAAAAGGAATTATCATTGAAGAATTTTGAAAAAAAAATCAATTGAAAGGCACTTCTTGGATATCTTTTAAGTTTTTGTAAAATTAATGGATTGAAGCGGATAATGTATGTCTAAAGTTAGTAGGAATTGATTTCTTTGATTCAGCTGGGATATAATACCAAACGGAGAAAAGAGATGAGATTATTAAACAAAAATCCTTCCTGAAATCACAGGATATTTATTAATTGAAGTTCAAAAAGAAATCCAAAAAGGACGTAACAAAAAAAGTAGTAAAATAAGT
>Ga0302271_10003846_pt1 | contig 12334 bp, 6 predicted proteins | sample III_Bog_N1_1_FD_198767 | JGI IMG/M metagenome (GOLD analysis project Ga0302271, IMG submission 198767) | Peat permafrost microbial communities from Stordalen Mire near Abisko, Sweden - III_Bog_N1_1 | ecosystem: Environmental > Terrestrial > Soil > Wetlands > Peat | place: Sweden: Abisko... | reverse complement strand
GACACAGACAGTCATGACAGTAATGGCTTAACAAGTAGATCACCTTCAAATGTTTCTTAGCTACTTAGAAATAAATTCCCAGTCCCTAAACAATTCGTTCAAACAAGCCTTCCTGAATGCAAAGATCATAATGCAGAGGAGATTTTTGAAAAACCTGAGAAAAGAACACATTCGTAAGGTGTAGTTATTTCTAGCGAAATAGGAGAAACAGCACTGATCGCAGCAGTCACACAAGAACGAAAAGAATCTGGGGATTGTTAGAGGAGTTTGAGGGGTTAAAGTGAGGATAGCAATTTGGATTTGAACTTAAAATAGAAGGAAAAGTGTCTATGGAGTCACTTCGATACCAAAGAATCTATTAAGGGAGTAAGATATCCAATAACCAAACATAAATTGTATTGACATTTTATGACTAACAGCAACTGGAGAGAGTAGACGAATTAGAAGAGGAGCAGCTCAAAACACTCGCTAAACATTTCGGAATCAAGTCGAAGAATATTGTTAGAACTTTTTGTTTTTATTTAAAAAATAAATCCATTTTTCTTTTATGCTAACTTTTTTTTGTAATTAACACAATTTTGATCATTTTTTTGGAAAATATAATTTGAACAGAAACAACTCAAAGAAATGCTTCAAAACATCTATGCCTTTCTATCACGTAGCAAGTTCCCAGAAGAGTACTTGAAAGAATTCAGACCTTCCATAGTTAATAAAATAGACATCCTCTGAGGCTTCTTTACTTCAACATATTATTTTCTCTTTGTTATCCATATCATTTGAATCTATTTGTTGCCCACATGTAATAATAGAAAATACATCCATAGTGATTCTTTTTCATTTTTTGGATTCGAACATATTTTAGAGAAATGAATTTATTCGAATATCAATTCTGAAATCCTTATTGTTTTATGTAACTCTCATTAACAATCTCAATACAGCTGATAACATGCAACAAGTGCGGAGACTAGCCCACCAAACCAAGCTAAAGAGTCTTTAACTTCTATTTTGAAGAGTTTCACTGCAAGTTCTGAGCCTTTGAAACTAGGTAGAATATCACCAATTGTCCTCATCATTTCCAAGATACTTTGGAATTTCTCGTTGCTGATTCGACGCATTTCCTCATGCGCTTGCATACTCTCTTGCTCATTTTAGAGATAAATTAATTTCTATCTTATCTAGATGTCTTTGTAGTGCAAGCGAAGCAGATTTCTTATCTGAAGGATCGCTCTGAAAGTTAACCCAATAAACCAGAAATTCATAGCCTTTTAGAATGCTCCCCTATCAGCTGAGGTGCTTCTTAAGAATCTACATTTCTATAAAATGTAAATATTATCGTAGAGATAGTAGAGACAGTATGCGGCTCTGATTATCACAGACAATAATCTATTGAATTCATCAACTTTAGCTGTTTCTGTAGACTGCATAAGAAACAATTTATGCATCCCATATGCCTCAGATAAGCTCTTGAATAACCTGCAGTACCTACGAGTATCCGCGGAAGCCTCTAATAATAAAAAGGTAAAAAAACTCAAATTAAAGTATTTCTTCATTTTTATGACTTTTTTTATCATATTCCAAACTATTCCTAACCATTTTTATCATTCTTTTTTACCTGAAAGACGTGATATCTTCTGAAGCTTTTCTTGATATTTTTTCAAAACCTCCACACTATTCAAGAATCTTCCACCATATACTATCACCTTTGTCAGCTTATCACGTCCCTCTTATCATAAAAAATGAAAATAATTCAATTTTAGTATGGTTTTATTTTTCCTTCCACTCTGTGAAAAGATCAACAAATGGACATGGTTTTACCATATTTATTAACCATCGTAACGAATTTATCGATTTGACTCATTGCTTTTATTGTCTCTGACTAAGTTAAATATGTTTTTATGTTCTGTTTCTTTGTTTTAACAACTTTATCTGTTTTTCTAGTTTGTTTGATTATAAAAGGGAAAAGTAAGAGAGAGCGAGCAATTATTTCCTGATAATTATTTGTTTGATATTTCATAGAGATTCATTTTTTAAGATACTAGTGAGCTTGGGAAATGTGATGACGTCAATTATTCATCTCTCTTAGTGCGTAAAAAGGCTCTTGTGAATAATGAATTTGAATTGAAAGTTGATAAGAATAGTAATTGGTTTTGAAAAATATTACAACCTTATTTTAAGACTGAGATGACATTACTTATGACTTAAAATTTAATAAAATATAAAAAGGAAATTCAAATGATCGTATTTAGTTTTAATCCAAAAGGGAGCATTAATTTGATATGTTTGTTAGAATTGCTATTTTTTACAAAATAAAGTAAATAAATGTTCAATTTATCTTTCAAAAATGATTATTTTTTTTGCTATTTTGTTCAATGATTGAATAATTATTCTCTGTAAAGCTAAAAAAATCCATTGTGCTATGAAAAGTTCCAACTAAAAAGATAAGAATAATAATAGAAATCCAGAGAAAGAGCGAGAATGATAATTTCAATAATTCCTTGGATACTCTATTGAGAAATCAAAAACAAAATATTTCTTTCTTGAAAAATCCACAAGCTTTAGGTTAATAAAAATCCAGTCATCTTATGTCCGACGAAGTAATCCGTAAACTTGAAAAAACAAGAGAAGACACAAAAATCTAAATCCATTTTTCATAGACAGCCCCTGCAGCACCCGATCCAGATGAAGAATGGGCGAAGGTTATGAGAAAATTGTCCTTCAAGATGCCTTAAACTTTCAAGTATTCCTTCGCGATTTTCTTAGGAATAGGCTTTCTCACTGCTGTTTTCTAGAAAAAAGCTAGTAGGTTCTTCTTATATCCTCTGCTAGGCACACCCACTACTGGTCTTGGTCTCTGCTACAATGATTTCTATAGAATGTATGAAATTAAGTTTCAAATGAAGAAGATTGAAAAACCAATTCCAGCGAACTAGGAAGCAGCAAAGTGAAAATTTTTATGAATTTTAGTCTGAAAATATTTATGTTTTTTTATAAATATCTGCAGGAATTTAGTCATTTTTTGACATATTTACTTATTAGTCAAATCATAATAGCTATTTAGAATTGCTTCTTCAAATAATTTGAAGATTTAGAAAGTTCAGGAACAACAAATAATTCGTTGGTTTGGAGTTAAACTCCTTGAAAAAGCTGAAATTATCTTCGATTTGACGGCCAATATGAACATAAATAAAATGTAGACATAATCTATTAATATTTTTGTGACAAGATATTGCTAGTTTGTATTGATTTGAAAATGATACACTATGGATTCTAATATTTCTTTTATTCATGTTTTCTTAAGCTCCATTCTTATTTGATTCTTATCAACTTTTCTGCTCAGTGTTGGCATTATTGAGTGCTGTACTTGTTGTGTCTTCTTCACTATTCCCTTGTGAAGTAGCTTCTTTCTCAGCTAGGAACTTTTCTTGTTCTTCTTTTTCTTTTTGTTGTAATTTTTCGAATTCCGCATTAGATAGATTTTTCTACAGAGTCACAAGAATTCTACTCTTTTTCTCACTTAGTGGGTTCTCAGAGTAATCTATCAATGTGAAATTAGGATATTTTAAGTGAGAGATACCTGCTATGTCGTAGATTTCTCTTTCAATAGGATATAAAAACACTAATCTGCCACCTGGAGCTAATATTCTACTGCCAAGTCCAACCAATCCACTAACGATGGAATCAACTGAGACAGATATCATCTAAGGGAAGCTCGGTGTGTGCTAGTCATCGGGGATATTAATGAATTTTTAAGGCTAATCATTGTTCTCAGCTAGAGGAGTTTCGTTATTTGGTTAAGGTTCAACATTTGCTGTTGTTGTTTTCTCTTGATCAGTAGTCTAAGATTTATCTTTTTCATCTTATACCTTCTCTTCCTCAGTTTATTCCGTTTCTTCTTGGGTCTACTCCTTCTCTCCTTCACCTTCTTCAGCTGATTCATTTAGTTTACCTTCCTCTTACGTCTATGCCTCATCAACCTTTGGTTTTTTGACTCTTTTCTTTTTCTCTTTCTTTCCAGCAGTCCTTGTCATAGCCCTAAATCCATAAGGAGGATCACAGATAATAGCATCGAACACTTCTGCAGCTCTTAAGTTCGTGTTAATACAATCCATTCTGGTTATCATCGGCATTGGTAACTTATACTATTCAAAGTTAAGCATAATTTTAGGCATCATTGTATTGCAATATTCTGCATTTGGCAGATAAAACTTCGATTTCTTGTTGATGCGTCCTACTCCTAAGCCATGAAGAACTCGAGGATCTAAGTCACCTCCAAAGCAAAGTGCACCATAATGCGAAGGTGGAATCAGCAACGAACCACTTCCAACGAATGGATCGAGAACTAAACTAGCTTCCTTAGCAGCGCCTTGATTGCACATCAAAAATGACAGGGAGTGATCAGTCGAAGTTGGTCCAAGATAAATTCTGTTCTTTAAATCATATTGATTCACGTAATTTTCTTTTTAGGAGATACGAGTGCATGACTTAGATCTAGCTATTTCAGCACCAAAGAAGATCTAAACAAATACAAAATAACTAATGATGAATGAAATAAACCGAAGAAATATTTCACTTTAAAACAGAAAATATTAAACTTTTTCTATAAAAAATATTCCTTACATCAAGTAATGTTGTTGATATCGAGCTGTTGGTCTATTGAGTGTACGGATCAACGTGTCTTTCCATAATCCAATATTTTATATCAGGTTTCTTCAAATCGATGCTTCCTCTCATATGAAGCTTCTCGGTTATGATCTCTATTCTCTCGATAAGTTCTTTCTAAGAGAGATGGGAATTATATGGGTCAACTTCGAACAGGAACTTCTATCCTTCTTCATTGTACTTTTTCAACAGCGGATAATCTGCATTCTCGATGATTTCTTCGTACGTGTGACCTTCTGAGATAGGGTGCACAAAGACATCTAAAAGAACAGATCTTTATATAACTTATTTCGAAATTTCAAGATTTGGAAATTCAAGGTAGATAAATGGAAATCTTCTAAAACTCGTGTAGCGAATATCAGCAGGATCATCAGGGAGAATCGGCTTATTTCTGTTGTTCGCTTGCTTGAAGTGCATGTAAGAATAATGCTGGGATGATTCAGGCACAGTGTAATCATGAGGAGTGTTTTCTTCTCCTTTGCGCGCAAACTCATGCTTGAAAACTTCTCTCCAATCGAGATCATGCATATTAAGCAATGACTTCAGCTCAGGCAGACAGAAATCCACGCAATTTGGAAGCAATTTGAACTAAGCTAGTACTTTCATTTTTTAGGCTGATTCTTTAAAACGCTGATTATTTTTTGTAGACTAACTATCTCCTTTTACCCTAATCTCTTTGCTTGTTATCTGTCCTGATTAATCACTTCTAGTTAATATCAAGGATTTGTAATTGCTCTATCAAACCTTACTAATTTTTCTTAGCACTCTCTTGATATTATTTCTGTCTTCACTGTGACATAGGAATCAGCTCTCCATATTAATTTATCCTTATTTTATCCATATCCTTAGAGTGTCTAACTATTACTTTAAGCCTAAGCTCCTTTTAGATCTTTTTCCAACTCAAATAATTGCATATCATCAGTCATTAATTTTTTGATGTATTTTTTTTACTCTGATTAGTAATTTCTCTTTTCATTATTTTAAGAATTCATTTATTCTTTTTTCAAGTTTGTATTTGATTATTTAGAACAAGTATCTTATTTTATCTTCCTAAAAGAGAATCAATTTTGTGAATAATGATCTGAAAAAAACAACAGTTTATTATTTTTTTCAATCAATTTCACCTTGAAAAAGTGTCATAGTCTAATTGAAAAAAAACAACAAGAATTTCCTTGGGGAGGGGTTCTTCGTTTTCTCCTTCTTTTGATCTAAAAATAAAATAAGTTATTTTAGGCCAAACAAATTCACAACTCTTCTTAATTCGCAGAAAGGCTTATTAGAGAATCTAATTCATATTTTTAAGTTGCCTCCAAATAGGTTATGGTGAATAGTTTCTCTTAAGGAAATCTCATCATTCTTAGAGACTCTAATGCTAATACAAGTTTAATTATTTTATAAAAAATCTTAAAAGAAAATACACTATTATTCGTTTTAATAATTAACTTTCCCTTTCCCTTCTAAAATACAATAAATCCTTCTCAAAAATATCTTTTCAGTATCATCCATCAATTTCACCTTCCAACCTCTGATAACATTCCCCTAATATGAGGCTTTCTTTTTGTAAGTGGCTCTTTGGGGAAGAGGAGGGAGGAGAAAATCATTAATTATCATTACTCGATTAATCAGAAATCTTTATTCCGTCACTTATTTTCATGCAAAACAAATAGCTGACTAATTATTAGATAAGTCTCCTTTCTGTACGAAGGAAAAAGATGAGAAAAGGAAATTTTTTCATTATTTTCTGCTTGAAATCCTACAGCCCTTCCCCACTTTTTTAATAAACACAAATAAACAAAAAAAAGCTAAAAGATAATAAGAAGAAGAAAGATTTCTATTTTTGTAAAATGTGCTGGACATAATTCAAATCCCTTTTTGAAAACTTCGGAGATTTCCTGTCTTTATTTGGCGGACCTATCGTAAGTATAATCGTATCTTTCATACAATGGATTATCTTCATCATTCAGCTCTCTAAAACTTTTTCACTTGATGTAAACTCCTTGACCATAAATCACAACATTATTGTCATAGGAGTTCACTATGGTCTTTAAGATAAGTATAAATGTTACGCTTTTGCTGATAATGACTAAGCAACCGCAGCTCTAAAACACCTTTAAGGAGATTTATTAACGTTCTCATAAGTCTTAGGAATAATCTGGATTATTTTTCAAATACTTTTAATTTCAAGTATGACGGTGGAATTTATTAAGAAAGCCAAAGGAAGCTGGTTAAAATAATCAGCAAAATAGCTCTACATTGAATATTACACGTTTCTCATATCAATCTTCTCTAATACAGTACTCTTATTAATCAATCAATTAGATTTCGATTAAGATTGTATAGTAAATTATCCAGTCATAGGTGGTGATATTGTGGATACTACGTAGGCTTGGATAGCAAGTGGGTCTGCTTTCTTTTTTAATTGCCTCATAGGGAACACACTTTGCTGGATGAATCACGAAAACCCGCATTGCTGCTTTCTTTATCTATTATCATAGTTGGTAAGTGCTACGTGCAAACTAGATTCTTCTCTTGAAAAAGTTCTAAGTGACATTTGTTGTTGTGGGATTTGCTGTTATTGTATTCATTTTGTTAGTTTCCTTTTTATGCTTTTTTGGGTTGCCGTCCCAATATTCGAATCAGATTTAATTTTTGCCATTCCTACAATAATAATATTTCTTGTTGAAGTTATTGACATTACTATTAAGTGTTACAAGCTGAAGAAAAATAATTTCGAGCCTTATTTCATAAAATCCAAAAAAATCGAACCTGAGAGACCAGAAAGTCAACCTTCTTTAATAAATACTAACAATTGACGATATTTATTTGCCTACCAAGGTAATAATTAATTGCATGACATTATTTGCAGGTTTATTTGTGTTCTGTGTTTATTTAAAGTAGATTTCTTGAACAAATTTAACTAAGTATTTCTGATAAATTTAATCTTCTTGCCTTTGCTCTTTATTATTTAAGTGAAAAGTGCTTGTGATTCTTAGTGATCATCCGCAAAGAAGAATGATCTATTATCGTTTTATTATAAATCCCTAAGAACTACTTGAATCCTTACCGCTCAAGATGAAATTATTAAGATCCAAAACCTATTTTTTTTCTCAATGAAATCATACAAATTTGGTAGAGGTGAGATTAAAAACACATCTTAGAAATACAATTATTGAAGACTTTTGAATTTATGTGAAATCGCTAGTAGATGATATGACAATCGCACTATCAGTTTAAGTTAAATATTCTTTTCGTTTTAGCTGTCGAATATTCGCTTAGCTAGCGCATTGCAGAAGTTAAAGATCTATTTTCGAAATTAATTTTTTATATGCAGATCAATGAGATATTTCGATTTGACTAGCGTTAATCGCTCTAGAAATTTAGCAATTGCTTCTTCCATGTTCTACAAATTCTAATCGCTTTTCAAACAAACTCTCAACTCATTGCGACATTCTGCGATTATTTCTATTCCTCACTCAACTCATTCGAAGCAATCCCTGATGTTTTCTTCGATCCTAGCTGCTTCGCTTAAGCAAATTTCTCTTTCAGAGTTATTTGGGAGCTATGAATCCCTTGATAACTCCATTTATCTGAGTCAGAAGTACTACTGTTTTCATTGGTTATCAGAAGAGATATCTGGTTTTAAGCTGTTCTTCGAAGGATCAGCTAAAGGGACAAACAGCTCATTGAAGGAATTAATCGTAGCTGAGTTAGTTCTCTCAAGAGACACATTTGATTGTTAAGTTGGATTGTTATAACCTTGACTGAACGATCTGTGCTCAGATTAGATCCGTTCTGGCGCACCACAATCATGAGAAAAGAAAGATTTTTCTATACTCCATGCAAAAATGATGCCTTGAGTAGATGTAAACATACATCTTATTCAGGGACAAATGAGCTTAGAATGATTATTCTGATCTTTGTTGTCTTCTTCTTTATCTTGGCTATCGGGTAAATGACATAAATACATTATTTGAATCAACTTTTTTCGGCTTGAATCAAACGATCTGTGAGTTGTTAATAGATTTCGACTTGTTAAGCAGTCTCGAGTGCTCAATAAACAGCTACAGATCTCTTTGATAATTTGACTTACAAAGACAAACATTTGAGTTTGTTGACAATTTATATGAAGTCTCAACCTCGAATCTTTATTTTAACTTTCGATTTTCTCAAAGCAAATAAACTTTCATTGAACAGCAGTTCTTAGAAAATATATCCTATCGTCCATAGATTCAATTTCGCTGTAACTCTATGCTACTTTAGTATCTCAGGAGCAGCATCATCACTCACTTTAATCTCCCAATTCAACTCTAGTTTCCCTTTATTCTTGAATTAATCCTCCTCCTCGAAAATATCATGAACATTTGAGAACATTACATTCACTACATCATTCGCATATTCTATGAGAATACTCATTCAATCCTCTTATTGCCTTATGATTCCTCTGCATCAAAGATAATCTTTCTATGATGAAGTTCATAGAGATTCCTGAACATAATTTTCAGTAAATACTGGGTATTATTAATTTTCTTTTTTTTTCAAGTTTGTATTTGGTCATTAAGGACAAATATCTCACTTTATCTTCATAAAAAAGAATCAATTTTGTAAAAAATGATCTTAAAAATAACGATTTATTATTTGTTTTCAATCGATTTCACCTTGGAAAAGTGTCCATATTCTTAATTGAAAAAATAACAATTATCTTGGGGAGGGGGTCTGTCTTTTTTTCATCTTTTAATCAAAAAACAAAAATAAGTTACTTTAAGCTAAACAAACCAAAAATTATTACTCAAATAAATAAGCTCGCTAGAAAGTCTTATTTGCGAATCTAATTCATATTTTTAAGTTATCTTCAAAATAAATAGATTAAGTGAATTGTTTGTATCTAAGAAATTGCACCCCCGCGTAAAGACTCTAGACCTGATGCAAGCAAGTTAGGAGAGAGTTTTATAAAGAATCTTAAAAGAAAAAATAACAATAATTTCTCATCTACAAGATGTTTTAGAGAGTAAACTAAAACATCAAATTGATTTTTCAGAAAAAATACGATATGTTCTTCAGTTAAAGGCAAAGAAGCTCATCATTTAAATTTCTAAGTTTATTTGATTTCATAATTTTCTTTCTCTTTTCTTTCAAAAATCCTATTAATTCTTCTCTCTCCTTTTCCTTTGTCAGTATCATCCATCAATTACATATTCAAACCACTGAAAACATTACTCTAATAGAATGCTTTCTTCTTTTTTTTGTAAGTGAAAATATTAAGGGGTTTGGAGAAAACTATTATTCACCATCAATCAGTTGATCCGAAATCGTTATTCCGTCGCTTATTTTGGTGCTAATCAAATAGCTGACCAATCATTAAGTAAGTCTCCTTTCTTAAAGAAGATAAAAGGATGAGAAAGGCAAATATTTCAATTATTTTCTGCTAGAAATATTACAGACCTCCTCACTTTCTCATGAAACACAAATAAACATACTAAAATAGCTAAACTAAAAATTAGAAAGTACTATTTTTGAGAAATGTGCAATCTAGATATTGTATTTGATTGTCTTAAAGGCAATGAAGATCTCCTGTCTCTTCTAAGTGGTACTATCCTTAGCTCAATATTATCTTCTTATTTCTGGATTATCTTCCTCATTCAGCTCATTAAAACTGGAAATCTCGATATAAACTCCTTGATTTTAGGAACAAATGAAGAAAATAACCTATTTTTCATTGCAATTAAAGATAATCCAGAATCTAATAATGACTGTTACTTTTTTGATGACAAAAACGTAGCCAACTTAGCTCTCTAAGACCTTCGTGAAGGTGCTTTCAAGTTCTCAAGAATTTATGGAATAATTTGGGCTGTATTAATGTGTTTCTTCATCATTTATATGTGCGTAGAAGTTACTCTGAAATTCTTCACTGATTAGTCTTTATTGACAGTAAATTAGCTCTATTTTGGATATTTAAAGTTTCTCCTCACAAACTTCGCGAGTTTAATATTCCTACTACTCAGTAAAATAGATTTCAATAGTTAATGTATTGTTGATTATCCATAATTGGGCGATGGATCTTCTTCGTATGGGTTTGAGATAATAGTGATGTTTTGCGTACAACTGTATTGCCTCCTGGGGCACATGATTTGCTGGTATAAAAAAAAAAATCCACATATGTGCCTCACAATAAAAATCGAATTAACGATACAATATTTCTGGTGTTTCGATCCTAAAAATAAATAGATTAACATTTTCTTAGCTTTTTTCCATGTTATTGGATTTAGTCTCATATTCTCTATTGGCCTCATACCATTTTATTTATCATCAAATATTTTTTTCTAAGTTCCTCTTTATTCAATTTCTCTCACAGAATATACGGATTATATGAACAAGTATTCGGAGCTGGAAAAAAATCATTTCAAGCCAATCAAAAAATAGTCTAATCAAACAGATAGTCTACCTGTGAAAACAGATAATCAACTTTCTTAAACATATAGTCTACCTTCTTAAATAGATAATCAACCTCATTAAGCGCATAGTCTACCTTCTTAAATAGATAATCAACCTCATTAAGCACATAGTCTACCTGCAAAAAAAGATAATCAACATTTCTAAACACATAGTCTACCTGCTTACATAGATAATCAACCTCCTTAAACAGATAGTCGACCTGTTTAAATAGATAATCAACATTCTTAAACATTTACTCTACCTTCTTCTTTTTTTGATAATCAACCTTCTTAAGCACATAGTCTACCTGCTTACATAAATAACCCATTTTCTTAAACACATAGTCTACCTTCTTCTTATATTGATAATCAATCTTCTTAAGCATATAATCGATCTGTTTAAACCGATAACCAATATTCTTAAACATAGAGTCTACCTGCTTACATAGATAATCAACATTCTTAAACACACAGTCTACCTGCATGCATAGATAATCCACTTTCTTTAATACATAGTCTACCTTCTTAAGCACATAGTCTACCTGCTTAAATAGATAATCAACCTCCTTAAACAGATAGTCGACTTGTTTAAATAGATAATCAACATTCTTAAACACTTAGTCTACCTGCTTACATAGATAATCCACTTTTTTAAGCATTTAGTCAACTTGCTTAAACAGATAATCTAATATTTTAAACATAACGTCTACCTGCTTTAATAGATAATCAACTTTTTTAAGCATATTGCCTACCTGTTTAAATAGATAATCAACATTCTTAAACTTTTTGTCAAAATTGATGACATTTACTTGCCTTACCAGATTGCATTACATATTTTGCATGCTCATTAGTGTTCTTTTTTATTAAAGTTGTATTCTTGGAGAAATTTAACTAAATAATTTCAAATAGAATTTATCTTCTTAATAATATTATTATTGCTATTCAGCGAAATATTAAATGGTATATGTGCTGCCTGTTTTTGAAATTCTGTAATAATATCTCAGTTACAAGATGTTTTAGAGAGTAAACTAAAACATCAAATTCAATTTTAAGATATTTTACTGTAATGCTCTTGATTGAAAGACAAAGAAGATAATCATTTGAATTTCTAAGTTTATTTGATTTCATAATTTTCTTTCCCTTTTGCGCAAAAAGTCAACATATCCTTTACTATTTAATATCTTTTCAGTATCATCCTTCAATTCTTTCTTCAAACTCTTCTGACATCATTACCCTAATAGAATGCT
>Ga0302271_10003844_pt1 | contig 12338 bp, 5 predicted proteins | sample III_Bog_N1_1_FD_198767 | JGI IMG/M metagenome (GOLD analysis project Ga0302271, IMG submission 198767) | Peat permafrost microbial communities from Stordalen Mire near Abisko, Sweden - III_Bog_N1_1 | ecosystem: Environmental > Terrestrial > Soil > Wetlands > Peat | place: Sweden: Abisko... | reverse complement strand
TTCAACCAAACATCAAAAAAAAAGCTAGTAACCTTTGTTTTACAAATGCAATTTTGGGGATGATTCTCTCACTGTAAATCACTCTCCCCTCGAATCATGGAATAATATTAATTACTGTACTTGCAAGATTCTGCTTCTCTTTACACAGAAAACAGTGAATAGCAGAAATTCTAGAATTTCTTATGTAATAATTTCAGCAAAATAAGAATGATTTTTGTTTTAACTTAGATATTTACAAAAATAAAAAAGTAATAATTGATTTGAAGTTTTTGTTGGAGAATTTTCAAATATATTAACAATGAACACATGTAAATTTAGAGTTTGTTCGCATACAGATACTCATCTTGATGATCAAAAAGTATTGTTTTATCTTCTTCTTTTGGATACTTCCATAATTCCTTTTCTTTGTCTCTCTCAGCTATCATTCTAATCAAACAAATTAGTTAAGAACTTGGCCTTCTCTTCGATAGTCTTCCCTGAATTCTCATATTTCCATTTATTTATCGAGAACATCTTGACTGGTGTTTTCAAATCAATTTTGCTATTATATTTTTCAAAATACCTTGCTCTTATCTGCCCATGCCCAGTAGGTGTCTGTTGGTCATAGCACACATATTGATATTATTCTACGAGTACAATTGTGTTGGTCTCTTAATCAAAGATATCTCCTTGCAATCCTTTGAGTTCTTTCAATTCATAACCAATAATTCCTTTCCCTTTAAACAGAATCTCGTTGATTTCTGAAATCAAACTGTTGTTCTGCTATTATTCATTGAATTTAGCTTTTCTCATCTAAACTTTTTCGATTGCTTTAGTTGATTCTGCAGTTTGAAGTACATCAGGGTGATTGAATTATGCATGAATATAAATGTCATTAAAGCATTAGATATCACCTAAGCTGAAAATTATCTTCTCATCAATAACGTATTCGCAAGTTGCCTTCCAGAGTTTCGAAAACAAAATATCTTGAGATTTATCTTCGTTTTGAGGTTAATTAGTGTTAATCTCAAAGTAAACCACTGTCCAAAGCATCTTCAATGGCGAATAATAAGTATCGTCCTTGTAGTTCAGAATGCATTCACTAACCGAATCTTTCTGCTTTTCCGTTACTTCCATTCCGAGTCTTGCGAAATTCCAAAGCAGATCTTAATAAGACGACCGATAGAAGCTTAAGTTCTTTGCAAACTCCTTGAAAATCAATGAAAGTATCTATTTATGATGCAGCTTGAGTTAAGCCATACTCGAAAGGATATTGCAGATGTTGTCCACTTTTAATTTCGGAAAGATTTATAAAATATCGGAGAATACTTTATTGAAGATCTACGGCTTGGTGTAGAACCCTTTGAGGTCTGCAAAGAACTAAAGGAATTCAATTATGACGTACGGTAATTTCCCGCTGTTCTTAGATATATAAAATTACTCGATTTAGCCTAGATATTGACCTACAAAGGACAGATCTTCTCCTTAGATTTGATCGACTATGATTCGAAGGCTGCGAAGTTATTTTATTTCGGTCAAATACGAGACCAATCCAGCTATGCTGATGCTGGAGAGAATCTGCTAAAATGATGTTAAGAGATACTTTTGACTCATTGGATCGATTAGAATCCTTCTCTGCGTTTACAAAGTAGCTAATAAAATAATAACGTTGAGATATTGATTATTTGAGTTTTATATTTTGTCTGCTCTCTGCATTCGAGATATCAACTCCATGCAGAGAGTGTTTAGTTCTTCTGAGACAAAAGAAGAGATTGCGGGAGGGTTATTATCAGTAGTTGAGTCATTTGCAAGATTTTGGTTATTTTTATGTATTTCTTTGGCAGTATTAGTTTCTTCAATAAAAGCGGTGATTTCAGTGTATTTAAAAAGGAGACTCAATCCAAATTCTGAATTGGATGTCTCGTGAAATTAATCTAGTTTGTTTTTGATAAGTTTAAGGATTTTAAGTGATTTATCATGCAACCCTTCATCGGTGATTTCTTTCTCGTAAGTGATAAGGAATTAGCCGATTTCAGCGAGATGGAACTCTTATTTAGGTGAAAGATGGTGAGCTTTGTTCTATTCGAATTCTCGTATCAATGCGATGATAAAAAAAGGAGATTTTACCTTCAAAAACAAAAAGGAAAATCAAAAAATAAATAACTTTTTCATTCCTTGTTCAGAATATTTAAATTTTCCCTCCTCCTTCTCCTGAAATTAAACAAAATTTTTGTTTACTTTTAGCAATTTAAAATTCCTTTAGGCTTTGATGAGGATGCCTGAATTGATTCCATGTTCTTGAAAATTAAGTTTTGCAATATCAATATCCTTGAACATACTCTCTAGCAATGGATGGAAAGTCCCCTTTTTATTGATGAACGAGAGATACGGTGAGTTCATCATGCAGCGGATTTTTTTCAAAAGTAAATACGACTAATCAATGTTTGGTTGCACACAGCAGGACAGCATGAGATCAGCTCTAGGGTAGATTTTGTTGCTTTCATTGAAATACTTCTGCAGAATCCAAGAAATCAAATCTTTATCTTGTGTGTTGACGATCTTCGACTTGATAAAATTCGACCAATCATCGTTGAAGATATTCCAATTGCAAAGATTCATGAAACTAGTGCTGATTTCGTTGTAATTGAGAGTCGGATATATTGATTGGTAAGTTGTGTAAAACTGCGCATTGATTATACGGAATGAATCGGATTTCTATGCGCAATAAGTCTTGCCTTAAGGAAAGAAAAAGAAAAGAGTTAAGCAATGCAACAATTATCATAACAAATAAGTAAAATTACCATAGACTTCTAAATAAAATGTGAAAACATGCGTAGAAGGGTAGTTTTGAATCGATAAGCAAACCGAATCAACGAATTTCCCAACTAGGTCCTGATATGCGAGATGATCCTCTGGAGCAGACTGAATTTCATAGCTGAATGTGTATATCAACTCTAAAGACTTCTCGAATGGTTAGGGGAACAATGTATCTTTGTATTTTTCATAAAATTCTCTTCGCATGGTAGCAGGATGGTGCTGCATTTTGAGCATCAATTAGAGGAGTTTTAAATGAATCGTGAAGCCAACAGGTTCTTTTCTCTCAGCTTCTTTGATTAATTCAACGATTAATTCAAGTAGTTTAACTTCCAAATAGTTCTATTCTCGCATGCTGTCAACAAGACATAGCAGCAGAGAAGGAGGCACGTTCTTAGCAGCTTTAAGCTAGTTGATTATCCTAAAATACATAAAAATTATTTTAGAGAAATGATTTGCTTGACATTGTTGTTACTGATTCGCAGTGAGGGATTGTTCATTTTTGTTAAGCTTATGCCCTTCTCTCAATTTGGCTGTGGATTCAAAGAAAGAGACTAATTATCTGAGATTCATTTGATTGTTACTGACATATCGTAGCATCCTGGCTTTTACTGTTTCCAGTAGCGCAGTCTCCAATGAATGAGGAGCCCTTCAAAACAAAATACATAATTACTGTTTTAAAACTCATAACTCCCTCCTTTCCATGGTTATTTATTTACTTTGTGAATCCAGAAATGATATTGAGTCCTTGCAACACAGTGAAATCTTAGTGAAGGAGTGTAATAATGGAATCTTTGAGAGCAACTAGCAGCTATGGTTATCTCACATGCGAGGTTGTAAATTGCAATTACAACGCCGATACAGCTCTAAACAATATGCATTGCCTGTCTAGATCATAATTTTACACTTCTTTTAAGGCAATCACTGATAGGGTGTAGAAGAAATCGGCGTGGCGGCGTTTTGTGTATATTTCACTTGCGCGAAAAAGATTGAAAATCGTTGATGAATTAAAATACGTTTATGCTTTGGGGTCAGCGATCAAGACCTTGGCTTAATCGATCCACTCCTCGAAATGCAGCTCAAGGTGGCAGAATTCAAGATACGCCTAGCTGATCATCTTCGCATTCAGCGGTTTCTGGGATTAAAATTTATTCAGAAGTGTGTTAATCTCAATTGCGAGGTTAATTGCTGTTTTTTTTTCAAGATGTCCATTTTGAAAACTCTTCCTGATCATTGTGAGCACTTCGATGAGCGTGTAGACGGGCATGCTCGGGAGGCTCTGTTTGATAAACATAAACATTTCCTAGTAGACAGGATTTGAAATTAAGCTTTTAGGATCTTCCGTGTGGAAGCGCGATTAGACCTCGCGCACAAGGAAATACACGTTGAACGCATTGAAATGCTCCTGATTAGCTTTGTAGATTTCCATTAGATTCTTCATTGAATAGGAATTCTGCAAGGAATGGAGAAGTTCTTTGTCTAAGCGAGAATTTCTGTGGAGAGTACCATCCCATCCTGAGGCTGTTGCAAAACATTTAAAACTAATTCCACTGAGTGAATTGCGAAGATTCTATCCTTGCTTGTGGAGAGTTGCGAGCACTCCTTTCTACAGCATCTCTTGTGATAATTTGTTAATCTGATAGAAATCTATTGGTAGAAGAAGAAGCAAAAAGAAGAACTTTAAAATATTTGTTAATTTTTTCTGCTGATCTATCTCTAGAATGTTCTAATAAGGATAAAACAAAGGCAGATTATAAAAAATAGCATCAAAATGAATAATTATTGAGATCATTTATGAAAGGTATTGCTAAAGGGAACAACAAATTGTTTTAAACAATTAAACTAAAAGGGCATTTAAATCTTTGGTAGCACTATTTTCCTCTGCTTTTGAATCGATTTAACAGGTTCTTAAATGCAAACACGGGCATAACATTTTTGTTAAGAAAAACTCCAAATTCGCAATTACTTTAAAAATACAGCAATTTCTATGGAAGTATGCTACTTAAAATTCTTGCGATTGCTAAAACAAACTGTGTGGTTGAAAGTTGCTTATGTTTTTTAGACAAGATAATCCATTCTTTTTACCCACTCAAATATGCAACAACAAAAAACTAAAAATAAGAGATCATAAAATGGGGACTAAATAAATAAAAAATAAACTCTACAAAAAGTGTCTAGTCAATCTGTAAATCTCCGAAAAACAACAACAAGCAAAGTATTTTTTACATTTCGATTTGATATTTATTCCTTTATCTTGATTAAAGTTTATCACTATTTCACAAATAATAATATTTGGGAATTACATATCTGTGATAGGTTAGGGAAATTAAAGAATCCATCACTTTATCTCCTTTCTATGAGCTATTAGTAACAATGTATTAATAAATAAAATAAGATAATAAATACCGCAAACAAAATAAACAAAATTGATTTTTCCACAAAAACTACACAAAAATGGGAAACCTAGTACATCTCTGCAAGGAAACGAAAGAATCCATCGACAAGGAGGAAAAATCCATTAAGAAATTGACTCCATATGTTGAGGTCAAGAAGGCAATCAAAAAAGATCCTATTGATGCTTTGGAAGATGCAGCGATTAAAAAAGCGAAAGAACTCAAGGCTGAACATGATGCAAAGAAGAAACTAGAAGAAGATGCTAAGAAGAAACTAGAAGAAGAAGAAAAGAAGAAGAAAGAGGAAGAAGACAGAAAAGCTGAAGAAAACAAATGTGAGTACTGCAAACGTTTAGAATAATAAGAACTAGATCCTTCAAAGAAGCATGAAGCAGTTGAAGGAGAAAGTTATCACTGCACTTGCCCAGTTAAAGAGATTGATGCAACTGGTGAATCTTAGAATAAAACTGCAGACAGCGAAAGCAAATAGTGAAAATTGTCAAAAGTGGACTTGATTTTGAGGAGAAAAATACCTATGGATAGCATGAACGACATTATTCCTCAACAACAAAAAAAATCTAAGAAAACCCATAAATTGAACAGGTTACACAGAGAAAATGACACTGCCTAGAATCACTGTGAATTATGAGGCTGATAATGGAAACCATTCATAGAATAAAAAATCATTTATGTAAAGTTGTTTGTGTGTGTTGCTAAATAGATTTTCTAGAGAATTCAAATTGAGCTCTGCTTTTTGTTTTTGTCTGACGTTATTGTTAATACAATACAAACAAATCATTGGGTAAAAATTTCATAGATTATTCAAGCAGCAACCTACTTAATTAATGTAAAGTTAAAGAAAAATAAAAACTAATGTATTTGTTTTGTAAATTAGCTAAGTGAAGATTTGCATCAATTAAAAACAAATTAGAGCTAGAGAAAGAAAGAGATGATTACCATTGGTATTGAGAAGATAAAAGCAAAATGTTAATAATTTATTTATTATTATTTTGTAACACTTTAATAATTTTGTTTTGTGTTTTTTTAGAACAGAAATAAATATTATTCTTTCGGATTGAAGTAATTCATTATTTCAAGTGCACAATTGAATTCAATACTCCCCTTCAAGCTAATATCTTCAGCATTCTTTGTAGTCAATACTAAACAATTATTTCTGCGACAAAAATGTTTAAAATAAGATTGTAATAAATATTTGGAACCTATGGAGTCAGCTTTAGGAATTTAATTAAATATGCACTTGCTGAGATAATGGTTGGAGAAGAGTAAACATAGGAAAAAATAATGTTTGGAATGATAATCATAGTATTACTATGAAGGAAAAATCATAAAAGAAATGATTATTTTGTATCAGAAATTCTTTCAAATCACCAGTAAGATAAATCGATAGCCATCTCCTCTCCTCCCCACACACACTTAAATAGCCCTTATTATGAATATTTTGAAAAATTCAGCAACGTTTTTGGCCCCCTTTTCAAAATAGCTATCCAAAATATTATTATACACAAAAAAACATTTTTTAGAAGTTATTTTCTTCGATTCCCTAGAGTAGAATTTAGAGTATCATAACAAAAATAGACTCGCTTATCCAAATGAAGGAAACTAAGTCTAGTTGAATTATTTTTAATAGAACAATCGCAAGTTTCAATATTAGATAAATCTTATCTATTTCTTCTTTACTCACCTATCTATTTCAATTATTCAATATTAATAAGATACTATTTAATAATTATTTGAGTTGTGTAATTGAATGTGGGAGAGATATCTGAGAAATCAATGAAAAGATGCTAATTATTCCCGCCTAACTAAAATAAACGCTAATGGTGCTAAGGATTTGTCAGCACATAAGTCTATGTCATCTGAAGGCCTTGGATTCTCCAAAGAGGGGGGAGGATGTTCTGATTTGAGTATGAACAAAGAGTGTTTAACCAAAGTTGAATTTGATTATATTTTACATTTAAAAATATTAAAAAACAAATAATTGCATTAAATAAATCATTTTTCATTTGTTTTCGAGAAGTTTCTCCTTTTTCTTTCATGTGTTGATAGCAATTTTATAAATAGTCAGTGAGAATATCCTAGAAAAGTAGGTTAATAGCTAATTTAAGAATATGACATGGAAAATTATCAGGAACTCTAATAGACACTCCTAATCTACTTCTTCTCTTGATCTATAATCGGATACATTCTGTCAAACAGAAGTGTATTCTGCTTTATTCTACTTGGTGTATTTAGTAATACAAGAGCTAAATGATTTTAACTTCAAAACTAAAAATCAATGTCTTGTTTACTCTCATAAATAAAATGGAAGATTATTACCTTGCAATTAAAGGTAGGTTCGGACTTTTCTCTTCAAGATAATATCAATATCTTAGATAGCAGGATATGTTCTTGTTTTAAATATTAGAAGATATATTGAATAATTCATTTTCATATTCCATTACATTTTTAGTTTTTATTTTCTACAAAAGAGTAAACTAATTAATTCTAAGAACTAAAAATAGACTTCACTGACTAACATACACACACACACTCTCAAATAAAACTGTATGTTTATGAATCTGAATGTTTCTAGGCTTTCTTATCAAATAAAACTTACGAATAGACAATGAAATAGATGGAAACAATAAGAAATTAATCGAATTCATCTCAACGGCAGACTTTGTCTCTTTTTTTCAGATTATCAGATTTATCAAGTAGATAATCAAGATTTGCTTTGTGTAAAAGGCAATGAGATTTTTGGGGATAAATCATCGAGAATGCCTGGACATCGGAAAGATCAAAACTAATGGCAAGTCAGCAACTAAAATAACAACTGAATTATTCTATTTCTATTGTATCCTTCATGAGCTATTTATTGGATAAAGGCACCATTTTTGTTATTTTATTCATAGAATTATTAAGAAAGTTCTAATAAATATGTAACTTTTGAACAGTTTTTTCTAAAATGCAACCAGCCTAATATTTAAATAAAAATTGAGGATACTTTCTGCTCGATATCCTAGAAAGAAGAAAGCATGCTTTTTTACCTCCAAGTATGCTAAAACATGGTTGAATTTGAAGTAGAAAGAGTCAACATATAGATTATTGCTAGAAGTTCTCAAAACTAGGAATTAACCTGGAAGAGAGAACCTAACAATTGCTTTGTTTATGTTAAAATGAATTTGTCAAAAATATGAATTTATTAATAATATTTTCAGTATGTCTTTATATTTGAAGAGAACTAACTGAAATGTTATCATAGAAAGTCACTTACAAGAAAAATACTAGCGCCACACACGATACCTAGTATCTTGAGGAAACCATTATCTGATTGTCTAGTGCTACTTACAATACTGCTCTAATTCCCTCTACAAAAAGGAGTAATCTGTAATATTAGAAAATTATTCCCCTAGTCCCTTGTCGATATGATTTACTTGAATGAAAGTGTGGGAAGTGAGGAAGGGGAGTTATAAAATTTATTTCTGTGTGGATGTATGAAATTTGACGCACGATCCTTAAATAACCCCCCACTTTTAGAAAAAAATATCTAGTTTTTTAAATCAAGTGGGATTACATTATCTCTCTCTGATCTTCTTAAAGTGTAGATTAGCAAGTAGCTCATTCTCTCTAAAGATCAATTTCAAGACGCGACGCTAGTTGTTGCTAAAGTTAATAAATTAATTAACTACTAAAAGAATCTTTTTCAATTTTCCAAAACACAATAGCTACAAACAGCAAGGCAATCATTGGTCTTTTTTATAATTTTAAAAAGCTAAAAAATTGCTAAAACAACACTATCAAGCAAAGACACAGATACAATATCATCAAATGCAGCAATCTTAGATTCTCGAAATTAAGGAAAACCTTCTTTTCATCTTAGACGAGATCGTCTGTTCCAGACAATATCTTAACAAGCATTTTTAAAACTCGATGAACAATTATTTCCTTGAAAATTATGCAACTCTCCCATCTCTTAAAAAACGCTTCTCAACACAAAGTGGACGCTAGGTACGAAAAGACATCTTTGAGAAGTACAGTGCAGAAAACGAAAAGTAGAACAACCCCGATGGATAATTGAAATGCTTCCTGATTATGCGTGGTTTTGTGGAAGAACACATTTTAAATCAATCCTTAAACGAGTACAGAGATGCTCTTGTTGGGATTTTCAACACAGGCAATGCATCACCTCTCAAAAGAGGTTCAGCTGAATGGGTTTCACTTCAATGGAAAAGACTGTTTGCATTGATGGTTCTTCATCACACGCATTACCCAGATATTTAAGGAGTCTACGAGTTATGGTTCCATATGTTCGAGGAGAGATTGATTGCTAGGGAACGATAGAAAAAGAAGAAAGAAGAAATTGTCCCTAAGAAAGGTAGAGCTCCTTATTTGATTGGAAATTCAGGCGATGAAAGTGACAAATTAATTAAAAAAGAAGGATAGTCAAACACATCATCCCCATCATATTAATCAGGTTTCGCTTACGATTTCCAAAGTAAACTTGAAGACTAAGTAGAATTTGAAGAACCTGCTACTCGAAAGAAGCGAAGAACGGATGACACTATTATTCTGCTATAAGATTAGCGCTCCAATCATTCTTCTGAATTAGGTTCTCCTCAGGCATGCTAAATGGATTTTGGAATATTTATTAAAGCAGAGTATTGCAACTAAGAAGTTAAGAATAATGGTTGTTTTAGCAGATCATCTGAGTATTCTTTCCCGAATGAACTCCCTGAATAATAATTCCTTTGCGCTGCTAACAACTCTGATGTGCCATTAAAACAAAACAGCATTTCGATTCCTTTTCTTCCTTAGCAGCAACAATCATGCAAAATCGAGGACAATCTCTGCATTTTAGACAATAACATTTAATATTTCCAACCAACTCTGTGGGATGAAAAATTGCCAAATCAAGGTAGATTTGAGTACATCGAAGATTAAATAGACTACTTTTATCAAGAGTAACCCTAAGTAGAATTTGTTTCAGCCACTGTTTATCATAATTAATCCCCCACTTAATAAGAATCGCATGAACCACTTTTTTCTTCAAATAATAGCAATTATTATTCTTATCCTTCTGAAAATTATGTCGATCTACCTGCTTTTGATTCCTATCCTACATATCCAGAACCATCGCAGGATCAAAACTAATCTTAGTATCTTCAAGAGTAGCATCTCTATCATCCAGGATATCTTGTCTAATAGGCATAATAAGAATAATAATTGGAAACACCAGCAAATTAAGAAGTTTACTTTTTTAATTATTCCGAATTAACTTGCTATTCAGACACACCATAACAACAGGAAACAAATCATACTTGGAAAGCTAACTTCCCTAATAATAACTACCACAAATAAGTCTTTGCAGATGCATCAGATGACGTTTGTACAGTATTCCAACAAGATAGTTTCTAAGGATGTATTTGATTTGAGCAAAACCAAACTTAAACTCAAATAATTATTTTATTTTTCTCTTTTTATAGGTTTAAATTAATTTGCAGGGTACTTCTTTACACTCACAAATTCTTTTTGCTTATGCGGCATATTTGTCACCTAATTTATGTATATTTTTAGTTCCATTTTGTTTCAATTTCATTATTCTCAAATCTTTATCAGTAAAAACACTTTTTAAATTTAATCTGATCATCTAGTTTTCTTACTATAAATCAATTTTTCCTTTCCCACATCTCTTCTAATGTTATGGCAGTATCTGTCTCCCTGTCATCACGAAGAAAGAAAATAATTAAAATTCAAGCTAGTTAATCTTTGAAAAACGTCTAAGGAGAATGAGAGAGTGTAACTCTAAAGAAATATCAAATTCGAATTAAAAATATTTTCCCAAAATACATACTATCATATTCATTGTTCCCCCCTTCAAAGGTAGCTTTAATAGCATAATTTACCTAAATTAATGTAAATCATCTCAAAGGGCGCCCTTCTGTTATATGGAATGCTTGATTTATTAAGAAATTAGTAAAATATTTGTCAACGGAAATTTTATTTTTATTTTTGAAGTTATTGAAATGGATAGAGAAAAATTGAGGAAAATGTGATACATAAGAAAAGCTCACTTTTTCGAGATTTACCACTTCACAACTAGATGATTAATTTACTACACGTATCTTGAGTTATTTGCAATTAGTTAGATGTAAAATAAAATTAATTTTCTTCAAATCTAAGGGAAATAAAAAGATATTTTGAAATCACCGTGTCTGAGGAGGTTATCAGGATTGAGTGTTTCCAAAGAATTAACTACTTGCTTCTTTCTTTGAAAGAGCTCGGTATTCGCTCCAGCATAAAGAAGAAATGTCATCTAAATAAATCTCTTCAAAGGATTATTTATATCCTCTATTAAGGCTGGCTTAGAATTAATGAAATCTTTGAGCTCCTTCAGGAAGATATTATCGAGTGCAAAGTCTTAAAAATATGAGTTTTGTGTGTCGTCATAAAATACTTTAAATAATTAATAGATGAGTAGTGAACGACAAAGGGATTGTGGTCTTGAAATAAATCATTAATTGTAGTTAAATTAAATACTAAGTTACTATGATTTTGTCGTGTTATTTTTTGTCTTTTATCTGATTTGCATAATTATATTTATTTGAGAGAAAGCGAGATAATTTTGAAGGGAAAATCATTAAAAAGAACGGAAGAGTGAAACAATGGGACTTGAGTCAGAGAATCTTTTGAAATGAGAGACTGATTATCCTTAAGTTTCTTTATTTTTTTCATAAATATGCAAGAGACTTTTTGTGCAGCAAACTTAATTTATTATTATTAATGCCAAATATCCAATTTAATGTCATTTTAAGGTATTATAAGAAGTGAATTTTAATTGAAAATTCTACAGAGATTCTACCTTAAGAGCTTGATTAAAACAAACCTCATTCTTGTCACATTCAGAATAAACAGAAAGAGGTGGAGAAATGGTGTGTGTATGGCAAGTAATTTCATGATAATTTCATATTGATTAGTTTGCATGTTTGACAGAAATTATTGTTGGCATTTGATTTACTTTCTTTTAGGTTTTTTTAAAAGTAAGAAAGCAAGCAACAAGGGAACCAAAGAAACCTAATCAAAAGAATTTTCTGTGTGAATTATCCTTGATATAAAATACTCAAATCGCATAGGGATGTTAACGCACTCCTCCAG
>Ga0302271_10003843_pt1 | contig 12339 bp, 8 predicted proteins | sample III_Bog_N1_1_FD_198767 | JGI IMG/M metagenome (GOLD analysis project Ga0302271, IMG submission 198767) | Peat permafrost microbial communities from Stordalen Mire near Abisko, Sweden - III_Bog_N1_1 | ecosystem: Environmental > Terrestrial > Soil > Wetlands > Peat | place: Sweden: Abisko... | reverse complement strand
AGCTCAAGATCAACGCTCTTCACATCAAGCTTAGAGCTAAGGGTGGTGTTGGTACTAAACAACCTGGCCCAGGTGCTTAATCCGCTCTTAGAGCTCTTGCTCGTAGTGGTATGAGAATTGGAAGAATTGAGGATGTTACTCCTATTCCAACCGATTCCACAAGAAGAGAAGGTGGTCGTAGAGGAAGAAGACTCTGAAAATCAACTAAAATTTTTAAAATAATAAAAATACAAAGATGTATGTTGCTTTTTCTAGATGTTTATTCATTTTTCTTGATATTTAAAACTCCTCCTCATCTGTATCTAATCTTTCATTTTACAAGCTCAAACTGTTTGGCTTCATTCAAACAATAAAAATTTACAGATCTAGAAATAATAATAGATTTCTGAATAAAGTTAATAGAAATGCAAGCTAAATTCTTTATGAGCTTTTCTTTGAATTTTACTTAGTTTCATTTTAATTATCTTGTGATTCTCTAAACAATTACATTTTTGGTTTGGCTTTTGGTTTGAATCATTTTATACATCTTTTTGTGTATCTTAGATATTTTTGGACATTTTGCATAATTTTTGCTTTTGATTCTTAGAAAGAAGTAGGAAAGTCAAATTTATGAGGAACCTAAATGTTTAGCATACTAAAATTAGCTTATTATCATTCCAGTGATATAAACAAGACAAATATTTCTTCGAAGAGTTCTTACTTATCTCTTTAGTATTACTTTAGATCTACGAGAAGATAATTAGTTAATAGTATTCACTTTTCTTAAAAACTTGATAAAACAAAGAAAAATATTTAGTAATTTCACACAAAGAAAAGATAATATATCCCAACAAAAATGGAAGAAAAGCCTAATGCATCCTTGTTTATGGATGTCGAGAATTTTACAGTAGCAAGGCTCCTCGAGTTAGCTGAAGAAAACTTCTCTAAAGTGAATTATTCTGATGCAGAATGCTTCTACACAGTGTGCATTAAAAAAGATCCTTCGAATGAAGAAGCTATTTCGTAATACGCTGAATGCCTCAAAGTCTAAGGGAAATTTGAATAATCCATTGGAGTCTTGAAGGAAGCAGTTGCTAGAAGAGCAGGAATGACATCTGATCAACCTGATGATTACAGAAAATATTTTTAACTTGGTGAACTGCTCAATGGATAAGATAGTTTGGATCTTTATGAAAAGGGTATATCGATTGTCAGAGAGAACATTCAAAAAGGAATCCTTAACGAGACTAATAAAGAAATCAAAAGAGATCTAAGTGAAGCATACTCAGGAATGGCTGAAACTTACTAAACGGATTTCCTACACTTACCTGAATCAGAGCCTAAAGTCATTGCAGCAATTTAAGCTGCAATGCAAGCAGATTCAACTTCTCTGGATACTTACCTCCAATAGACAAACTATTATTTGAATAAAGAAAACGAAGAAGAAGCTAAGAAATCGTTAAAAATCGTGATGGATGGGTTACTTAATCTTGATTAAGAAGCGGATACTTATGATGACAGCTTCAAGCTAAATGCTTCTAAGCTTTGCGTTGAACTCGAAGAATTCAATACACAGATTCCAATATTAGAGTAATTAGTTCTTGCAAATGATTCTAACTATGAGGCATTCTATCTTCTAGCATTCTGTCATTTTAAGACTGGAAACTACTACACTGGCCTAGAATACACTGAAACACTGCTAGCAAAAAAAGATCTAGAGCAAGATGAAGAAATCTTCACTGCCACATAAGAACTCAAAGATGAATTAGATAAATAAGATTTCAAAACTGCTAAAGATGGTGAAGATTACAAGCAAGGCGAGAATAATGGAGAAGAAAATGACGAAGAATGGATGGATTTAGAGTGATGGGCAAATAAATGCATCATCTATTTAAGAAAGGAAATTATTAAGAAAAATAAAAATCTAAAATACAAAAAAGACAGAAAAAGATAATCATTATTGCAAAAGTTTTTAATAAGATATTTGATGCTGTGATTGTGCAGACAAGAAACAATAAACTTGATTGATTGAGTAGCCATTTATTTTAAAATAAATATTTGTATTCCTTTTGTAATAGTTTATTAGAATTATTAATAACAATGGATTTTGATCTTATTTTTTTGTTGTTCTTGCTTAAGTGAGTTTGAAGGGTAATGATTGAAAGGATTGAAAAAAATATGATAATTAAATGGATTTCATATTATGTTGGATGATATGATAAATCAAACTAATAATGGAAATTAAATTTTATTATTCAAAGTTTATTTTGAGCACCTTCCCCCCCCCACCTCCCCTCCTTCCCAAAAGAAAAAGTAGATGCAAGATTTAAATACTTAATAATTTTTTTTATTGTTTTTCTGATCTTTATTTGGTGACGACTTGAATCACAAAATGAGAAAAACACACCTTTTTCATAATTCAAAATAATTACTAAATTAAAAGGCATAAAACCAATTAATTATGGGAAAAGAAAGTAAATTTTTAAACATTTCTTCTCCTCTAAATAACCATTTTTCTTCTAGTTTATTTCTCCTTTTTCAAATTTCTGAAAGGAACTCTTTCTGATTTTCATAGAGAAGAAAATATTGAGGGAACAAAAAAATTCTTTGGAGAATGAACAAAACTGGATTTTTTAATGTTTAAAAAGACAGAAATTAATTAATCAAAGAATAAGCGAATTTCAACTAATATTAATAAATGGGTTTTAATATCAAATGTAGGTGGGGAGGAGGGAGGGGGGACCATAGAAAAATCATTAAATGCAAACAATTTTGTTTCATCGCACAAAGAAAACTAATAAATGAGTTTGTAACTTGATCGCTACACAATCGGAGAATACATCTTCCCTGATAAACATGCCATCGCCAAGTATTAACTAGCTACGAACAACTCCACTCAAGAGTCATATATTCTAAAAAGTTATTTTCCGCGCAACATTGAAGAATAAAATAAAGTAAACAATGAGATTGTCATGAATTCCCGAGCTTAAATTTCAAATGGCGTTGTAAAATTACTTAGCTCATGCCAGTCATCAACAGTTGATGAAGAAACAAGGCATCCTTTGACTAAAGTACACATCCTGATGTAATATATCTCTACTAATCTTCGCGATATAATCTCAGAAAGGAAAAGTAAAAATAAATATTTCACTAAAGAAGAGCTAGAAAAGCACCTCCGCTAGTTGCTGAAGACTCTAGCTGAAATGCAGGAAGCTAATATTACCCATGGCAGAGTAGAAGTAGAAAAGATATTCTAAGCTAATCCAGATGGCGATCTCTTGCTTGGTGATTTCAGTGATTCGTAGAATCGCTTTGGTTTTGATTAGTCTGAAATAGTACCTCTTAATCTTAGTTAAATTCAAGCTCCTAAATTTCCTGATAAAGAATCATTGGAAGCGCTTATAAATGGCTAATCTCAGCTCAATATCAACTATTACAAAATTGATGTATTCTCTTTAGGGATAGTCGCTTGCTAAATGGCAACATTAAATCTCTATTCAGGCCTTTCACACTTCAGAAAAGAAGAACAAAATGCGAAAATTTTCATCAAAGCGCAGTAAAATACACAACAACAATAATTAAATATTAATAATATTTAGCTGAATTTTACTCATTTCTTTTTTCTTTTGGATTAGATATGGCTAAGGCATGGCAGAACTTGTTAATTAACTGCTGGCTCCTCGAGCTACAAGAAAAGATTTTATTTAAATTTGGTCAGAGATTGATATTATCTTTGGTAAATCTCATCCTCATCCACAATAGTTTATTGAAACCTCCAAGAAACTCTATATTGAAGAAGCTTAACGAAATATTCAGGAATAAGACGAGGAACTTGATGTTCCCATAACCAAATCTAGAATCGTGAGTAGAATTATTGAAGGTGTAACTAATCCCAACTCACATATTTAGTCTGATTCTGAATAAATTAATGATAATTCTATTGAAGCTGAGCATGAAATTATTAGATAAACTAGAAGCAGCATCAAGTAAGTCCTTACCTTTTCTGAGTTCATCCAGCGAGCTAAGGCATTAGATAAACTCAAGTGGGTGGAGCTTAAGTAAATTAAAATGGGCGATTTCATTGGCGAAGGTAGTCGAAGTAAGGTATATAATTGCGATGTCTTACCGAATCGTAATTGTTGCGTTGCAAAGAAACACTACGCGAATGATAATAATTAATTATTCGATATTTTACACGCACTGAATCAGTTGAATTCATTGGAGATAAAGTATGCTATGAAAGTGGAATATTTTAACATCGCACCGATTGCTGGAGATGACTTGAAATCTGAATTGATCGTGGTGCAGAAGCGGAAAAAATATAATCTCAAAACATTACTTGACAGCTATATTTTAGGATTAAAAGCAAAACTAAACATATCTTTACAGATAGTAAGAATTCTGATCGAATTGCATGCAAACAATGTGATTCATGGTGCTTTGAAACCACAGAATATTCTGCTAGATTAGAATTAAAATGTGTTTCTCACTGATTTTGGTTATTCTGAGATATCTAAAAATGGTAATGAATCGTGGATGTGCACAAGTAGGTTCTTTGAGCCAGTGTATTCGTCTCCAGAATAGTTTAAGGACTGCTAAGTCTGCTAGAACAGTGATGTTTGGTCACTTGGGATGATTTTCTAAGAATTCATTGCTGAAACTAAACTCTCTAAAGAACTGATTGAGTATTTTGGATTATATGATCCTAAACGCGAAGGATGTCTCAACCTATAAAGTCCAGGTTCAAGAGGCTTCTTTGTACCTTTCTCAAGGCTTGTCAGCGAAATGACGTAGTTTAAACCAGAAAGGAGGATAAAACTTGCAGAAATCGAATAATTGATAAATTAATTGCAGGGTTCGATAAGAAATGATCGATTTAACCAAAGAAAAGAATACATGAATTAAGTTCCTCCTACTGAACATGTACATAAACACTAAGTATCACAACAAAAATAGAATGTATTGTGCTAATATTAGAATCCAGCATATTAGAGAGATGAAAGACCCGTTTATCAGCCTAGACCTCCGATTTCAAGAAGATAGAGCTGATATTTTTTATGATTGAATTATTGTAGTAATTGTGAAAAAATAAACAAATTTGTTAAAATGTTTTTTTTGTAAATTATTTGCATTTTTATTTTTATAGAAATTTTTGTTTTTTTTTTGCTCAAACAAATGAAATGAAGTAATAATGTTGTTTACTTTTTCAAAATCAAATATCTTTTAGGCAAAACAGAAGCAAAATAGCAACCAAAAAAAAAAAAAAAGATTATTTTTATCTTTGATTTATATTAAACTAAATTAGGAAAAGTGTTTGAAGAAGATTGTTTTTGCAACAATAGAGAAAAGAAGAGAAACCAAAGAGAAACAATGATAAGTCTCATTCTCCGTCGATTGCCTGCTTTTCGCGTGATCTCTAATTAGCAAATGCTGCTATCAATAAAACCTATATCCAGTTTTGCAAACCAAGGGAGTCCATTTAAATTTTATTCTTTTGAAGAAGAAATACATAAGCTTAAAGCTGCTTAAGAGTCATTGAAGAAAAAGCAATCTCTTGGATCATCAGATAAAGCTGAATTCCACGGACCTGCAAGTGCAGCTTTGAAAAAAACCATAGATGAATTGAATCATATTTATCGCTAAGGAAAAATGTTCAATTTCGCTATCGATAATGACTACATTTCTACAGAAATATTTCCAAAACTTGGAAATAAAAACAAAGATCCTAAAAGCAATAATATTCCGAATAATCATGGATTAGATTAAAAGCTTGGAAAAACAATAGAACAAAATGATAATTACAATCTAGCTGATTCTACATGCACGAATGAAGCACTTTACATTGTGAAATCGTTGAAGTTAGTTATTAAAGCGATTTAGAGTAGCCTAAGCATTCCTGAGAAGGCTGTTGTTTTGGAAATATTTTTGCATAACGTATTGCTATCGATCCTCTGTGATTCTCAACAGCTTCATTAGAAAATACAATAAAATATAGCAAGAGGTCCTTTAATAGACGAAATGCGATGTGTAAGTAGGTTTCTAGAAAAGATTGCATAAAGTGATGAAGGAATGAAAATAATGTAAGAGAGTGTGAATTTGTTTAAGTTCACTGTGAAATGCTTTGAGGTATTTCGAATCAAACAGCGGGTAGCTATTCCATGCATCTAAAAATATGTGAATTTTGAGAATGAGAGTGTATCAAATATCTAAGAAATATCTTAATTATTGCTGCCGATATCTGATTATATCCATGAAATTGGTACTGTTGCAGTGGAAAATTAGAAATTAGATATGTCAATTCTGTCAAACAAACTGAGGGAAATCTTAAAATCCAGAAAAGGGAAGAAGAACACAAGAGATGAAGTCAATATTTTATGTAAAACACTCTTCTGTATGGTTAGGATTAATAATGGAAAAGGGAAAGTCTGCATTGATTTAGCTGATTCTCTATTAGGCAGCAGCTATGAGAGTTTACCAGAGATTGAAATGACAAGTCTAATCTATTCATTGTCGAAATTGCAATATGATAAGGAAGAAGAAATATTGTTTGAACGAAAAATCAAACGAGAAATGCCGAATCTACTCTTTGATTATGAAACAAAAGTTGAAAAAATGCTTTCGAACAGATATTTCAATTATACTAGAGTTCCTTTTATTCTTTATTGCTTGCAGAACTCATCGAAATATAGACCAACGCATAGGAAAAATTAACTTGGTTATTTATGTCGAAGCCTTTATGTTATTGCGAATAATAACTATGAGAAGTATAAGGCATCTGAAATTACGACAATAATATATTCGTTAAAGATGTTGAATCCAGCATTTTAGACTGAGATCGAATAGCTGTATCGAGCTTATTTCTTGAAATTAGCGTTGGATAAGCAAAAGAAAGACAAAGAAATTGAGATGCTTTCGAAGTAAAATTCGAAACAAAATAATGAAAAAAATGCTGATGAAATAATCAACGATTTAGAGGATAAAGAAGAACAAATGAATCGACTACCATAAACTGATAAGCAATTCAATCAAGGTGATAAATAAATAAAAGTGAAAATCAATGGTTTAAATTATTATTTTGGTTCTTTTCTTACTCTTATTGTTTGGTTGTTTTTGTTAGAAATGGTTTAAGGCCTGTTGACAGTAAAAAGTGGATCTGAATAATCTATTTAAAATTTAAAAGCCTAAAATATTTAAAAATAAGATTCTTTAAAAAAAAACCCAAATTCTACTTTAAAATAACAATAATTGCAGCAACAACAACAACAACCATCCTCATCAGGATCTCCAACATCTCCTTAAATTTCTTAAAATATTTCCCTCAAGTCTCCTAGCAAGCCATCCTAATAGAACTAAGGATTCAACATAAAAATGTAGAAAGTCAGAAATACAATCGTGTATTTTGAGTAACTTTAGCCAGTGGATATCTTATGTTTATTCATAGGAATACGGAATAATGAGCGTTGGAACTCAAACAGCAGCATTGGGAGTACCAATAATGTAAATGGTGTACGATTCAGTGATAACAAAGTCAATTCTATTTTTGTGATTAACTAGCAATTATTCTAGCTATTCCTATCCAAGCAAAGCGAAATCAGCAACAATCTTAAAATCAAAATTCTATATGAAGTCTCTTATAATCATTCGGAATTACTTGATTCCTATCTTTTTGAGAAGTATTTCTCAGAATGGGTTGGATCACTAACGAATGAATTAGCGACTCTAAATACGCATGATTTCATCGCTTTGGCATTTATCATGAAGAAATTTGCTCGATTATTCGCTTATCATATTGATTTTTGGATAAAATTTAATGATGAAGTAACTAAACGAAATTTTATCCATCAAGTTGAGATATCCAAGATTAGGTTGGTGATTTAGAATATGCATGATTTCTATTATAAATGCTTGAATAGCCCACCTTCATTGAATAAATAAGAGAAAAATAGAACAAAGAAGTTGCAACTTGTTTTCGATAAACTATGTGCTTCACAAAGCAGAATTCAGCAGATTAACTTGTCAAAAGAACCTGGATAGTCAGATGATGAAGAATTCAATTTTGACAGATCATATTGAAGGAAAATGCTTGTTTTATTAACCAAATTGAATAAATTACAAAAATATTTAACTTTCGAAGAAAAAAATAGTTAAAATATGATTCCACCTTTTGTTTGTTTATTTATGTTTTTATCTTAACAGTTATCATAAGATTTCTAGTTTTTCAATAATTAAATAGCTGAAAAGTTAGTTTTTATAGTTATTAAAAAATTATTAATAACAATTGTTCAATTATTACTCTTTGAAAAAACTCACAGATTATAAAACTCCATATTTCTATTTAACCCACTTAATTAGAATCTTCTTGAATATCTTTTGAAATAGATGAATCAATCCGTTGGTAAATAATTCTAAAATTCTTTTAGAAGCTTTAATTTATCAGTAAGCGGAAAAGCTTACTATTCAAAAATAGTGTAATTCATTTCCGCTTTGATTTTAAAATTGGATTTTCCACATGAAAAATATTATCAAAAATTACAAACAAATCAAAAATATAACATAAGATACATTATCACCCCCAAAAAAATGGAAAAAGTCATTCAGCAACTACAGCTAAAAACCCTTCTTGAGAGGAAGATCCACGGATACAATGCTGCTGCAGTAGTTGGTGTTTCAGCGGTTGCACTCATTGCCTTCAAAAAATACTTTGATGGTAGCAATAATCGATATTTTAGAGATTTAACTGGATAAGTTATTATCATTACTGGAGCAAACACAGGTATTGGCTTAGAGACTGCAAAAGAAGTAGCTAAAGCTGGTGCTAAAGTAATTCTCGCTTGTAGAGATGAAAAAAGAGGAAAACAAGCAGAAAAAGATGTAAATAAAGTTAGGTTAGGATCCGCTTAGTTTATGAAACTAGACCTCTCAGACTTAAGTTCTGTTCGCTAATTTGCTAAGGAGTATAAAGCGCAGTATAATAAACTTAACATTCTTGTTAATAATGCTGGTGTGATGCATATTCCAACAAGATAGCTTACAAAAGACGGATTCGAAATGACTATTGGAGTCAATCATTTTGGTCATTTTCTGCTGACTAATCTCCTTCTTGATGTTCTCAAGAAAACACCACAGTTTAGAGTCATCACTGTTTCATCTCTTGGCCATGCTCTTGGTGGAATCAATCTTGAAGATCCTAATTTTGAACGTAGAGAATATAATAGAATCGAAGCTTATTCACAAAGTAAGCTTGCAAATATCCTTTTTACACAAGCACTCTAGCATCGTCTTGACTTAGATCTCACAGATGGCAAAGCTGTTTCAATTCATCCTGGTTTTGTCAGAACAGAACTCATGAGATAGTACACAGGTTTTCTCAGATTGTTGGTGGGTCTTACAAAGCCACTTCTTTACATGTTCAGCAAGGACTCTCTCCAAGGAGCTCAAACAACCCTGCATTGTATTTTCAAGGACTTCAATAAGCTTGAAAAGGGCGAGTATTTTTCAGATTGCGCTGTCAAGAAAACAAACAACAAGTAAATCAATTTCGAGACTTCTGAAAAACTATGGGAGGTCTCATCAAAGCTTGTTCATCTCTGAAAACAAAAACGCAAAAAATAATCTGCAAACATTCTTTTTTATGTAAGTTCAAATTATCTCACAGGTTGAATTAGTTGTATTCTTCTTCTTTTAAAGCCATAAAACAAAAAAAAACTAATATTTAATGATAAAAAGTTTTTGGATTCTTAGAATGTAGGTTTATCTACATATCTTAATAATTTACAAATGAAGGGACAAGAGTACTTTATCTTCCCAATTTGGAAAAAAAGTTAAGATATGCTGACAGTAACAAGAAAAGGTCTTTCTCGTTAATATTATTAAAAATCTTTCCAAAATGTTAAACTGGAAGAATATTTTACTTGACTCTTCTCTCAGACTCGAAAACAGTAGAACTATTCTTACGCCTTTGTCTTTGAGCACGTAGAAAGTCTAGTGAAAATAGGTTTAGATGATCGAATATGGACTCACAATCCAAATATATTTTGTAAATCTAAAGGCGATCTTGAAAAATATGTGACGGCTGCACTGCAGCAGAGAGACATATTTACTAGAATTCCTTTCGTAATTTTAGATAAAAAATCAAATAGAATTGCTGGTTCCTCAAGTTTCCAAAACATGAGCTAGTAGCATCGGAAACTAAAAATAGGTTTGAAATATTATTATGTTAATTTTTTCTTCTTTCTGCTGTAATAAATACATCTTGATTGATGATATTCATAACGGATAGGTTTTCTTCCAAATAGGTAGTACTTGGCTTGGAGTAGAATTTCAAAGGACTGGGTTGAATTCTGCAGTCAAAAGTGCATAGTATTAGTTCGCATTTGAAACTCTTAAGGTAACACATTTTACTCTAAGAATCATAAAAAAGCAATAAAAAAGAGTTCAAGTGTTTGTATCTAATTTTTTGTTGAAGTGTAAAAGAGTCGAGATCCATACTGACACTAGAAACAAAGCTTCATGGGATAGCATTCTTCGTCATGGATTCTAGCTCAAAGGGATCCTTAGAAATGACAATATTAAGCATGATGGAGTTGGAAGAGATACAGCGATTTTCTCCATTTTAGATCATGAATATTAATCAAAGAAGGATAAACTAATTATTGACTGAAGCTTTTTGAGAATTATTAGCTGAAAAACGCACTTTTATTTGGATTTTTATTTCAAAAAATTATTCAACAATCAAAATTAGTTAAAAAGATTTCTCGAATCAAGCTATCTTATTAAATTAGCATTTTTATTGCTCTACTATTAACTTTTAACTTATTTCATTAAAATCAAAATGAAACTCATTTTAAATTATCTAAAAAAACAATAAACTCTATTAACTCTTAAATTCAATGCATTCTTCATATTTTGTTATGATTAGATCAATGAGCTTTTTTTTGTTGTTGTTGATGAAGTCTAAATCAAAGATGTAGGAAATGAAATGGCATTTTAAATATGTTAAATAATAGTTTTGGAGCACACATATTTCAATGCAAATTAATAAAATTTAAGAGCATAAATATGCTCATTTGAGTTATTACTTTTAAATGAATCTTTTTAGAAATGCTTCTTTTACTATTTTTTCTCATAAGGATTGACTATTTGAGAAGAAAAAGATTAAAAGTGTGTTATTAATTTCCTTCTAAAATTCTTTTGGAAAGATTAAACCTTTTGTAACATTTTGATCTTACTTTCCAAAAAGATAGTAAACATACAAAACCCATTTTAAAAAGAAGCCGTGGTTTTCAAAGGATTTTCGAAAAGTAATTAATAAAAAAAGAAATTAACTTAATCAAAAATAATGGATACAATTCAATAAGGAACTCAAAATGCAATAGAGAACAAATGCTTCCTTTGTGATGTTGGAACTGTTCTCAGTGTAGTCGGGATAGTTTTGATTCTCCTTAAGAAATATTTCAATGGTACTGCGAACAAAGCATCTCGAGATCTAACTGGCTAAGTCATCATTATCACTGGTGCAAACACCGGTATTGGTTTGGAAACTGCAAAGGAAGTCGCTAAAGCAGGAGCTACAGTAGTTCTGGCCTGCAGAGATGAAAAAAGAGGAAAAGAAGCCGCAAATGTTGTGAATGAAGTTCGTGCAGGATCAGCATAGTTTTTGAAATTAGACCTTTCTGATCTAAGTTCTGTAAGATTGTTTGTGAACGAATTCAAATCGAAATACAATAGATTGGATATCTTAGTGAACAACGCAGGTGTGATGCATATTGCAACAAAGTAACTCACCAAAGATGGGTTTGAAATGCAAATTGGAACTAATCATTTTGGTCATTTTCTTCTTACGAACCTTCTCCTTGAAGTACTGAAGAAATCACCTCATTTTAGAGTCATCAATGTATCTTCTCTGGCACATACTTTTGGACCAATCGACTTAGATGATCTCTTTTTTGAAAAAAGACCATATGATAGATTCGTAGCATACACCCATAGCAAAATTGCAAATATTCTCTTCACTCAATCTCTTCAACGCCGTTTCGATGCTGAAAACATTGATGGAAAGACTGTAAGTCTCCATCCTGGATGTGTCAGAACAGAACTCACAAGAACTTACACAGGAATCCTTGGACTGATCTTCAAGCTTGGAGCACCTATTTTCTATCTTTTTTCAAAGGATGCCTTGCAAGGTGCATAGACAACCCTACATTGCATTTTTAAGGATTTTAATGATCTCGAGAAAGGCAAATATTTCTCAGATTGTGCAGTCAAAGCGACAAGCAATAAGACAATCACTCCAGAAGCAGCAGAGAAATTATGGAATATGTCAACAAAACTTGTTAAACTTTGAAAATTGTTTTATTAAGT
>Ga0302271_10003842_pt1 | contig 12342 bp, 10 predicted proteins | sample III_Bog_N1_1_FD_198767 | JGI IMG/M metagenome (GOLD analysis project Ga0302271, IMG submission 198767) | Peat permafrost microbial communities from Stordalen Mire near Abisko, Sweden - III_Bog_N1_1 | ecosystem: Environmental > Terrestrial > Soil > Wetlands > Peat | place: Sweden: Abisko... | reverse complement strand
GGATTTCCGACGACAATAGCATATGGTGGTATTGATTTACGACAAACGGTGCCACTGCCAATTACAGCTCCACGACCAACAGTTATTCCAGATAATAAAGTGACATTGGAATACATGCCAACATCTTCTTCTACAATCACATCTCTTGCCTCCTGTATATCCATATAGCCACCTTTTTTCAGAAAGAATTCACCAACAAAAAAAGGATGATTTCCTGTAACCACAGTTAAGCCTTCAGCTGTTGCAGAATTCTTTTTCATAATGAATTTCGCTTTCGTGGTGATGATGACAGAATGTCCAAGGATATGGGTGTTTTCATAAAGGTAGACATTCTCTATTCCCTTGATTAAAATTGGAAACCTCACCCTTGCCGATGGATGAATATATCCAAATTTGGATCTTCTTACCTGAAAATAATTCCGATAAATGCCATTAATGGCTGACAGAAATAAATTTAAAGAAATTATTTTCTTTAATGCAGTCATTTGATTATATATAATTAATTATGATAGATCGTACTGTACTTTAAGTAAAAGTTATTTGAGAAAACATTGAATTTCTTTACACCTAAAAACAGAAGAAAAGATTTTTTTTGTGTGGTTTATAAATTTATTCAAAATAAAACATTCCCAAAACGGTGTAGAGAGATGATTATCATCCATTTCGCAATTTGAATTTATCGCATAAGTCCTGTTCTGCTTTTGATCTCGTTCATTAAAAGAGACCTTCCAGAAAATGTCCTTAGCAGCTTGAACCGTATCCAGATTTTATGCCATCGGGAAAAATAGTGCAAAAATTCGCGGCTCAATTTAAAATCCGGCAAGTGAAATTCAGTAAATTCAGTTTGTATCTGTTGATCATTAACATGAACAGAGGTAAAAGCATTAATACCCTTACAATGCGTTCCAGATACGCTAAAACCAATATTCTGGATATATGAATGACCAGGATAAACCGAATATTTATTTCTCCTGAAATGGTCGAAAGTCCAACAAATATACCATGAATCATTTTTATTGTTAATTGAATCTAACAACATTTTGGGCATATCGGCTCCGCAACTGCGACTAAATTGTTTCAGTACCTTTGAATCTGACTTAATTTCATTCCCTATTATTTTCTTATCAAAGATACCTGGATTCCAACGATTTTTCCAGGTAGCCCATCCCCACGAACCTGGTCGAATTTGAAAATAGACAGCATTTTTATCATTAAGCGACAATGAATAAGCACTAATGGACTGCACATTTTGCTCCTGCTCGTAAAAATCCAACGCTTGATTCGTGAAATTCAGAAAATTTGGGGCAGTAATTAGATCGTCTTCCAAAACGATTATTTTTCCGTATTTTTCAAAAATTTGAGTGACACCATCAATAATAGAATTTGCTAATCCTTTGTGATTTTTTGATTCAACAATTACGACTGATTTAAAACCATGAATCTTATGAAGGAACTCTCTAACCTCTTTAACTTTATAAGCAGATTGCTCATCTTTAAAACCGTCAGAAAAAACAAACAACTCACTTTGTGCTGTTAGGTAATTTTGCTGCAAAGATTCAACAGTATACCGAGTTTCCATCAGACGATTATACGTAAATAGACAAATTGGAGCCAGCATCTTATATATGAAATAATTCTATATAAATTTAGACAAACTATATTTTAATATGCTAATAATCCCGTTTTCCTTTACCAGGCGAAAAAGTCTTGGTATTGAATGGCTGAATGCATTTCTAAAAATATACTGATCAGCTTCACGATCAATTATTTTTAATGGATGCTTTAAAGGAAAACGAATCGAATTTAACGATGATGGCTCTCTTCTGGAGTCTATTAGAAAAGCATGGGTACCACTGTTTACGAATCCAATATTGATTATCAGATTGGTGTTGGGAACAATCGCGATTCCTTTATTTTTCCAGATAGCATAAAACCACTGATAGTCCCAAATATTTTTCTTCTTTGATTCTACCATTTTAATTTTATTTTTCCAATATAATTTTTCTTTTGAACTTTGAAAAGCATGATCCAATACCCCTGAACTAAAAGCCATTTCAAAATCTGGCACGTCATATCTGAATTGGCTCCATGCTCTCCGCCAACTAGCCCAACCCCAAGTAAGAGGATAATTGGAGAAATAATAACTTGCATTACCTCGCCTATAGCCATTTTGCATGTTCGTACCTGAAATCAGGAAAACAGTATCATCAGCTTTATACATTTCAAGTAATTCGCTGCAAAAACCGAAAAAACTTAGTTCAGGCATACAATCGTCTTCGAGAATAATGCCATCTTCCACTTGCTCAAAAAACCAGCTTATTGCAGAGCAAACTGCAAATCCACATCCCAAATTTTCATCTCGAAACAAAGTTTTTACTTCGCACTCCCAGTCTACCTGTTTGATAATCTCCCTAGTTTGTTGACAATTGATAATATCCTCTTCCCTATCAGGTCTGGGGCCATCAGCTGCAATATAAAAATACCGAGGCTTTACTGCCTTAATCTGATTAAAAACCTTTTGGGTAACTTCTGGTCTGTTAAATATTAGGAGAAGAATAGGTGTATTAAAGTTCAGAATCATAAAATTCGAATATTTTAACTTTTGAAAGTAAATAAATAATTTAAGATTTTTTTTATTGTAAAAAACTTTTTATACCAAATTATTCTCTTTATAACCAAAATGGCCTTTGATTTTTTGTGGTATCATATTAGTATAAGGAAGACTATAATCTTTGTCGATATTATATATAATAATTACCAATAACTACCTCCATCAATTTTTACTGAATTATTGGGAACTTCATTTTTTAATGGGCGAGTCCAGTGTTCATTCATAAGCCTCGAAATTTGCGGATGTTCCTCCCATCGTTTACCTTTTATTCCAAATAGAATTTGTAATGCACCGCCTAATAAAACAGCCTTTTTCCCTTTACGTTTTACATGAGCCGCCAATGGAAAACCATAGGCTCCACAACCAATTAAGGCAATATCAAAATCGACATTATCCATTTGTGTTTTCATATATTCTAAAGCAATAAACCAATTTTCAAACTCAGGCTTATTGTTTGCTATAGATTGTACTGCTTTGATTGTGATTAACCGGAATTCAGGAAGAATGCTCGGATTTTCAAAAAGTAATTCTCGTTTTGAATATTGGCTCTTAATGCTATCTTCAAAAGGGTGAATTACTAAAACTCGTTTATTCCTAAGAACTTCAGACCATGGAGAAACATGATAATAAGGCTCTAAATCTTGGAGTCTAATTTTTATAGCTGAATTTAATTCTTTTGCAAAAAGTTTTTCCTCTTTTCTCCAAGACCCAAGAACATCTACTTCTTTCATGTCATTAATCATTTCCTCCAAAAATTTAATAATATTCTTTTCATTCGAAGGATAAAATCCAGAAAGCGTCGACATTTTGTTTATGATCACTCCTCTTTCAAAATATTGAATGGTCTTTTTTATTGGATTCTTTGAATTAATAAAGTTGGACATAGCCAAGAGTTCAGTTGAGCCTATACGAGCGATCATAGAAGGCTTTTCACTCAATAGCTCATTTTTAATAATATCCGAAGCTTGCTGACCTGTATAATCAGCAGATTTCGATGAATTACTATAAATGTGAAAAACTTTTTGCAAAAAATTCATTTCATCATTTTTTATATTGATCAAATAAAACTGGGGCTAGTGTTCTTAACCATAATGAAATTAAAGAATGAGGATAAAATAATGGGAAGTGCTTTCTAATGTAATAAAGATACTCATGATATGCCAAACCCTTAGGGCTTTTTAAATAGTCAATACGCTTATTTAATGACACTTTAGATGGCAACCAGTTATTCCCGTGATCATCTTGACAAATGCCGCCAATTTCGGGAGCCACCCATAATGGTATTTTATTTTCATAGGCAGTAAGCGTATAATCAAAATCAGCAATTCCATGTGTGAATTTTATATCGAAGATGCCTATTTGCTCAACAACCTCCTTACTTATCCACAAAATATTAGCATTTGCAAAATGACAAACTTGCGGAAATTTTGATGGAATTATCAATTTACTCCTCATAAGCAAATGATTCTTTGTAATTATTCGTCCGCCATATGAAACTTCATGTGTATTATTATCTTTAGTCGATCCCACATAAACACCACTTTTACCTGTATTACTCAGTGAGAAAAAATGAGTGTTAACTAAATTCACTAAACAATCCTTCAAAATCACAACGTCATCATTCAACAATAAAAACGCATTAAAGTCATCATTTTGCAAAGCAAAATTCCACGCTAAACGCATCCCTCCTGCCCAATATAGATTACCATTACCATGTATAATTTTTACTTGCGGAAAACGTGCTTTAATAGAGTTTGCTGTCCCATCCGTAGAATCATCATCTACTAAAAATACATCAAATTTATGATTACTAGGCATTTGGCAAGCGAACAAAGAATTTAAGCAATTTGTTGTTTTCTCGCGCCTGTTATGACAAGTGAGAAGTACAGCTATTTTTTGCATTTTACTGATACAATGAGATCTTTAAATTTAGGTTCATTATATAATTTTAAGAAATTTAGCAGGATTCCCACCCCAAATTTCATTCGCAGGAACGCTTTTTGTTACCACCGAACAAGCTCCAATAATTGCGTTTTCACCAATAGTTACACCTTTCATTATTGTGCAATTTGCACCTATAAAAACATTATTCTCAATTAACACTGCTGCATGTTTTGTTAGGTAATTATCATTTCTCAACCTGCTTTCGACATTAATTGGATGGTAATCACTATCATAAATGCAAGTACCTCCACCTATGTTAACATTATTGCCGATTACAATTTGTTGCATACATGCAATTGCAGTAGCACTTATACCAACATTCAAACCAATTTTTAAAATACCTGAATTATTGACTGATAGAATACATTTTTGATTTCGTCCGATTGGATTGGATTCAATGGTATTATTCATTTTAAAACCATCCCCAATAACACACTTAGAATTAAGATTTACTGTCACATAAGGAATACCGTTAGTTTTAAATGATCCAAAGGATACATTGTTACAGTACAATAAAATCCATGTAAAACCGTAGTTTAATGGTAAACGAATTAAATAAAATATCTTTCGAATTATTTTAAAAACGTATATTATTACTATTCTCATTTGATTTCTTCCTGATTCTATGTAATATCATCTTGTAGCTCATCAAGTAATTGATCAGCAGAATATTCATTTCTTAATTTATTAATGAACCATAATCCCCATGTTTTTCCAGCATCTTCATTTACACTTCTTTTTTTGTAAATTCCATTTATATAGCTAATAAAAATATCCCGATGCTCTTGCATTAGTTCAATCGCTTCATTTCTAATTCCAATTGGATCAATGTTTCTTTTCTTCATTATATCAATTTTATTTTGAACATCTTCTTTAGTATCTAAACAAATAGCAGAATTTTTGGAATTAAAGAAAACATCCCGACCACCTCGCGAAACTGTTGAAACAACTGGTATTCCACATAAAAGATATTCAATAGATGCATACATCGCTCCTTCAATTTTTGATAAAGCCAAACCAATATGAGACTCATTATAAATTTTGCAAAGTTCATCATTATTAAACATCCGTGGCGACGATTCATCTTCTATGAAATTTAGCCAAATGGCTCCCTTTAGAAGTTCCTTTACCTGCGAATAATATTCAACATTGTTGAAATTATATGTAACTAGAACCAGTTCGTCAATATTCTCACATAAATAGTGCCTTTTAAACTCGCGTAATACTGCATTATAAACAGCATTAAAACGCTTCGTTTGCCCAGGAAGGATATTAAACACAGTCTCATCAACAAATGCATTATGATTACAGTATATACAATTTACACCAAGCCATTTCAGATAATTATATTCTTTAAGAGTATTGCAAAGTATATGTATCTTGATATTTGGATATAAAATGTAGTTTCTAAAAATTATATACAAAAGTTTTGTAATATCTTTAAAATTTTCAGTCGACCACCATAGTCCACATAAAATATCAACACGACTTTTTATTTTGGTATTAATCAATTTTGAAATACTGCAAACTTGTTCAGATGTATTTAGAGCTATAATTCTGTGCCTTCTATCAATTACTGTCCCAAAATAAAATTCGGGATCGCGAACGGAAAATTTACGAAAAATAGATTCGAACATATTATTTAACTTGACTATATTTAGATCTACCTATTAAAAAGAGTAAAGAACAAACTATAAATAGTGAACTATAATTTATGATTTTCTTAATCCCTGAACAAGATAATACAATTTCAAATATATCTTTGGTGACAAATAAAGAAACATACCCTTAATTTTAAAACTAGAAAAAAATGTAAAATTACAGGCCTTATACCAGAAATATGTGTTCAACTTTAAATACTCCAAATATTTAATTCTATTTTCATTATTAAGAAATTTTGATTCATAAATAGAATAAAACAATGCATGTGAGGATATTATATAGATCTCTTTTTGAAAATTTGAAGGTAAATTTTTCTCCCTAATAAATGTATCAGCCTTAATTGAATAGTTTACCAGATCAATTACATGTTTTAAACTAATTGAATGCATTATAGAACCTTCGCGGCTTACAAAGTAGAAATAAAATATTTTCGGAATGTAGGTAATTGTGTCAGCCAGGCATTTCGCACGCATATTAAATTCACCATCCTCATGAATCATTCCTGTTGAGAAAAATAAATTATTATCGATTAAAAATGATCTGGAATAAATATTTCGCCATGCCTGCCCTGTTCCATTTAATCGAAGAAAGTCAATTCCTTGCATAAAGAAAGAATCGGATCTAAACTTTTGTCCATTTCTTTGCCTTACACCATCAGAATATATATATACAAAATCAAATGCTAAAATACAGGAAAGATGTTGATCTAAATAACTTGTAATTTCTAAAAGACAGTTCAAATCAATACAATCATCGCTATCTATAAACCAGACATAATCTCCTTTTGCAACTTTTAGTCCAGTATTTCTGGCACTACTTAATCCCTGATTCTTTTGATGAATAATTATCGTATTCGAATATCTAGTTACAAATTCGTTAACAATTAACATACTATTATCAGGAGTTCCATCATTTACAATTATTACTTCATAACTGGAAATTGGAATATTCTGACCAAATACAGAGTCAAGGCAACGCCGGATATAAAATTCGACATCATAAACAGGAATAATTATACTTAGCTTAATCATTAAATGAATGATGACTGATTTACAAATACAAAAGCCAGACCATTAATTCCAGATAAAAAGATATTTTAAAGGATCTATTTCCCCGTGTGGAATAAGAAAGTCATACAATACATTAAAAATTAAAAAGTAACATATAAATTTAGAATCTGTGTTTTTACTTTCAGAATAAAACGTATCATAGGTGATATATGCCAGAACAATAAACCAAAACATATAAAAATAAAGATCAATGCGATACAATAATTCCATTTGATCTGTGTAGCGCTGAAAAATGGCACCGAATACAAATAAGAAATAGAAAAATGGATAATGTGTATCACGGTATTTTTCCAATATTCGATAGCCTAAAATAATTATTCCAGTATTGAATAAAAAAAGGCGAACCAAAGAAAAGGTAGATACATTAAAGTCCAAAAGCTTTTCTCCAGAAAACCAATCGTCTGCATTATCGATATAGCCGCTGTATTTAAAATCGTCAAGTTGTATCATTTGAAAATATTGAACAAAGTTTCCCCAATATTCCGGTTTCCATAACCAAGAAGTAATATACAAAACGATAATAGCAAGAAGGTTTCCAAACGGATTTTTAACATATTTGATTAGAAAGAAAAAAGGAAGAAATATAATTGATGAAGTATGCGTAAGATATGCCATCAACATCAACATACAGAATTTAATCCATCTATTTGTAAGAAAATAATTCACCGATAACAGGACAAATGAAAATGCAATAAACTGACGAACCAAGTTTTCAGATTGTACTATGGTTGACATAAAAAACATAGGTATAGCAAAAAGCGCAACCCGGTGATTTTTTTCAATAAAAAAGAAGCCGGCAAAAATCAGTATGAAACTATAAAAAACAAATATGTATGGATAGGATAACCCAATATAACGAAAAGGTTTATTTATAAATCCAATCATGGGTTCAACAGAATCAATATCCATGTAAGACTTTAAATTCAGAGCATACTCATACATTTCTTTATAATATGTATAATCTGTTCCCCGATTGTACCTCAATCCTTCAATTAACGAATAAATTATCATCGCTAAAATAGAAAGTATCCAATAATTACGTTGATCAATGCTTTGCTTTTGAGATATAAAATACCCAGTAACTATTAAAATAAATAATAAAATCGCACGAAGAAAAAAATACACGAAAAAATAATCCATTAATTTCAATTATTAAGGTTTAATTCGACAATCTTATGCATACTATAATATGTGATGATCAGAATAGTTTGATAATGATTTTTCTAAGAACGAAATTGACCGTTCCCTTAGCTTATTCAAATTATTATTAATACTTATTTTATCGTATTCTAACTGCACTAAAGTTAAGTCGCTATTCATTCGAATTGCCCGATCTTCTGCATTTACATCTCGTAATAAATTTAATTGGCGATCGTCTCCATTTTGTATCTCATTCACTAAGGAATAGAATGATTTATTGAAATTTAATGCAAAAGCAGTTCCATGAAAAGAAGACGTTATAATAAAAGAAGCGCCACTGAAAAGCTGTATAAATTCTAGTGGTCCAGCATTTCGTACTATATCATAAATTGGATTACGACCTTTTGCAATACTATAACCAATAACTTTGACTGAATAACCGGTTTGTTTGCGAACTTTTTCAATCAATTCATAAGCATAAGGGAATGGGTCAAATACATATCCCAACATATAAACCAAAATGTACGGTTTCTCATCCAATTTTAGTGTTACCAACCCGTTCCATTCTTTTGAAGTCAGTAATAATGTGGGATCCAAAACAACGTCAACGTCTTTACCCAACATCTTTCGAATAATATTGGCCCCATTTTTTTCCCGAACAGAAATATTCGAATATTCAATTAGATATCTCCGATAAAGTTCTATAAAATTCTCATCCAATTTGTCAGTTGAAAAGCTAGATGCGTAAGATATTTTAAGCTTTGAATTTGGAATAAAAGACAGCATAAAAGTTGTATCTTCTTTTACAAAATGAGGATTCCATACTTGATCACTACCGGTAATATATATATTATAGATCGGAGGACTACAATGAATTTCTTCTATCGAATTGTACGTTTGCTTTGATAAAAAGAAGTAACTATTATAGAACGATTTAAATTTCATGTTAATTTTCATAGCAGGAAAACCAAATAATAATTGCTTAATAAAATATTTTAAAGTCTTTGAGGGCTTTTTATTCGAAGTTTGACTATAATGATAGTTATTTGGGTATATATAGTCTATTAATTCACAATCAAATCCCAATTCCAATATCGATCTTTGCAATGCATAAGCTTGTAAAGCAGATCCAAAATTATGCACTTTATGCATTGTTATAATGCCAACTTTTTTTCGTCCACTATTTACTGTCATGCTAATTTATAACTAGTTAAAACTTTTAATATAAAAGCGTTTGAATTATTGGATATTTTTATATTTTTTCTTAGTATAGAATATTTGCATTATTCGCAGCAAAAGTTCTGCTTTTCATCCTACCATGAAACTATTTAATTCATTGCTCTTTGCAAAACAGTAATCAATAATAGAGTTAGTTCTAATAATTTAAAACTTGGGATATGGTGTAATCTTAAATTTTTCATCAGGGATTCCACAAGCTATCATAGCAATAAAAACTTCAGATAAGTTTTCGAAATTAAGAATAGTGTTTTTCTTTTCAAGAAAATGAAAATATAGACCATCGAAATAATTCCAAAACCATTCTATAATATGATATTCATATATGACATGATGGATACATATACCATAAATATGTATGTTGCAGATTATCGCGATATTTATCAATACAACTCATTACTCTTTGGTTAACTTTGCTTTCAAAACGCCGTTTAATATGTGTCGTTCATTTATCGAAATACCAAATAAATAAATTGATCCTATAGATGTTATAAGACCTGAAAAGCCAACAGCAAAAAATCTAAAAAAGCCGTCATTGAAATTAAAAATCAGTATTAAGGGAAGAATATATGAAACTACAGAAACTGAAAATACAGCAACCAGGACATATTTAAAAAAGTTTTTGATTATTAATCCGATCATTGTTCTTAACATCAAAAGTCTAAGAAACAAGGAAATACTTGAAATTAAAATGGATATATACATTGTAACCTGTGGTTCATATCCAAGATTCAAGAATAAATATGAGACCGGAAGGTTAAATAACAACATTCCTCCGACTACTATCTGGTAGTATTTAACCTTCCCTGTAGCCTGAGCCGCTGTCATCAGCGGAAAAGACAATGAATCTATTAGTGCTATAATGACTACTAATCGCAAAAAAAGAACTGCATATTCTGGAATTTGTTTTAACCAAAGTGTAAGAATAAAATTTGTTTCCAACAACACAGGCATTGAAAGAATAAAGAGCAGAAAATAAGACAGTTTTGAACTTTGAAAAACCAATTTCATCATTTGGTCTTTCTCATTCGTAGCGTAATATTTTGTAATTTGGGGATTTACAGCAGTTATGAAATTTGATACAAATTGAAAAACAGTTGAACTAACCTGATATGCAATTGCTCTTGAAGCATTCACTACAGGACCAAAAAATAAATTCAAGAGTATATTTATCCCTTGACTATTTAGTACCCACGCAACAGATCCAAACAAGTTCCATCCTGAATAGCTAATTAGGGTTCTAAATAAACTTCGATTCCAATAAAAGAAATATACACACTCTTCGTAGTTTCGCTTACAAATAGTTCTATAGATGAATGTCACAATACAGGTTGTTCCAAATAACAAAATGGAATATAAAATTAGTTTATCAAATGAAAACAAGATTAATAGGTATACTATAACTAATTTAAGACTCACTTCAATGATACTTACATATGCAAATATTTTCATATTCTCATGAGCAATAATTGCCGCATTATACGGAATTGTTATTATAGTCACCAGAAATGACAAGATAGCAAATTGATAAATCCAATTTGCTGCTTCCATACGTTCAACTGGAATAATCATCTTATAATTCAAAAACCACAATCCTATTGTCTCAGAAACCAACAAAACGATCAAAGCAATAATAAAATAGATAATCACAGTTAGACTAAATAACTTTTTAAGCTGTAAAATATCATTTCTGCCCAATTCAAAAGCAAAGAATCGTTGTGAAGCAGAAGCCATTGTTCCGCTTAAAAATGAAAACATAACTACAATTCCACCAACCACATTATAAATACCATAGTCAACTACTCCCAAAGTATTAAGAACCAACCGAATAGTATAGAGAGAGACAAGCATTGTTATTATCATTCTGAAATACAATAACAATGTGTTTTTGGCAATACGTTTGTTATTCTCGGAATTTGGCATTTAAACGGGTTTTCATTTTATTCGCAAAAATCATAATGAATATATTAGATATACTAAAATACAAATTGTCACCAATTCACGTGAATCTACAAAAATAATCAGTAATGAATGGCATAAAATTACGCACCTTAGCTCTTTGTTATGTTTCATACAACTCCTAATTTATTGTTTTGTGTTTTCATCCGCGTAATAGCTTTTCTTGTAGGAATTTTTACCGTACGAGTCATAGCGGGCATATTTAGAATAGGTATATCCGAATGCGTTTGATTTAATATCATTTACCATAATAGCGAGGTGTTTGATCATCTGCTTATCAGCATATTGGTTAATGATTCCAAGCTGAAGTTTGCGAGAAATCCCATAGCGTAATATAAAGACATTAATATCAGATAGTTGACTTGCAATTATGCCGTCAGTAGCCAACGATGATGGGGCATTGTCAAGGATAACATAGTCGAAACCGGCACGAACTTGTTCAATCAACAGTGCCATTTCGGGTTTGCCGAGAATTTCAGATGGGTTTGGTGGAATTGGTCCTGAAGGTAGCAGAAACAAGTTGGGAATAGAAGTCGGTAAAATAACATCATCGATCTTGTCGATACCAATCAGACAAGTACTTAAACCATGATCGTTGCTTAAGTTGAATATTGTATGCAATTTTGGTTTTCGCATATCGGCACCTATAATGAGAACTTTTTTATTATTCATTGCCAGTATGGAAGCAAGGTTTACAGAGGTAAAAGTTTTTCCTTCATT
>Ga0302271_10003841_pt1 | contig 12348 bp, 11 predicted proteins | sample III_Bog_N1_1_FD_198767 | JGI IMG/M metagenome (GOLD analysis project Ga0302271, IMG submission 198767) | Peat permafrost microbial communities from Stordalen Mire near Abisko, Sweden - III_Bog_N1_1 | ecosystem: Environmental > Terrestrial > Soil > Wetlands > Peat | place: Sweden: Abisko... | reverse complement strand
CACCCGCTGTCGTCTTCGAAGCTGAAGTACAGAAACTTAGAGAAGAAGGACTTAAGCCTGAGCAATAACTTACCCTCGAGCCTTACTCCAGAGATCACGCTATGATCGTCGGAAGCTTCAGAAAGAATTGATCGAACTTCAAAATTAATCCTAATAATTCTATTCTATCTCCCCCACTTTCTCACTCCCTCTTTCCCAAAGTTTCAGGAGAAATCAGTGAGATTCTCTAAAGCAAACAAACAAGCTGTATGTCAGTCTGTTGTAATCCATGTCACTTTTGCTTTAGAAAATCATTTTTTGTTCATAAATCAATCTCAAACTAAAAATAGATGTTTTCTCTCATTATTTCACTGAAATTTCAAAGAAAGATGTATTGAAGCCAATTGAATTGATAATTAGTATCATAAGTTTTTAATTTCTTTTCTTTGTCTTCCATCCTTCCGTTCGGAATCAATTTGTAATCTAATCTTCCCCTCATTTTATGATTATTTTAAATATATTCACTTAATAAGACAATAAAATACCCAAAGCATTCCATTTTCAGTTGAACACCTAACACAACAAATACATATTACTATTAAATAACTGCTTCTCTTATCCATCAAGATATCCATACTACTTATGCTATGATCTACCTGCTTATCTGTCTTTCTCAACTTCGTCTTCGTTGGTTCTTAAGAATCTGTTCTGTGTTTTGGAAAATTACACAAAAATATCATATTAAATTAAGCTCTCTGTTAAGAAAACCATCAAAGCGATGACCAGAAATCAATTTTATGAACTAAACGAAATTGCATATAAATACCTTTTAAATACACAATTGTGTCTGCTCTGCTGCTTTCTTTGTAGTGGTAGCTGTTGATGTCGCTGTAAAAATAATAATATTATAGCAATCATAATGCGCAGACAACAACAAATAGTATTTTAAAACTAAATGAAAGTGATCTTTTTGGCTTATAAAGATTATTTATTTTTAACATTTTTATGTTGTTTTTTACCAATAATCATTGAAAAAGATGGTCTCAGCTGTGCTGAAGATGGCACCTGCTGCAAATATCCCAACGGAGAACTTGCATGCTCTGAGAATCTAAAATGTCTTCCAGGATAGAGTATTCTCTTTTATTAAGTAGTAAAAACATAGATATACTTGCATGCAGACTGAAAACCAATATGAATATTTAGAATTCTCGATTTTGTTTATTAACAGTTTGCTAAAATAATAAGCACATAAAAATATCTTTCATAAGAATTGAATGCTGCTTACATACTATCCTGAAGGCTTCGAAGGACGCCCCAAATCCAACACCAGCAAGCCCCCAGAATTATACTTTCTTTTTGATTTAATTCGCACAGAATGGTAGCTGAAAACAACGAACGAATGGATATGAGTTATTGTAATTTTCGATGGCAGTATCAACTCCAGTGATTAGATTTCCTCTGTGGTCGATCACAGGGAAATCTTTATCATCGATCTATGGCTATGAAATGATCTGCTCTGATTATTAAGGAGACTGCTCGCCTTATGGAAGTTATTCCATTTGAGATTGCTATTAAGGTGATGCTGGAGAAGATCCACCAAAACCAAATGGAAAGCTCAGTCGATTCTAGATTTTCTTTCTTTAATCTTCGATAAGCTTCATTTGCTTCTGCACCTCAGCTAACTTCGTCTCTACTTCATCAGCGAGTTCTCTATCTTAAGTACTCAAATCATTCTTCCATGCATCGCCGATGATTAACTGATCCAGTTTCTGTTCTGGCTATTTTGATGGTATTCCGAAATCGAGATTGCTATTGTTGCTGCTGCTGCTGGTTTTAGATGTGTTTGAGTTCATTTCCTTAATCTTTTAGGTTGAAAGTCTTCAAAGAATCTTCTCTTAATATTCTGTCAAATTAACAAATTTTTTGGTCTTTTCAACTCAAAAAAAAGAAAAACTTGAAAAACCCAAAAGATACCTCATAAACAGAATTAAGTGATTAGAAAGCAAAAATATCTTTCTTCATAGATATTTCTATTTTTTCCAAAGAAACTGCTCAGTTATTCTATTCAAGTTATGCTGTTTAAATATGCAAATATAGCATGTTGTTTGGAATTGATCGCATAATTGTTTCTATTTTGACTAATTCTTGTATTTCCCTATCATTTTTTATTTCACAATGTATTTGAAAGATTTGTCGGAATTAATAATATTTTTATTTTTGAAATGATTATCTCGTTAAGTTGAATGTATTATTTATTAACAAAACAAGAATCAAAGAAACAGTCTATCGATAAAAGTTCGATTTGACTACGAAAATACAAACCAACAGCAAATTAAGATATCAAGGAAGAAAGCACAAGAAAATAATATACAAAACACCGCTCTACCTTTAGATAAATTATCATGACAGCTTAAGGACAAGAGGAGCTCTTCAAGAAACTGTTGAAGAGCCAAGCGGATTATGATTCAGGGAGAGAGGAATTTCTTGGGCATCTCATTAATGAAGAGAATCCAGAGTATCTACTAGTTTAAACAATTATTTTTAACATTCCAGATAGTACCCTAAAAAAGGGGGGAATTGGGATTTGAGGTGCTGATAATTGGGTTGTTTATTGTTTTACAAAGAGAATCAGCAAAGTTCGCAAGGAGAATATTCAAGACGATAAACTCTTTGTTAGCAAATCCAAAGAAGAATCAAGCAGCGAGACTCTTCTTAGCTAGTTTGCTAGTGAAAGATTTGATGGACATAATACCTGAGAGATTTGAAGAACTCACTTGTTTGGAGATTTTGCCTAGTTATGTTATTATAGCTGCTCAAAAACCGAAAGGAAAAATAGCTGATAAAGCTATGGAGTTTTTTGGTGAGAGTATCAGTAAATCAAAGAGAAAGGGAAAGAGAGAGATATTTAGAGATAACACTAATTCGTAATTTTAAATAATTTTGTGCATTTTTTGTTTTGTTGTAAAAAAGGTCAAAATGAAAGTACATTCCAGGATGGAAAGAAGTTTATCCAGCTGGTTCTAGAATCCCTTAAAATATGGGCAAAGAGACAGCTTAGAGATCCATCTTTCAAGGTAGAATCGTTTTAGATTTCACACGAATATCGATATTCTTATTTTGTATCATTTAAACAGCAATCTTACAAAGATTTGATCACCAAAGAAATCAGCTTCCCTGTGATGTCCTAGTTCTTTGAGATGGCGGAGTATCAAGATCAAGCTATGTTTTCAGGGACCAGCAATGGTAGAGAAGCATAAGGAAGAGAACAACAATAATAATAACAACCTTAGATTATTCCTGGTTCATAAGCAAAAAACAATAATAAAGATGGAATCATTGAAAAATATAAACAGTTCTGGGATAAAGCAAGTGGATTCATAATAGCTGCTGCCAAAACTGTCCCATAATCGAAAGCACCTGCAGAAATATCAAAAGGTAATGAGGGAAAAAACGAAAGCAAATACAGAATGAGAATATTTTACTTTTATTGTATTGATAGTTTGTTGGAGAGTTAATGTAAATATGTAATATTTTCTTTTGTAGTGCTGCAGAGTTTGGAAAAAGAACTGAACGAGAAAATAGGCAGCATCGAAGGGGATGTGAATTTAATCTTAGCTAAAGAAGCTGCATAGAATGGACAAGAAATGGAGTTAGACTAAGCATTTGATTATCAGTAGAAATTAACTTAATTGCGAGAAGAAATAAATCAACTCCATAATGGCACGCTCGATTTCGAGAATCTTACTAAGAAGTATCTGCCATTCGAGGACAACTACAAGGCAACTCCTACTCCAAGTGAAGCACCAATGAATACGAAACAATAGGGACAAATAAACCCATCATAGACACAATAAACTAAATTATATTCAAACCTCCAACCAGCTACAACAACAATGGAAAATAATGCTTCTCCATTCAATGAAAATAATGATTTCAACGCTAACAAGAAGAAGAATTACTTTGCTGAGGGCGAAGAAGAAGAATATTATGATCCACATCGAGCAAATAATCAGAAAAATAACAATTATTTTAACACCAACAATACCAACGCTAATATCAAATAAACTGAGAATTACAATACCAACCCTAATAATGCCCTAACAGCGAGTGCAAATAGCTTAGGGAATTAGAATAATAAATAAAATAACAATGAGAAATCATACAAAAGCAACATCAAATACTAATCAGAAACTTACTCTAAATTCAACTCTTCTCTATTTGCGAGAACCATCAACGAAAACAATGAACATACATTCAAGCCATATGCCATTAAATGTATCATTAAGATTATCTCCATTTTTCAAATATTTATTATTTTTAAAACTTGCTAACAAGAGTTAACTGTGCTTATTTATTATTATTCTGTAATCTAGCTGTTGCTGGAGCGAGTTTCTTAGGTAAATCATAAGTCTAAGGATCAGAAATCAGAAGCGAGTTTAAATCAACTTATTCCCAAGAAAAGAAAAAACCTACTTTCGGTGAGAGCGAGAAAGTCAGAGAAGCGAAAGCGTACAACAAAAACTTATCACAATAAGTGAACAGACTTACACAGAATCTTGAAGCACTCTAATCAGATTCCATAACAAGAGTAAATTTGTCAAAATATGAAGCATCTGAATACAAAATCATTTCTACAAATAAACCCTACTTATGGACAATTAACTTATTTGTTGCTTTCAAAGGTTGTCGAAGAAAAAGCGAAAAATGAAGAAAAGGGATAAATAATTCTACAGCAAGAGAAACAAATAGCTGAGTTGCAATCAGAAATACAGAACATAACCATGGAAATCTAACACAAACAATAAACCTTCAGCTATCAAAATATCAGTAATAGCATGCATGATAACAACAACAATCATCAAAGCAACTTAGGTAATAGCAAGACGAATATCAGCTAAATCCCAGAGGAAGTACAAGCGTTACGAGAAGCTATCCAGGCAGCTGAGAGAGATTTGCAAGAGTAAAGATAGAAAGACAAAGAAGCGCAATTGTTAGCTGCAGTAGCAATGTAGCAATAAGATGAAGAGCAGAAATAGATATGGTAAATGGAGTTAGAAAAGAACGAGAAATATTAAGCGCTCTTGAAAGAGAACTTAGAGTTACAGTCATAACTAGAATAATTTAGTGAGTAGACTTCAAGAGCAGAACAGCTTAATGCTTAGAAAATGTAGATCATTTCACCTAATCGAGCGATCTAACATAGAGGGTAATAATAGTAAGAAAATGCGTAGATATAATAAAAATAGCAGTCACTACAGTTTTAGTAATCTTAGCCTTACCAGTAGGTATTAGAATATAGACAGCCTGCGAATCCTAGTAACCAGCAACCTTTCCCAATTGCTGTTTAATAAGCTTCTTAGCCATAATTCCTACAAAAACAGCAATAGTAGCATCCTTAATCACTTGAGATTACTAGTCCCTCGAAAGCTGCTGGATTTCCTGAATTGTAAGATTTCCCGTATATATCAAGAGAGAATTAATAGTAGCAAAGAGGTCGATCAGTTGATATCTAGCAGCATCTACCGATATTCGGGGAATTCAAACCTAGTAAGAGATTGCATTTTAAGAAAAAAGGAATGTTCAAAATAGTTTGAAACGTTGTTTTTAAAGTACAACATTTGTTAATTTTTGACTTTCTAAGGAGGTGAGAATGAAAACTAAATGAGGTAATCAGTTGAAGCTATCAATGCTTATGGGCTTCAACAGAATAGACTCAGCAAAAGTAGAAACAACATCTTCAACAATCCAAACAAATAAATCATCTACAAGGACAACTAAGCACCGATATTGGGATAACAGTAAATCTACTCAAGATAAACGCAGCCTGTTCGAGCAGTCAATCAACATCCATTTTCGACAGTTCCAGCTTCAAACAACAATTTTCTCCAAGTACACAAATTGTTTGCCATGTATTTTAAATGAAAAAATGAATCTTTTTTTAGGGAAACACGAACATACAGAACGGAATGAACATATATAACAACAATAATAGAATCAGATAGTCGCTGCTGTATAATTAGAATCAAGATGATTATGATTCCAATAACATTCTAGGTAGTCTAGGAAAAGATTTTAATAATAACGATGGATATGAAATGCACGATTAAGATAATATTGGGAATTAGAAGGAGATAAATTAGATGGTTTAAGCATAATAGTATCAGAAAAATGAGATTGAAGCAGTTAATCCAATCAACAACAACAATAACAATTCAAACTTGCCATCTAATAGAGATTAAATCATTGTAAAGCGATATCAAAATAGCATCGTTTTTTCATAAATCAAAAGAAGATGACTTATATTGATTATAAATTATTCAAAATCAAGGCATTAATTCTTTTTTATTTCATTCTTTTTTGTGTAGGACTATTTGAACCCTTTAGTAGCTCGGATTGACAAAGGAGATTAAGATAATAACAATAATCCTGCTAACTAATATCAAACACAGCAATAATAGTAGCCTAAGAAAAATGGATTAGATTTCTCTGACGTAAAAGAAGGAGATAGAGTTGCTTATGATTAGAACTTATTTCGATTGGTGCAGTAATACGTACCCAAGCTTAATCGCTTCAAGGCTTCATGCTTGAAATCTAAATACCCGATTTATGATGATTCCCAGCTGTAAATTGGAATCATCACACAACACGTCACACAATCTGTAATTTTTAATTATTTTAGCATGATAATTTCCATTTGTTTGACTGATGGTTATACTGTTATGTTTGTTGCTTTTACTAGAGTGGTAACTACTTCAAAATCTAACTGTACTACACGAATAAAGGAATGAGACCTATTAATAATCTTAAGCTCACTGTATTAGACGACTCCAAAGGTTCAAACATGAAATTTTAAGATAATCTTTGAAATTCTTGATTTTTTGGTTTAACTTGCATTTTTTCTTGGATGTATTAGATTACCAAGTGCATATAAGTCCAGATGTAATACCTGAAATTGAACCAAAGGGATAGAAAAAGCAAGATATCGTGATTGCTTATTCTTATATGCCCTTTTCTCCATGCTTCGTCAGCATCAATTACAGGTGAGTAGTTTTGGTTATATTTTTAAGTGAAATTTAGAAAAAGAATAATTATTTTTAGGAATTGATTATTTTTTGTGCTTGTGAATCTTATTGATATTTTTGTTAGTGGAGCATCACCGATCTACATATGCCTTCCGAATACTGTCAACAAGCTCTTTATCTTTGCGGATATTGCGAGAGAAGAATTCAAGAGACAATTCAAAGAAAGCAAATATGTCAATTATATTACGATCGAAGAAATCAATCCAAAGTTCGCTAAGACCCATGAGGATCTGAAAATGTATTTAGAAGCGTTGGTTGATTTGAATCCAAAGAGTGAATTTGATCACATGCAAGGCACGGCTAAGTTCAAGGTGATAGATTAAAAAATAAACAATGAAAAAGGTGAAATTACAATAATCTGAAACTTGTTTTGTTTTATTTTTGATAACAGATGGGATTGCAGTTTTCCTTGGAGCAGCATTCGAAGGACCGCAACAAAGAAGACTTCTTGATGAAGATTGTATGCGGTACTGACAAGAGTGCTGTAGTTTTCGTAGGGTACAACGATTTTAGCTCAAATGAGAAAGTTAAATTCATATTGAATACTTTCTGCTTCCTTTTCTCTGCTTCAAATGCATCGAATAATGATAATTGACGAAGAAGGAGATGTCGCAGAGAAACAAACTGAATTAATTGAATAATATTTATGTATGTTTGAAGGTTTATATATTGAATTTAGTATTTTGTTGTTTTAGAATTTTAGAAAACTAAAAAAGAAGTGCAAAAGATGGATAGATTTCTAATTTTTATTTTATATTTTCCCTTTTTGGATACTATGAAAATACAACAACAGACAAATCGATTAAGATGATGAGTTGCAAATTAACTCAATGAGAAGCTTTAGAAGGGAGAATCTTGGATAAGAGGCCATTGTCTTGAGAAGCCTCTGGACTGAAAAAGAAAAAGGAAAAAAGATTTAAGTAATTCTTAACGGAAATGAGGAATTAAAAATATTTACGATCCAGGTAGCTCTGGGAAGGTCTTGAGCATCTTGTGGTAGGGTGGTCCAAAGTTCTTGGAGAGATAGAAATCGAGGAATTTCTTAGCAATTCCGTTAGCCCATTAACCATATCTGAAACCGGAAACAAGACCCTGAAAAAAGTTAAAATAAAGAATTAAAGGTGAAAGCAGAGAGATTTTGTAGTAATTCTTTTAAGTCTAGTGTAATGTAATTTACGCCATTGTGATGTTTAAGATGTTGCCAGTTACCAACTCCACCATAGGTGTGTGCAAGATAAGTAATTGACTCATTACCAGTGAATAAGGGAACCTTAGAGAATCCATCATATTGGGCGTTGAGTGTCTTGTGCTCGATGTTCTTAATCACGTTGTTTCTGACAACTGCAAGCTAGTACCAGCCAGCCCAGAAAGTCTTAGTAGTTGGAAGATCAGCGCAGTCACCAAGTCCGAAGATATTGGGGTATTTCTTGTGTTGGAGAGTTTAGTGATCAACGTTCAAGAGTCCATTGGGGTTAGTCAAACCAGCTTATTCAAGGAAATCTTGTTTTTTGCCTGGAACAATGGAGTACAAGTTGTGATAATCTCTAACACTTTGTTCGCCTGTTTTAGTGTTGACGAAAGTAGCTTTTTGTTTATCTTGAGAGATCTCAACAAGCTTGGTATTGTATTCCACGTTAATTCCTCTTTCTGCGCACTTCTCCTTGATCAAAGCATCAGCTGAGTCGCAGTAATGAACGAACTTCTCGTTTGCGTTGACGATAGTGAATTTGTGTAAAGGTGAGAGAGCACCATTGGACTAAGCCCAACTCCAGACTTCGTTGGAGACGAAGAAGTTGAAACATTCAACTTCACCTGCATAAGGATAAGGAGGAATGCAGAAGAAACCATTTCCGTGCTTGAAGTTAGTGATGTATTTAGCATACTTATGCACACCAGCTCTCCAGCTATCAGGGTCTATTCAGAAGAAAAATATAAAAAATATTTATCTTTAGCAACAATTATTTCATAAAATATTATTTTTTGTAATTAGAAATGAGTATTTTGTGTTAGTTTCAAAATATGTTTACCCTTGCTGGCATATACGGGGTGCTCAGGATCTTCAAGGGCTTCATAGAATCCTTTGATTTGGGTGAAGTCATGCTTGATACCAGTAGCCAAGACAAGTTGCTTATATCCGATTCTTCTGCCGTTGTTCAGAATGAGTGCATTCTCTGCGGGTAATAATTGCTTGACACCACTCAACTCAGAGGGAGTGAATCTAATATCGAATAAATAAGCAATTTGAACTTCTAAGTCAAAAATGTGAAGTGGAAACAATAATAATATGTTTCTAATAAAATGATAAAATCTATTTTTATTTATTTTACTAGTTAATTGAGAGCTTGGAGAATCTAAGATAGTCACTCTTCTTGACTCTTTGTTGCTCATAAGGTACTCTGACGGAGTAAATCTGATTCAATGGTTGATCGAACACAACGAATTATTTCAGATGTCCATGGGCAGCCTTGTCAACGTGAGCGCTGTAAATGATAAAATAATATAAAAAGAGAATCAAAATTTGATCTTATGAGTAGTTAAAATAAATTATAAAATAGCTTTTTATGATAACATCTCCTTAAAACCCATCTAAAATTTCAAAATTTAGTCATTTCCTTCAGCAGGCTTATTCCAAATAACATAAGTTTGCTCTTTTGTAAAATCTGCATGTCTCTCAGCTTTTCCAACAAAAAGAAAAAAGCAACACCCAGCGATTCAACACAAAAAAACAAATTTTGCCTTAATGTAGCTACTTAACAACTTGTCCTCGAAGAACTTAAAAATTTATCATTGGCCGTTCCTTTTCCATTCTAAACCCCTGCTTAGCCTTAAAATCTATTACCTGCAGATACCACCAAGGTTAGCACCAACATAGACGACATCATATGATTCAAGATCAGAGGGTGTTTTCTTTCTCTTGCTACCACCCATTTCGAACACCAATTTGTTGGAGAGGGCTGCTGTCGAACGCAGACTGCGTACACAGTGGATCATATCTCTTTGCTTTCTCTGTTTTATTTCTTAAATTGTTTTTATTTATTTCCTCTTTTATTCAGGAAATTCATCCCCCCACTTCAATATCCTCGTCCCCCAAGGAAATTCTTCTATGGCACTCAATTAAATATCCTTATTTATGATTCCCTCCCCCCCCCTCTGGTCTTTAAGATTTTTATTCAAAGATTAACTAACACAGTCTTTGTATTTGTTTGTCTTGCAGGATATTTTTTGGAAAATAAAACACATTCAAAAGAAGAGAGAAGTTTAGATACAATTTTCCAAACTGTTTAGAATACTAAACAATAAAAATAAACAAACAATTAATTAGTGTAGTAGCAGGAAATAGACCAACAACAACAACAACACCAGCAGCCGCTATCTTAACCTTCCTAAAAAATATTAATTTTGTTCATGCAATTCGTTTGTGTCTGCTTTCTTTCTCATTTATCTCCAGCAACTCCATTTTCATCTTCCTCATCTTCTTCATATGGGTTTCTCAATGTGATTCTCCCTGAAATTAAAGCTTGAAGATCGTTTTCTTTCTCAGCTGTCTATTCAAGGGATTTTGCAGCGTTTTCTTCTGGTGATAAGTTCACGAAAGAATTTTACGTCATTGTATCTCTGTTCTCAACAATGCACTCCATTTGTTTCATTTCTTCTTCTTGTTTCTGCTGCTGTTACAACAACAATAGCATCCTCGAGGATTTGATCTACTAAGATTGATTCAGTTAATTGATCGACGTGAACAATTTATTGTACTGCGTATCAAAGGAGATTTTCAACTCAGAAATTTATTCCTTTTTCTTTTGCTGTGTCGAGAATAACTCCTATTACGACTACTACAACTACTAAGACTACACTAATTACTCTTTTGATTTATTATTCTCATCGTCATTGCTATTCACCGCAATGCTAATCCTCCCAAAAGTATTTTCTTCTACTACTTTGAGAATCTACTGCTGCGTAAATTCATTCTCTTTTGAGGAATTACCTTGCTTCTCTTTCGAAGATACCTCCTCCTCTCCCTTCACAGCAATTCTCAATTCCTCCTAATCAAAACTGTTCGCTCGCATTAATGCCTTCTTCTTGAGCTAATTTAACTTCGCTTTCTTTTTAGCGATTCTCTCCATCATAGCCTTCTCCTAGTCGCTAATATCTTCCCTGACAATCTAGTCATTCCTTTCAAATTACTTCTGCGTCTCATTTGCTATTATTTTAGCTTCCTTACCCTTACTATCGCCCTTTCCATAGATAGCTACATTCATTTTATATTCATTTTAGTTTTTCCTTCGTTTTACACTATCTCTCGTTGGCAGCTTAGGTCCTTCATCTTCTTCAATAATTGTTTCTTTCTTTTGTTGACTGTGTTTCCCAGTGCTTCCTGCGATACTACACTTAATCCCATTGATTTTCAAATCACCTTTGATTGATACATAATACAATAAGTTTGAATAATATGAGGGAGATAAGACTGAATAATAAAAGTTAATAAGATATTTGTCTGGTTTAATTTGATTAAATAATTCATTTACAATCTCTTTCACTCTTTCATTCTTATTGTGATTCCCTTACCTTGATTATTATTCTCTTGCTGATTGAAATTGAAGTCAATAACGAAATCTGATATGCTAATATCCTTAGATGGTTTGAAATCATTTTCAATAGTATTTTGAGATACTTATAGCTGCTAATCTCTGAAGATTAGTTCTAAGGATTCCTTGCGGCTGACCACATACTGAATCTTATCAATATAATAGAATTTAGATGCATCTTTAATGGAATCATAGTATTCCACGCATCTAGCGTACTACCCAACTAGTTCACTAATCTACTTTATATCAATGATTCTATCATGGAAGAGCTTCTCCAAATCAACAATGCGGATGAAGAATGCCCTGTCCAGCTTGAAGTAGCTGCTACTCTGAAATAATTCGCTACCGCTTGTCATGAATCCTGGGGGATTTTTAGGTTTATTTTTTAGATTATTGTAGATATTTTTAAGAAAGAAGGGGAAAGATATTATCACTAATTGATCCAGTAATACATAAAGTATCTCGTTTTCGTAAAGAGATATTACCCCAAATTAGAAAGGCTCTGATTTGATAAGCTCTAAACGCAATAAAAGAGGCAATTTATTTACTAATTGTAAGATACTTTTCGTATTTAAACGATAAAAAGGTTAAAAAAAATTCTTGCATAAAGAAAGATACCTGAAGGGGTAATCCTCAAGTGATTTAAGGAAAAACAAAATATCATTTTAATCCATCAAAAAGGAAGAGAAAATAGCCCCCTA
>Ga0302271_10003839_pt1 | contig 12359 bp, 6 predicted proteins | sample III_Bog_N1_1_FD_198767 | JGI IMG/M metagenome (GOLD analysis project Ga0302271, IMG submission 198767) | Peat permafrost microbial communities from Stordalen Mire near Abisko, Sweden - III_Bog_N1_1 | ecosystem: Environmental > Terrestrial > Soil > Wetlands > Peat | place: Sweden: Abisko... | reverse complement strand
ACCTTCTGATGGTAATCTGTGTTATATGATTTTACGTATTTCTCTTCCTGACTTACTGTTGTAATCTTTTTTAAGGAAATGTGCCACATAGTTTTCTAGGAAATAATTGCAGACAGCATCTTGGAGGATTTTGTTGAGAAAATTTCTTGGTTTCTTCTTCATTGATATGGTTATGTAGAGCATGTTATCTTTGATTTGATCTTTAAGTTCCTAAGAAAACTCCATTGGGGATATGATAGAGGGATTCGCTTGATGATTAATGGAAAATGTGAAGTCAAGAGTAATTTTAGAGTTCAAATTTTATCCTTGAAATTGTTGCTTTTTTTCAAATTAAAACTATTTATCTTATTTTAGAAAGATACACTCTGATTTGAAGTCAAAGAATCTTCCCATCTGCCAAGGTACTTAGGTTATTATTGAGATCAAATAGGTACTTTCTTTGAGATTTATTATTGTATTTTAGATTATTTCTTAATCCATTTTTTGCTCCTAAAAAAATCTGTTTTTCTTCATGATATATTTACCTCAATAATACTTCCTTAACAATAGTTAGAGAAAAATCCTCAAGATTCTTCTAATTTTAAATCAAGTAATCCATTTTTCACTTTGATTTTCTTAGTTAGATAATTCTTAAATAACTGTAAAAAAGAGGATTTGCTATTGTTAATTAATTGAAAATTATTATTTCTTTAAAAGAAAAGCAAAATATTTGAAAAATTTTACAATTTAAAACAAGATTCATTAATTAATTGGGACTTGACCATAATATCTTGTTACTTTTTCATTTTGATTTTAAAGAAAACTAACAGACAAGATGCAGGAAGATTAATTGATTAATTGGCATCAGTTGTTTATTAAGGTTCATTCTCCACCCAGCCTTTTTTTAAAATGTAAAATAGTTTAAAGCTAGATGAAATAATCCAGAAATTATGATAGCTAATGTGAAAGCTATCAGTTTTTTGAAACTACCAAAAATGATTGATTCCTCTTATATTTTAGAGTTTTTCTTTGGAAATATTTGCAATTTTTTGAGTTGGCTGAAGAAATACTTAAAAACTATGCAGTTTCTGTGGTTAAACCAAATCAATCAATATTGTTGCAAAAGTGATTGAAAAAGTTTCTCAAAATTAAGATCTTGAAATAACAAACTAAATAAAAATTAAGGGAGTAATATTGTATTTGGCCTATAAATTTTATTACTCTCCTTACAATCTGCTCAAAGCTTCTTCAAATTAATCTAAAATCCACCAAAATTCAGGGAAGCACTTATCACAATTCCCTTAGTTATCTCGCTAGCAAAATTTTTGTTTGTTATTTTTTCCAATAATTTGAGTTACTCTAAATAAATATTATCACCATTCAAATAATGTAAATTGTAATTTTTTATTCTGGGGAATAACTAAATAGATGACTGAATTTTAGAGTAAAGGTTTTCCCCTCGAGCATTTCACTTAAAATATGCTTATTTAATACCAGAATGGTCTTTCAAACTATTTTTCATTGATACTCTATTTCAATGAGTTTTTTCATAAAAGTTGATTCCTTAATTGAAAAAACTCAAGTGTCCAAATGATCCTTTATATTTTTATGATTGTTTTATTTTTTACTATTATTTCAACTGTTATTTTTATTTCATAGCATTATTTAAGATACATTAATTTCATTAAAAGATATTTTTTACAGAATAAGTTAGCTTACTTATTTTACGTGTGTTTTCACCTGATTTATGATATTTGCAATTGGATTGAAATTATGAAAGGATATCTCATGAAAATTTCTGAAGGAAACTGTTGGGCATCGTCAAAATGAGATTACAGTTAGATATTTTCTCTCTCACTCTTTGTTAAATCATAAGTCTTTTCTCTTTAAATTTGGGGAAATTTTATGAATCAGTTAATTTACATTCAATACTCTATTCTGGATTAATAAATAATACCACAAAATATTTAAGCTGATAAAAATCAAAGCTCAAAAGTTATTTCTTTGAATTCTGCGAAAAATGCTCTAATTTTCAAATAATCTGCAACAAGTTGCTGTGCTTTATTGAAGATTAAACTAAGTCCAGTTAGACAAAAGTTGGATTTTTCTTCATATGTGTGTACAGCATCCCTTTTGGACTAAATTTGTAGGGGAAATAGAATAGATTAATAGTCAAAGCACATAATTGCTTTTTTAATAACGAAAAATAGTAAAAATCATAGTGCGGATTATTATTTTTGTACCATTTTCGGTGAGTAAATCATCAACATTAATAAAAAAGAATATTGATTTACGTTACACCAGAGAATCGCTCCCTTTTTTCTTATGAATATCTTAGATTTTTTTAGATATTTTGAAGATTCAATTTATCCTGAAATGATATAAATATTTTCATTTTCTCTTAGTTCTGATGAAACCAAGTTCATTTGGGTTGTTCACTTATATTTTAGAGATGAAAATATTGATTTGCGATAATTATTTGGTTCATTAACTAATTGATTCATTCTTCTTTCTTGATGTTCATAAAATCAACAAGCCTTTAAATAGACTAAAAAAAAATGACTTCAAACAATGGAAATTCATTTTTACGCCAACAGTTTTTACAGATTGTTTGAATTTTTCTTAAAATTAATGCTGTTAACCTTTTAACAAGGAATTAAAGTAGGTTTTATTTGATTCTCTGAAAATGAAAATATAATCAGATAGATATCATAATCATTTAGTATTAATGAATTCACTAAACTAGATCTTTTGTTGTTTTCTTTTTTTTAATTTAATAATATTTCTTAATTATTAGCAATTCTATTTTTCTTCCAAAAGTAATTCCAAAGTCTATCTTGTTTATCTAAATCACTTTGAAGCTCAAATGAAATTATTCTCATTCTATAGAGGATATAAGATCTTATTCAAATAATAAAAGCCTAAATTACTTCAAAGTATTTTGAAAAGAAGAAAGATTAATTGGCATTAAATCATTGAGCAGTTCATTTGATTGTGTTGTAGACTCATTCTTCTAGTATTTTGTGATATTTATAAAAATAAGTTAATAAATTCTTTTCCAAATCATAATTGATAATATTAATAATCCAATAATATCTCAAATACTTTTTAGAAGTTGATCTTCCATCAAAATAATCAGGTACAAAGATATTTCCTTAAATCTTATTGTTTCTTTTATTTCCTCTTGTTGTTATTTTAGCTAGACATACTTAAATAATTATTAAAAAGGTAGATAAATTGTTTTTTAATGTGAGTTTTGGGATTAGTTCCCCCTAATAAAAGCCAGATTTTGAAAGCATCTTATTATGCTATTAAAAGAGCTAATATTATACGTGTCTTAGAGAAAGAAAACCAAAAACAAAAAGTTTAACGTTGGCTTTAGTTATTTCAAGGAAACAGAAACAAAAAATTTAAAGAAATATTAAGCAATAACAGAAATAATAATGTCTTTTTTTCTTTTTCGCAAGTGCATCAATTTCTAATTATTAATTCTGAAGAATGGTGATTTACAGTGATTTAAGAAAAAAAAAGAATTAACTATTTTTAAGTTGCTAACCAAAACTTATCCTTCAGTAGCGTTCTTAGGGAAACAATCATAACAGTTGCATAACACACGCACACAAGCCCACATTCTTCTTAATTTGTTCTAGATTATTTTACGTATTTTCCAAAAAAATCAATTGATTTACTGACTGTAAAAACCTGCAGATAAAAAAAGAATAATGATTGTAGAAGGAAGTTATTAGTTGATATTAGCGTTCAAGCGTTAAAAGAAATGACTTTTATGGGAAGATTATTAAATTTAAAGTAGCAAATAGAAACATTTAAAATAGCAAATGGAAAATAAACAAATAATAAACCATAAATGTTTTGTGTTTATCCAAAAAGTACTTAAGGATATTTGAACTAACAAAAAATAAAACTTGAAATTCGTTCAAAGGCAACAATTAGCTTGAATTAGATTTGGAATAGATTTAAGAATGCGGTAAAATCTATGAGAACTTGAGAATTTAACAGGAAACTTCCCAAAGACTACCTTAATTAATGAACTAACTGCTTGATCACTAGGCAGAATATTGTGCTCTAATCTAACTGAAAGCAACAACAAATAACATTTCCTAAAGAACAAGACCAAAAATAAGAAATAGACAAACACTTCAAGAAATTTAAAATCTCAAAAAATCTTGAGGGCTGATCAACTTTTGGATAGAATCGACAGACAATCTCAATTCAAGCCCACACAAATCAATCTCGCTTAAAATCACCAGAGTTGATTTGGTGATGGATCATTTGACTATAAAACAAGAAGAATCAAAGACCCTATTTTTCTTTTAAAACTCGCAGATTTTTCAACAAAAAATACAACAAAAAGATATATGGTGTTCTTGACACTTTTCGGTTCAATCCTTGTGCAGATTAACTCATCAGAGGGATGCACATGCTCCTGGTAAACAGTCAACCAAATGAAAAAACATTTCGCTAGCATGTATCTCATGAATCCACTTGGAAAAGGGTTCTTAAGCAGTATGTGCCTTTAAAGTACATCTCGAAAGATTATTGCTGATTTTCTTCTCCTCTCAGTTCATTTAGCTATTCTTTCTGGAGTGATCTTTCAACTAGAGAATATTCCAATTTATGCTATTGTATGGATAACTGAATTGTGTTTTTTACTCTCATCTTTCATGCTATCTGTTATGCCTTTCACAGTGATTTACACTTCTCATCTGAAAACAGCTTATTTATCTTATTTCATTGAAACTTCGCTAATTTGGCTTCCCAAACTTATCCTGCAGCTTGACTTCATCTCTTAAGGTAACCTGTTAATTAGAGTCTTCTCAATAAATTTACTCATTCATCTCATAGCGCTAATTGTTCTAGTCTTCAAAGCTTCTAAGAAAACTAATCATAAAATATTACTAACCGAAGCCAAGTCAATTATGCTAATAACCCTTAAAGATGAAGCTTAAGATACAAGTCTCTTGAGTAACAGCTCTGATGAAACAAAATAGCATTGCTTGGTTGCATTTAAGAATACAATTAGACTGATTTAACTGAGTGTTTCGCATAAATCTCAAGATGATTCTGATAGCTAAAATTTAGAAGAAAACAACATCAAAAACTCGAATGATATTGAATAGAACAATCCAAATATCAACAACAAAATTAATATTAATTAACTTTAAATGAACCCTATCACTCTCTCTGAGATAATATCCAGTGGGTTAATTCCATCAAGTAATGCAAAAAATACCAATAACGAACATGATGAATCGCAATAACTACCAAAATAGCGAGAGAAATCTGCAACTCTCTCGAAGTTTCTACAATCAACTGAAATGAAGTTTAAACTTGAAGATGAACCTACAGTTAGGAAAAATACTAACAAAATAGTCTATGAATCTCCTTCTTTGATGCCAATTCTCTCAACGATTAACGCACCATAGAGCAGCACCAGAATAAATAATCGACTTTTGAACTCTCAGAACTTGAATACGTTACCTAATTCTTAGAGTTGGGTACTTTAAAAGCCCAGTGGATTCAAGGGAGTTGTTCAAAAAGATAAAGAACCTAGCAGAATTGGGGAAACAATTCAACTCGAAAACGAAAGATTTTACATTGAAATCATCAATAGCATAGATGTAACTGTCAAAGGCAAAGAAGAAATAGAACTATTGTCTTTCGATGAAGATTCTCAGCAAGTCCTCGTGAAAATCGATGGAGCAGTACTGTTCTATAGTGTACCTGATTTCAAGAAGAAAAAGAGCATCCTCCTTGATGACACAAGTGAATATTTATTCAATGCTAAGGCACCAACATGTGTACAATATCATTATAATACAACTGCGAGTTAGTATTAGTTTACTCCGTTAGATTTATCTAAAGACTAAATCACTAAAAGTGATATGAAATACTCATCAATTAACATGAATTATGCTGAATATAAGGATATTAATGGATTTCTATTCTTAGGTAGTTTTGGTAATAACGAATAGAGCAACAGTAACAGCAGTAGATGTGGTAGCGGCAATGACAATGAGACTAGTAAAAATGACAAGAATAATCAAGAATCTTCAAGTAAAGTTAACAAATCTCAGGTGTTATTTATTAAGGATGGCCCTGATTTGGTGACTGTAAATATGGGTTCTTTGTCTATGGAGACATATTAGAATAAACTAAGTGTGGATGAATAGGAGAAAATATCTATTGGTTAGTTGAACAGTAGGTAAGTAGCTATTAACAGCTAGAAATAGATGAAAACGAGCATCTTGGATATTCCAACGAATATCTGTTATAAAATTCTTAGCGATCTTGATATTGGCAGTGAATTGCTTCCCATTGCAAATTTACAGAATTAGCTGATACTGAACTCACTGAATACTCAGTGTTCAGTAGTTTTTGATCTTTTAACAAAAGAATCAGTACTTTTGAGAGACTGTGGAACGGTTTCTTCAGCATTTTTCATCGATAAACATCTCTATGTGGTAGATTCTTCATCTGATTAGCTGAAGGTGTACTCTCTTTAAAACAGTCCTTTCAAACTGTCGCCTCCTTCTGATAATGGAATTAGTTGCATTTCTGCTGCATTTACATGAAATGCAACTCTAAAAACTAAGAAACTTGCATATTAATATGTTTAACTATTATTTTTGTTTTGTAAATAAATATTTTACTTATTTTTGACTCATTTTTTCATAGAAATATCATGATTAATGTTCTTATTTTCATTAGAAATACCTATTAGAATTAAGCATTTAATTTGGCTAGAATTATTTGTTGAGGTTAGACACATTTTTGGTTTAAAGATATCATTAGTTTTGGTTTACAATTTCAAATGAGAAAAAGAGCAGTTCTTTATTGATCATTCCTTTCACAAATCCCATGAGTTGATTTCCTTTACCTCACATTTGATCTGATTTCCTCCAACTGTTGGGGTATTATAATTACTAAATTTGAGAAGAATCTTGCTTTCTTGATATTTTTTGGGGATTCTACTTTTGTGAAAGAAAGGTAGAAATTAAAGTCAAGACAAAACAATTTAATTGAAAAACTGAAATAATAAAGTAGCCAAAATGGGAAAGCTGAAGAAAACGAGAAAGTGTGGAGCAGTTAAAAGACTTATTAGCACGAAGGATGATAGAGTGTAACATCTTAAAACCATGCGATTTCAGATAGCAGAAGAGAAATTTTTGGGAGGGATGAAAAAGCATAAAGATGATTTACCATAAGAATACTTTTGGCTTTTTTTCAATAAGAACCTTTAGTGGTTTTTAGCTAAATATTCATGAATGATGTTTGTTAATCTTATCAATAGAAAAAATGCTAAGGATAAAGAGAAAGAAGAACATCGCAAGGCTCTCTTGAAAGATCCCGATCAACTGCAAGTTAAAGAAATGTACATACTATGAATATTTATTAGCTATAATTCTTCAACTATCATTTCTTGGAAATTTAAATCAATCTTTGTGCTTTTTCTAATTATTCAACAGTGAGACAACTCCTACCCATTTGTTCTTTAAGCATAACACTGCTCTTGGACCACCTTACCGCATTCTCCTAGATACAAACTTTATTAACTTCTCTATTTAGAATAAATTAGATATCTTCAAGGCTTCCATGGATTGCCTGATTGGTAAATGCATTCCATACATCTCTGACTGCGTTGTAGCAGAGCTTGAGAAACTAGGACATAAATATAGACTGGCTTTGAAGTAATTCAATCATTTAAATGAAGAATTGGTGCTTTTAATAATCTACTTAATTTTAATAATATTTTCCCATAAAACAGACTCATGAAAGATCCTCGTTTTGAGAAGCTTAAATGTGATCACAAAGGTACTTACGCCGATGACTGCATCATGAATAGAGTTAGGGCTGTAAGGCGAATTTATTAGTTTATTTTCTTATATTTCTAACTAATTGTCTATGTAACAACAAAAATACAGCAAAGAATCTACATTGTAGCAACATGCGATAAAGACTTAAGAAGACGGTTACGAAAAGTACCTGGTGTACCAATCATGTTTATTTCTGCCCATAAATATAACATTGAAAGAATGGCTGAGGCATATGGAGCTCCTCGTTGATGCAATTATCGTTTTTGGATATTTCTGTTAAAAATCTTCTCTTTGTTTTTTTGTGCTTGAAATTGGATACAATATATTGATCTTAAAAATTAATTAAAGAATGGTAATTGCATTAAAAGACTGCTTATTAAATCAAGAAAAGATATTATCCTTGCTTTTGTGTTTTTGAAGAATCGTTTGAGAAATTTATTTGAGTGTTGTAGATCACATGAAAATTAATACAAATCGCAGATTTTAAGAATTTCATGATGATTATATTTAGAAATCAATCTAATACATCCTTCAGATTCTTATATCATCTGCAAGTTGAGTGCTACCCTTAGGCTTAACGAAATCCTATTGGTTGTAGATATTGTACTTAGTATCCTTGGGGTACCAATTTTCGTCTCTAAGAATCTCTTGTTCTTGGAGAGAATCTTGACTTTTCCAAAGTTCCTTTCTGCAATGAGGGTTACGAGGAGTTGGATATGGTCTCTCGTCTTCAGGGATATTGAATTGATCCTCTTGGGCGTTAGATTCCATCCACCATTCTTGTTCATATTCGAACCAAGTGCAAGGAACATTCAAGTCAAAATCGTTGTTTGGCTTAATGGGAGGGTCAGCCCAAAGGAAGATTTCCCAGTGATAGTCAACACTTTCAAGCACAGGTGCAAAGCCTAAAACAATGCAACAAAATGCATTAAAACTAAGTCAAATTTGGTATTGTTTTTTTTGTTGGGGAATTCAGTCATTTTACCGACATTGAGAAGTGTAATATCCTCATAAGATTATGAGTTCCAAAGAACTTCAACTTTTTCTCCTTTTGAGTTGGTCACTACCTATCTTGCAACGAACATCTGATTGGAGAAGTAGAACACGTCAAGACCGATGTTGTAAGCAATATATGCGAAATCGATTTATTCTTGAGGTGAGAGACCAAGCTTTGTAATCCATTCTGCTTCCTTGCGGGTAAGTCCAGGGACTCTTCTCATGATTTCCTCAGGATCTTACTAGCAGTAGCAATAGTCTCTTCCAATGGTGGTATTCTAAAAGATAGCTCTAACATCTTCCATAGTAAATGTCCCATCGTAAGCAGGCAAAGGACCAGATTCTCTGACTGGATTGATGTGTCTCTGATTTCTAATAGGAGAAGCAGGAACAGAGTGTTAGCTCTATACGAACTCAACGATTTCTTCGTTCTTAGGAAGAGTACGAGGAACAAAATAGTCTTTGTATCTGTTTGGATTGTATGGGCCAGCTTTAAAGGAAAAAATATTATCAATTATTCAATTTTCGCAAACACAATTTTAGAAATAACACAAGTTAAACGCATAAATTCCTTAGTTTTGTAATGCTAGCCTCAATTAAGTTTCTGGCTATTATCCTTTGATTACCTCTGGCGAACAATTTCTCAGCCACCGCAGTCAAGCTTCTAGCTTTGGTGGTTTCCTTCAACACTCTTGAAAACAACATAGTCACACCGCTTTGATTCTTTATTTTGATAATTCTTATGTTTTATTTCAAGGCTCAAAACGTCGCCTCCCTCTCCAATCTAATAATCATTCTCTTAATCTCTTTAACTATCTTTCTTTTTTATTCCCTTTATCTTTGATTTTCCCTTGATAATTTATCCCACAGAATTTCTTCTCCCTCCAAAATCAAATCAATACTTTATACATTCCAACCTTTGTACTTGATAAACTTGCATTAACTCTTCGTTTACATTGAAGATATGTATTTTTTTTGATGTATTTTAATTGCACATTTAATAAAGAAAGAGAGATAATTTTGGAAATGGAACCTTAAATGAAAAGTGATTTATCTAGGAAGATAAGAGCTCTTCAATATCATCTATGTCCTAATAAATAGGCTCATTTAATTTCCTTAGGATAAGCTTGCTTCATCTGCATGAACAGATTAGGATGTGAGATCCTTAGAATATCTGAAACAGTCTAGTTCAACTAGTTTATTCAATAAATAAATTATGAATTCTCATATTTTTTTGTGTTTGCAATAAATTTACTGAGTTTTTTATGCTTGCATTTGCTCCATGCTGTAACAAGAATGCAACTGCTTTGTCTTGGTTAAATTATGCTGCCTTCATCAGTGGAGTCTCGTTTCCCTTTGAAACATTGCAAAAATAAGAATGAAATGCAAAAACAAAAGAAAATTTGAATTCCTTTATCCCCTGAAAAATATTTGTTTACGATGGTAACTGCATTGACATTGGCTCCTTGCTGAATTAAAACCTTCATGGTATCGACATTCCCACTCATCGCTGCATAGTGAAGGGGAGTTCTATTGTTCTTTTAAGGAAAAATATTGTAAAAATAATCTAATATTTTATTAAGCAAAGCGCATACAATATCAAGGATGTCGACTTGTGGTTTCTATTGAAAAAGGCCTTAAACAATATTGGATCTTCCGAACTGTGAGTTGATATGAAGAAGTGTAAGCTTGAGGAAGGGATTCACATAATTATTGATGTCATAATTTGGGAAATTCTGATAGAGCTGATTCACAAGTTTTGCAACATTCTACTCGGTTGTTTCAGCTTTGCTTAAATGCTCCCATATTGTCTTGTTCACGTTCTTTAAAAAAACCAAAGAAGATATTTTAAAAATATCAGTATTTTTCAATAATATTTGAGAGTAAAAAGCAAATCATTATTTCATAAAATCGTATCGAATTTTTTATTTTTCTCAAAGCAGCTGCTTTGTTATCTGTATGTGCATTAGGCTATCTTTATTATGGTTCGATTAGCTTGTATTAACATTTTATCCTAATCGCTTCAAGTTCAGTTACTTAGAGAAACATCACTGCCCCTTTAAATTTGGTTGAAAATACTTTTCCCGTTCCTTTGGTAATTCTCGAATGCTCTATGTTTGCTTGTTGACAAATCATTAAAACTAATTTGAAACAAGTATCCGAAATTTTTCCCTTGAATCAACTCTTTTGATGGAGATTTCGATTTTATGAGCTCAAACCCTATGTATTTCTCAGCATTTTTATCTTTGTTTTTTCTGCAATTCTAACTTTTTGTATTTCATTGTTTAAACTACATATCAGCCATTTTACCTTTAATTATGCGGGATCCATTTCTTCAATATCTCTTTTTTGTTTATCTTCTAGTTACTATTCTTGGTGTGTGGAGTCTCTTTTGGTCTTTAAAAATGATGGATTTATCCTGCTGTTTCTTTTTCTATTTGCTGCTTCTTCCTTTTCTATTTTGATTCTTTTTGCTTCAATTTTATTGTTTTTTTATTATCGTCTCCCCCAACGCAACGAGAGCTTCCTTTAAAATTTATTATATTCTGAACTCTCATTCAAAATGATTGGATATTTTACCACTGTATTACTTCTTAATCATAAGAATTCTTACAATTTATCTCACATTCCAAATTCACCTCATTTGCGAAACTGTATCTGGAAGCTCTCAATTCAATCTCCTTTTCCTAATTCAGAGACATATCCTTCGATTTCTGGTGCAACTTCAAGTTTAAATTAAGCAGATACAGAAAATAGATAAATCATATCTACATTATTAGTGTAGACAAGGAGGTGATAGAGAGTGTAGACAAAAACGAAAAGAGAGAGAGATAGAAAAGACATACTTACTGTTAGATTCATGAGAAAATGTAAATGAATATTATCAACAGATGTAAAGAAATAAAATCTTTATATCAAAGAGATAGTTATCTCCAGTTACATAAATATTTGTTGTCTTAGCAACCTTCTTCGTTGAGGTATTTTGGAAAAATCAACTTTAAGAGATGACAAGATTAAAAAATCATCCTTCCAAGGAAAATAATTAGATTTAGATAAATATTGGAGTTTTCAAATAAAAAATATGGAATTCAGACCTTTCAATTTTCTAAACACCTTTTTAGAAACCAAATGAATATTCTATTAACTTCCACAACCAAGACTTCCACAGAATGCATGTCTAAATGAATATCCCCCTATTAAATTGCTTTCAAAAATGAATTCTTGTTGAGATCTTTTGTTCTTCAAATTAAGTAAAATATTAGAGTAATGATAGCATAGCTAGCAATATTTTATTATTATTTATGAATAAAAAAATACACAAGGAAATCATGTCTTCTTTTTCTTTTTCAAATTAATAAGCTTACAATCAAAATTTACTTGAAATAAATTCGCCTTAAAGTGGGGCAGTTTCAAACACAAATGAGATTTTAACTGAAAATAAGACATAAATGCATACTTGCCATGATGAATATGGGGCTGGGAGTGCACAGCCAATTTGAGATATTCTCTCAGTTGAAGAGAGTAGAATAAAACAACATATTCACCATA
>Ga0302271_10003838_pt1 | contig 12363 bp, 6 predicted proteins | sample III_Bog_N1_1_FD_198767 | JGI IMG/M metagenome (GOLD analysis project Ga0302271, IMG submission 198767) | Peat permafrost microbial communities from Stordalen Mire near Abisko, Sweden - III_Bog_N1_1 | ecosystem: Environmental > Terrestrial > Soil > Wetlands > Peat | place: Sweden: Abisko... | reverse complement strand
TTTTTGTGTTTAATATAAATTTAACTTTTTTAATTTTAACTTATTTACTTTTTATTTGGTTTTTATATTGTTGTTTGATATGCTTTAAAAGTAAATAGTTTTCTCTCTCTCTCTCTTTTTAGTATATTAATATTGAAATGGAAGCAATCATCAGTATTTTCGATATAATATAAACGAGGTCTACTAGTAAAAACTAAGTAGTCTCTTTTATCACATATATTTTAAAGATAATCTTATCAATCTTTCTATCTTTATTGTTCACTTTTCGCAGGATTTCCAAACACCCCACGGGTTTAGAAGAGAAGCTTACTAAAGTCCAAGAGTGTAATGGAAAGGGGATGAAAATACTGTACGTGGTAAGCCTAAAAAACTAGTGAATGAGAAGAAAATGTGATTGATATCTTCAAAAGGGGTTTGGTTTGATTTGGAGGATGCTCTTTGTTTTTTGAAATTTATTGTTTATTTAGGCTATTTATTAAGAAATCCCATTGTATTTTTTATCTATAATTTAATTAATTTTATTTTTCAATATTTTCTTTGATTTCCCCAATTGGTTGGTTGAATAAGTCGATCTTGCTGCTTTGATTTATGAATGAGGGGTGAATTGATTAATATATTAAAGCTCTGTATTTCAATTATTATCTTGATTCCTTTTTAGAAGAAAATGTAGGAGATTACATTCTGTAATATGAAAATATTATCTAAAGAATGAGTTTTTTCTATTTCTTTTTGTAGTAAAATTTCTTTTATTTTGTTACAAAAATTTACTTTACAAATTCAACGAATATGAAGACAATTTTTACATATTAATCATGTGTATTTTTTGAAGTTGTTGTAGAGAGTGAAGATTAACAAGCCCGATCCAATCAGTAAAGTTCCGTAAGGAAGGTATTAATGGCTGAAATATGCTTTGTGCAGGGAGTTTTTGTAGTTGATTCCAAGTTGGCTTGCTTATTTTCTAGCGAAAATCAAAAACGTTGAAGGAAACAGACTAATAAGCATAGACCCAAAAATACCAGAAATCCAATCTAACACGAGTTGGATGTTCGTTGTCAGCAATGCGATGGTAATAATAGGACCAGTTATCAAGACTGTGAAAAACACTGTCCATTTGTTGATTTATGGAGTGATTTTATGAGGCATAACAAATTTCATTAAATTATTTCTAGCAGTGATGATCAACACAGGGAACGCAGCAATGTTCAAGAAAATGTAGAATGAGGAGATATAAAACACCCAATCAGTGTTTGCGACTCCCTTGAAAAAGTTATTGAAGTAACTTGATCCGTTGACGTATGTTGGAGCACAGTTTGGCTCAGTTTGAGAATTCAAGCATTACCCGAAAGCAAGCATACCAAAGATGCTCAGCAATAAAAGAGACAAAGAACCAATTGTAATAGCTGCAAAAAGTACTTTCTTCACATCTTATTGTCTTTCAATCGACGCAAACATCGATGGGATTGCGTGATGCAATAATAAAGCGAATTGCAAGTCCCCAAAGAAACTTGTGAAATTACCGAAATCTATCAAGCTATGGAGCTCATAGATGCTGTGGATACCATCGACGACCATGACTTGAATAGACCCGATTAAGAGAGATGCAATTGTGAAGAATCTTACTAAGATAATAATGTTCTAGAGAAGTTTAGTGGATTACACATTTTTAAAGGAGAAAAGCACCGAGCAAGTGAAGAAGGAGATAATCCAAGTGTATCGGGAATCTAAAAAGCTGACACCAGAGAAAGCAGTTGATAAGATTGTGCCGATCATGATTGTCTTGGAAGATAGCACTCCTACTAAGTAGACAACGAGCACAGAAGCAACTACTGCTTGACCATTTTTTCCAAATATTTCTAAAGCCATCTAGCCATATTCTATCCCTTCCTTGTAGTGGAACTCTGTTCGATCTGAATCGTCTTCAAATTCTTCAGATTGATAGTTCACATCGGCTCGATTTTATATCTAAGTTTAAGAAGTTAAATTATTTAAAAATGATAATTGTTTTGGATGATTTTTAAAAAAATCCTTTGAAATAATCTTACTTATTTGCCATTAGGATCTGTAATCGAAGAAGATTCTTCTTCAATAACTCTTACAGCTTCTTTTCTAGCTCGAATTGCTGTGAGCAAAGACATCGTTTCGATAACAAATTCAGCACAGATGAAACTCAAGCAAGTGATGATCACAACAAACCCAAATGCAAGAATTAATCCTGGTTGCTGAAATACAGGAGGCACTAAGATTGGTCCAGTCCCAAGCATCACATTGAATGCTGTGTTGAATGCGGCTAAAGTAGTCATCTTACCAGAGTGCTTCTAAATTAGAGGCGCTTTTTCATTATCGCTGCTCATTATTGACTCTGTCCTAAAAATATTACCTCAAATGATCAATTTTTTTACTTTTAGGAATTTAATTATATCTCCCTTTTGTTGTGTATTAATGCTTTTCTTAAAAAAGCAGCTGAAGTGTTTAGCTCTCTGATACTCATCTGACTACCTAATCAAACAGAATAAATCTTTCATAATTTATTTTGTTTTTTGATCTAAAACTGTTTTTAGATGATAAAATTAAGAAAAACTAAACAAAAAAAAGAGACAGCAATTATGGATATAAATAAATCCACCATAGATAACCAAAAATAGACATTTAAATCCTCAGAATCAAGCTCAGAAAGTATGGTTTTTCATAACATTTTGATTATTTCTTGCTTTAAAATCTTTTCCATTACAAAAATATTTTCAAAAATGTTAGCTGATTTTCTATTTTTCGCTGACTATGTGCTTACATGAAATAGAGGGTTGATCGAATTTATTTGTGAAGTCATTATTTTAGTTATCTTTTTAGTTTGTTAAATAAATTTGATTCATAAATACCTTAAATGATGCAGAAAAATTGTGAGAATAATATTTACCTCATAGTTGCTGACGAAAATCATTCTACGAATGCAACCAGAGATCTTCATTATTTCGTCAAAATGTTAGCTAAGATTCACTTTACAGAGTTCATTTTTAATCTCGCAAATAATTATCAGATAACTCTGTATCTTTAGAACTAAAGTTGTAACTTTCTTGATTATTCGTATTTCTATGTTTCCTTTAAGTTCAATTTTATTTATTAAAAATTTCAATTACATTTTTTGAGCCATCTGTATTTCATAATGAGCACAAACAAGTACAAAACACAAAACCTTGCTGATTATTGATGACACAAAAACCAAATCGAAATCTATTTTTCCTTCATTTTTCAGCCTTTTCTATAAAGAAGAATTGCCATTTGTCCTTCATAAAAGAATATAAAATTCTTGCTGTCGTAAGACACAAATGCGTTGAAATGTTTGCCTTAAAAAGATAAATAAAGATAAAGTGTAAGAAAATAATGAATTCGTTGATGTTATTTTACCAACAACACAATGCCAATTAGGTCCATATTTTTCATCAAAGAATTTCTTGATATGAGAGGAGATCTTGTTCTCAAACTTGAAGTTCTCTACTGCGAATTTTGCCTGAAAACAATAAAATAAAACTCATTAATCTGGTAAGATTTCATATTTAAACCATTTATCATTCAAACATAGATTCCCTTTCCCTCCTTTCAAGATTTATTTTGCTCAGCCTAAGGTACCTAAGCTAGTGCATCATTCTTCATGCTTTTCATCTCTGAATTTTCAGGCATGTCGACTATTTGTTCGCTAGCGTGATCACCCATAATCTCTTCTTCTTCTTATCCTCCTCTTCCTTTTCAGTTTATCTAATTATTTTTGCAACTTCACTTAACTTTTTCGATTCAAATCACAATAAAAATATTCATTTAATAAAAACCCAATAAGCTCCTCCCTCCACTCAGTGATATTTTTTTTTTCTATCCTAAGAAAATTATGATTTTTATAATGCAATTATGTGTTTTTGTATTATTTTGAATATGAAAACAATATATGTACATAAAGTGGTTTCAAATGAGCTAATCCTCTACGACAATATTCAAAGAGCTGTGTTTACCTGCAGATGAATGTAGTTTGCTATTATTATTCCTACTGCTGTATGTCTTGTCCTGCCTTGCTGTCAATAGATGCATTCTATTATTTGATTTGAAAAATTGATTAAGAGGTATAATATTTTTTTATTAAATATCTTCTGTATTTTGAAGTTTGCATCCAGCGAATCCTTTATTTTTGGTAAATTTATTTGTTAAAATCAAGGACACTGGTGTGTTTGATTAGGTTGAATCTTAGCATATTTCTCTGCTGTTTTAGATCACACTTTTCTTTTAGATTTTCTACCTTTCTTGGCTCTCTCCCTCATTGAATAACTTACTATTCGTCAGTTAACTCAATCTTAATTTACAATTTAGCTTGGGAGAAAATGAGTTTGCTACTTAATCTAATCTAGAAGAATTACTCCATGCAGAGGAAACTGCAGTCCTTTAATTGGAGCTAGAAGAACATGCCTTCCGTGATATGCTTGGAGGATTATATCTAAAATCTTCCTTAACCTATCTCTTCGCAAGACGTACAATATTTAGTGTTTCTTCAAGAAAACCTGGATCTGTTGAACTTTCACTGGAACTGTTGGTTTAAATCAGCTCGTTGCAGCTGAGAAGATGGTATTTTTAGTTTTTATTTTGAGAGTGAGTATTCCTTGAGAAATCTAGGCTCATAGATTGCTCATCTCTTGGGTTAATAAATAAAGATTAGTTATGTTCTAATTAGCTATTAAATTGCATGTGCTTGCTATCCTATCTCTTTACACTACTGCTTCTATCTTCTTTGTTAATTTAATCCTGTTGCAGTGGATCAACAAGATTTTCTGAGATTTACTTACAAATAATCATACTCCTTTTAGCAGAAAGATTGGAATGTTTCGATAATCCAATCAAGTTCTCCAGAAGCACATACTTTTCGTTTGTTTTATCTTTCTATGAAGACTATTGCAGTTGTTGTAAATCTTATAATATCGCATCTCTCTTTCGCTCAAAGTGAATCATACTCACTAAACTCTCTAAAGATTGTCTCTTCGCTTGAGAAACTTAAGGGAGAGGAGTTTCAAGATAATTTTAAGGAGGAGATGAACAAATAGGATTAGGTGTCTGAGATAGATTTAGTGAATTAGGAGATTGATAAGAAGGAAGAAGTTTACGAAGACTAACTGTTTCTGAAGGTAATACATTACCATGTTTTGTAGGGTTATTTGTAATTGCAATATGATTTAATTTCTTTAACAATTTTGTTTTCCCATTTTATCCTCTTTATTCCTTTTCTTCATGTTAATCCATCTCATCTTAGATCACTATCTAATTATTTCTTTTATTTCCAGCTTGCAATAGGCATTCATATAATTAATCCTATTATGGAGATTACTCTTATTACTATTCTAGGTTACTTTTTGAATGTATTCTACACTCATCCTAATGGATATCTTTTTCCAGAGTATTATGATCTTCTAACAGAACGCTTTTACTTAATAATCTTATTTTTTTGTAATCTAATTAAGAAATATCCTTATTTTAAACTGAATTTCCCTTATATCGCTTTGATTCCTTCAGATTCAATGCATTTTTATGTATTTTTGATTATTTCTGTGTATTTATTCCTTCTTTTTGCTTCGGTGATTGCTGCTACTTTTCTTAGCTAACTCTTCGTTTAATTTTGGAACTTGTAAACTTTTAGTTTAAAGTCGCTGACATCATGATTCTCTCAAAATCTGTTATGTCTATCTGCTATTATTTTAAGCTACTCTTAGCACTGATAATCCCTGATAATTCCTTATTTGTAATTTGAATATCCTTTTCCTGCAAATACCCACACAAGCTTTCCATTGTAATTATTCGCTTGTCAGCAGATAGATCATGGAAAACTTCCAAAATCTCTTTTGATTCGGGATGATGTTTATCTTATTTAAGAATGTAATCTTATCTGGCCCTGTCTACATATCGCTTTCTCAGCCATCTAATCGTCTCTGGATCTTGAAGTCGCGGACTTTTTCTGCTAAAACGAGGGGAATTGCTAGAGTTCTCAATATTATCTTTCTGATTTCTCATAGGGTATAAATTACTTTGGTTAACTAGATTATCAATTACATAACCTTAAAGTTACTCTCACAGGAGACTTCCTTTTTTTTGATTTATTCTTTGAAATAAGAAAAATTAACTAAATCTAGCAGTTCACACAAGTGATACATTTCATATCATCCCCCTCCCACAAGATTGGTAGTTAATTGCAGTGATTTATTTATTAAAATCACTGCATTTTTTGTCTCTCAAATATTGTCATTGAAAATAGCTGAATATTTAACTAAACTAATTCTTAAATTTCATTAATTGATTGTTTCCTTCAGCTATATTTATGGAGTTTGTATTTAGTAGAAAAAATGTCCTGAATAACTCACATTTAATTGATGTTTGTTAAAGAAAAATATGTTTAAATTTCATTAATGTTGAACAAAGTCAAGCTATCAGAATACAAAAAAACATTGGCAATTTGATTAATTATTGTCGATACATTCTTTTGTTCACTCATCTGTTTCTAGTTCAGAACTATTAGTGCTTGTTCTATTTTTATCTAGATACCTGTAGACTTCTTACATTGTTGAATCAGATATCAACCTCAAGGAGAGCTTCTCTTGGATCCTATTTAAATAAAAAATTAACAATGCCACAACAAATTGTAAATATTTTAAGATAAGATTTCTTTTAACAGCAAGACTATTTGCTTACTTTTGAACTGGGTAGCTGAAAGCTTATTTGATTTTGTTAAGCTTAAAAATGAACTTATCTCTAGGTGAGAGCACTTACTTATTAGCTGAATCTATTTCGTTCCCTGGCTGCTATTGTTGCTCCTCTTGTTCAATTGGGAAATCTTCGAAATTTTCTTTTTTAGATCTGCAATGGATATTCACAATATCTTTTATCTAGTTGTCCACAAAAACACAATCAATTCATAATATTAAAATACCCAATACTCCATTTAGCTCTTAGGAAAAGTTATCAGTTAATATCAAAAGTGTGCTTACTTCATTCTCGATTCTTCTTTCAGTTTCTTCAAGTTCAGTATTTGAATGTAAGAATCTAATCCTAGCTCGAATAGCCTTGTAGTGCTTCTTGATATCATCGAATAGACGAAGCATGAGGAATGCATAGATTGGGTAGAGCACAATGAAACCGATTTCAATGCAATAAATGAGTTTTATTTGTTGAGGTGAAAAAATGAAATTTTTCAAGAAAAAGAAGAAAACTAAGTAATACAACCAGAATGTCACTGGGATAATGATTAATCCAAATGAGACTTTGTAACTGGCGACAATGTCTAAGCATGGAGAAGGCCATCCAATTGCTTCTTTTTTTCTTGCAGTTTCAGCTAAATATCGCAGCACTAATCCAATCGGTCCGTTCAACAGTAATCCTGGGAAAGCCTTTATGAAAATGAATTTTATTGGAGAATTCAAAAACAAATTAATAAATCATAATAATTTGTGTTATTTTTGAAGGCATATGGTTTACCAGAACTGAGCAGAAGATTATGTTACAAATCGAGTAGATTGTCGCAAAGAGAGTCATTAATATTCCATGCTTGTACCTAGCTACTGTTTCTCCATCGGTTAATTTCAGTCTTATCATTGTATTGTTATATTCTTTGCAATCGTTTAATAACTTCACCATCTCTGGGTGAGCTTGAGCTGCAACATAAGCTGAGTTAAACCTTTTATTCGATGAAAAATAGCAATATTTTTAATAATTATTTAACTAAAAAATACATTTTTTAGCATAAACAAAAAAATCCCTTTCTCATTGTCTCACCTGTTAGTTAAGATATTAATCTCCTGAGGATTGAGTCTCTTGTTGTAGGAAGAAAAATAAAGCCTTTTAGCTTAAAGGATGGCTTATAAATCAGCTGATGTTTTAGCTCGATACACAACAGATCTTAATCGATTTTCAATTTCTAGCAGCAACGCTGAAATGGCTTCTCTTTTGTTGTTATTGTAAAGATCGACTAACTCAAATGGTATCTCAAATGCTTAGCCATATTGAATAGACACTTTCGATCTAAATCTATCCCCCTTGAAATAATTTAACCCACAAGGTACAATATACACCTTCTAATGAAACTTCTGCATTGCTCCCAGAGCCATAATACATACACCTGCTTTCAAGGGCATAAAATCAGAACTGTCATGGCTGATACCCTAAAAGTGATAGAAATAGTATATTTAGTTTACAATCCACTTTAATATCCCCCCTCCCAAGATGTAATTGGTTTACCTCAGGAAATATTCCAATGCACTATTTTTTGTTTAGTGCACTCCAAACATACCCAAACAGCTCTGATTAATCAATATCTGGACATATTTTATATTTTTCATTGATATTCTCATATGGTTTCTCATCTGTATCGATGCTAAATCGTAATTCTGTGTCACTAATGACTTCATTTACTTTCAATTAATCTTGTATCTACAAGAATGTTTGTTATAATTTCCAATAACTTACATGCTATTATTATCTAAAATATCTAATATTTCACTTACAATTCCGATAATTATTTGAGTGCCTTTCCGAACTTAATTGGTGAACTCTGTGTCTTTCCCCTTTTGATTTTTGTTAGCTTTGTCATTATGAAATTTCAATGAAAAAACAATATTTCTCTACCTTTAAAACTCCATCTTTGATGGAGATAATAGTCCCTTTGCCTTGTTTAGCTAGATCCCTTGGTCTTTCTACAGGAATGCACCCTAAAAACCGTCCAATTGCTCCATGGATATGTCTACGCATGCTCTAGAATATCATCAATGGAATTCAAATAATCATCAAGCCATTTGGAGTTTGTAATTTGTTACTGCAGCTGCCATTATGAATTTCACGCTTCTTCCTGCTGTAGCTCCCATTAACTGAGTAGACCAAAAGGACAAAAATGATCACTAAATATTTCTCCAAGAAGAGTTTTTTATTTACCAATGCGTCGATGAACTGATTATTGTGATTCCCACAAATAATCACTGGTGCATTTTGAGGAATATTCTCCTATCCAGTAACTCTAATCTCTCTGAAAAATGAGTTTGTCGTGATCCTTTTTTCAAAGAAAATGTGGGTTTAGAAAGGCACTTAGGTTCGCTTGATTTCTAATGCAAAATTTACTTGAAGAAACCCAAGGATAGCTTTTGTTTTAGGGTATCAATCTTGTTTTTTTTGTATTCCATTTTAATATATGCGCGTGTGTGTACTTTGAGAATGTGATTTTTAAGCTTTTTTTTTTGCGAGAGGTAAATAATATGATTAATCATAAGAACTCTCATTATTGACTAACCTATTAGTAAGTTAAAAATGAACGAAATCAAAGAGAATATTAAATAATAAATTAAAATATGTTTTTGTCCTGCTTTTTTATCATATTTCTTATGCTACTTTGTATAATTTAAGTTTTAAGGTTTCTGAAAAAATCAAAAACATCATAGTTGCATTCACTAGATCTAAATAGGACACAATTTATGTTGTCAAATGCTAAAATAAAATTTATTTAATTTAATCTGGGAATTAAAAAAATAGAGTCTAGTTTCTTTTGATGTATTGGGTCTATCTAAGCTACTTAATAATTTCCTACTACTAAGAAGTAGTATGGGAAATCGTTTTTGATATTTTAAATTTCTGTGATCAACTGATAAAATATTTATTGTTGTTTTTGTATCAGGTTCTTTTGCGTTTTTCAGTATAAAATTATTGATTTGTCATTGAGCAGTTAGTTATGTCCAATGTGTGAATTTGAAAGATGAGAAATTTGTTAGATCGGCGAGAGGGGGGAAGAAGAAGAAAAAAATTCAAATACAAAAATCAGAGGGTAAGATTCATTGGTAGGATCTTCAAAAAACACAAATCCAAAAAACTAAAAATAAATTGAAATTTTATCAAAAACACACACAAAACAGAAAATGAACGAAGAAGACATTTTTAAAGATGGGATCATCAGTTCAGAGAATCCTGAGCTACTGTTTAATCTTGTTGAATTACTAGGTGAAGGATCATACGGCAGAGTCTACAAAGCTGTGGATGTAAGTTCCAGTAAAAATTATGCGATTAAGATTGTGAATACTCAAACCGGTGATCTCGCAAATTTGAAGAGAGAAATATGTATTCTGAGAGATTGCTCAAGTGAACTAATTGTGAAATACTTTGGAAGTTATCTGCATCATGAGTAGCTGTGGTTAGTCATGGAATACTGCGAAGTTGGGAGTGTCAACGATTTGATGAAGGCCACTTAGAGGACGCTAAGGGAGCCTCATATTGCCTGCATAATAAAATCAGTTTTGTAAGGGCTCATGTACATGCATAATTCTAAAAAAATCCATCGAGATATCAAGGCAGGAAATATTCTGATTAATAAGCAAGGACATGTTAAACTAGCTGATTTCGGAGTCTCAGCTGAACTCTTAAATACCCTTGGATACATCGAATCGTTCATAGGGACGCCATTCTGGATGTCACCAGAAGTAATAATAATTCAATTTATTTTTTAAGATTGTCTGAATTCATGTTTTTGGTTTCTTTTTGCAGATTTTGAGCAAATCGAAGTACAATAAGAAGACTGACATTTGGAGTCTTGGAATCACAGCAATTGAAATGGCAGAAGGAGAACCTCCCTACAGTAATTTGAGCCCTTTCAAAGCGATCATCGAAATCAGCAAACAACCACCTAAAGGGTTGACACATCCATAAAAATGGAGCAACGACTTCAATTCCTTTGTGGGGTTGTGTCTCACCGTCGATCCTGAAAAAAGACCTAATGCTTAGGATTTACTTCTCCATCCATTCATAATATCTCACACTTAAAAGGGAGCTGCGGAAACCATCATGACGAGCTTAGTTCTAGAAAATTTGGGAAATGTCAGAATTTATAGAAGATAACTGCTTGAGAAAATGGCATAAAGACAAAAATAAGCCAACAATAATCTAAAACAAGAGCAGCAGTAACAACAGTAGCAGCACATAGCTGAGAGATAATAAGAGGAAAAAGAGAAAATTGAGAACGCTTCAAGGCCACAATAAGACAAATAAGACCAACCCAAGTTACTAGGATAGCAGTTTTAATAGCTCAGACAGCAACAAAATCAACATAAAGACAAAGTGGATGTTTAAACAAAAGGAAACAAACCAATGAGACTGACTACAGAAGCTTCTTGCGATTTTCAAGGCGAGTTTGTGATAAATGAAAGTGGAACCATCAGAGAATATTAGAATTGTGAAATTTTATCTGAATCAACTTAACAGTTTCCTCAATTCTACAGCAAACAAGATTGTCCTGCAATATGGGAAAATGAAACGGGTACCATGGTGTAAAAAGACCATTAAGATTCTTAAGATGAAGAAGGTGATGATGATTGTAATGCTGTTGATAGCAAAGAGCGCATGTAAGAAGAGCGCCATTCAACAAGCTAACAACATCAATTTCTCCCTGCTGCTGCTAATCTTCTTCAAACTGAGAAGGTTCCCTTAGGCATTTAATAATAACAATAGCAACTCAAAGCTACTTAATAATATCCTTCTCCTTAATAGAAATATCATCTTCTATCGCCTTAAGGATTAGTTTCTCCTGCATAATAAATTGTTTCACCAAAATAATAGCAACAACAACAACCATCTTAGCAGATACAATAAGTTCTTTCGCATTTCGAAGCCAAACAATCTAATAAAACTACCAGGGAAGCTTCGAATGTATCTTAAAACTACAGCAGAATGTCTATTTCCCCTGAGGAAGAAATTCTAAAAGAATTAACTACTCTGGATACTGAAGGGATCAAGTAAAAGATGCTCGAAATCAAAGCAGAATTTGAAGAAGAACTTAAAAAGACTCAAGAGAAATATTTGAAACGAATCGCGATTTGCTAAGGAGCTCTCGAAGCAGCTGAGAAGAAGAACGCAAGATCATTTCATGAACCTGCTAGCCCTTTAAAGGGAGCTTATCAGAATACGCAAGGTAAGATATCTTCTCCTTATTCGCCAGCTGGAGGGAATAAAATGGCTGGGATCATGAACATCAATACAAACTTAAATAGTACATATTCAGATCTGCCTCTACCAGCTACTCCCAAAAACAAAGAATCTACTGCATTAAACAGTGAAAAATATGCCTTTGGAGTTATGACTTAGCCTGCAAATTCAACATCAAATCAAGCGAGTTTCTTCTCGAATTGCTTCAAGAGCAACAACAACTAAAGCAATCATAATAACTACCAGCCAGTTGCTCCTGCAGGAAATGCTGTTTATTAAGAAGATGTGATTTCTTAGATTCGAAAACAATTCGCGTAGACAAACAATATCCAGAATTCAAATTGCATTATTGATCAGTCATAATAATAACAATAATAATAGCCTCCAAGACAAGCA
>Ga0302271_10003837_pt1 | contig 12364 bp, 9 predicted proteins | sample III_Bog_N1_1_FD_198767 | JGI IMG/M metagenome (GOLD analysis project Ga0302271, IMG submission 198767) | Peat permafrost microbial communities from Stordalen Mire near Abisko, Sweden - III_Bog_N1_1 | ecosystem: Environmental > Terrestrial > Soil > Wetlands > Peat | place: Sweden: Abisko... | reverse complement strand
AAACTGCTGCAATTTCTTGAATATTGTGGGAAAAAAGTAGAGTCCTGTAGATTAACAACTGTGACTTAGTGAGAACACAGATGATATTATTCTTGAGTTCAAATACCTCTAATTCTTTCTCTATTTTCCCTTAAATTTTCATTTCAACAGCCTCTCCCGCAAAGAGAACTATTTCAAATATCCAGATCCCATGATTATTACCTATGTATGCAGTTATTGTTCCTCTGATTTCATTAAACGAAAGGAAAACTCCTTTTAATTGGGTGGCCCCTTTCAATCCAATATCCTCACTTTTAAATACCTTCCTAACTTTCTGGTATTAATCATCCATTCGAGTTGAATCAGAGAGAATCAAAATTACTTCTAAATCCTTGTTCGATGTTTCTTTGTCATATTATACATCCCCTAATGATAGCACGACTAATTGAATTGTTCTACTTTATCCAAAACTCAACTATCCTACTCCTTGTATCTCTGCACCCTCGAAATCTCCAATACCCTTTTACATTGCTTCTTCTTTCTGTTTTCTCTCTTGATCTGGGATATCTTAGTAAGATACCTCACTGTTTAACTCTTCTTGCTATTCCTATTCAGGGAGAATAGATTTTTCTTCTTTCAGAGTCTAGAAAGCTACTTTAAATTTATTCGATTTCTCTCCTTTCATATCTCTGCATTCTACCTTGTTTCTGTTGTAAAAGCACATTTACCTATCACTCAGGTAATAATTCTCCACATCAGATGGCATTTCTTAAAAGTCAAAGACTCTCAATCTCAAGCCATCTCTGACTCCTGTCTATACAAAAATGAGTACAAAATTAAAATATTCCTAATTTCCAATTTGCCATTTACTTTTGATGCTTAGAGATAGCTCGTAGCTAAATCTGAGAGCAGAACAAAAAAGAATGCTCCGTGGCATTCTAGACAGGCATAATCTCCTCCAACTCTAACTCTACATCTCCTAAGTAAAGTGGTTTACTTAAAAGACTGTTCTTAGCAATCTGAAGATGTTTAGTTTCCTTCATTTTTCACATGGCTTGCTGCAGCGCATGATGCAAAAGAATGATAGTGAAGATCAGTTGAATTATTATAAAAAATTTATCGACTGATAAAAAAATTCTATCCTTCTTCTTTCAAGAATATCGAACTAGCCTATGTCATGTCTTGAGTCCTGCTCGAGTCGAGCGAGATTGCCAAGAACAAGACAAAGAATAAAGTCAGCTTGTGCTTCATTTTCTTTCTTTTTTTTGCTTTAAATTGCAAAAATAATAATATCTGACCACCCTTATCTTAATAAACAATACTACCCTCCCAGAATGTCTATTAAAGACTTCTTTTACTTATCATGACTGTTTAAAATGAGTATTTTTAGTGTTATGTTGATGGTAATGATAGGATTATTTATTATTTAGCTCTTTTCTATTTCCTTTTGGGAAAAGCACCACAGTTTAAATTAAGTACTAATAAATACAATGGAAACAGGAACATTTTAAATCAAGGAAAAAGAATAATCAATTTTTGAAAAATCAATTAAAAAATATAACTCTTTAAAGCAGAAATAGATTTGAAAGCAACTCACAACAAAAGGAATCATGAAATTCAAGGTTAGAAAGAACGATATTCAAAAGCACTCCGAAATAGTTAATGACATTGCATGGACTATCTCCAATGAGCTCTACAGGTTAGATTCAAAACGCTTAGGATATCTTTATTAATATCTCTTTATACACTTAGTATTTCAGATGACAATATCATCTACAAATGGGATTGTAATAGTCTTTAGGTAAATGCCATTTATTTGAAATCTAATCAATATTAATTAGGGTTTAATTTTATTTTTAGAATGAAAAATTCATCGAACTTGATAATTATCCGACTGCGATGGATTGGCTACCAGCTGCAAATAAAGGAATCAATGAACTTGTTGCCATAGGTTTTAGTAATGGAAGTATAAAACTGATTACTAAAACAGGCAAACTCGACAAAGAGATTAAAGACGCTCATAAAGATGCAGCAGTAAGATTGTTTGATTCAAAGAAATAATTAAATCTTAAGTTCTTTTATTGCGCAAAAGCTAATCACTCTAAAATGGAGTCATGATGGAAACGAATTAGCAACTGGAGGTGAAGACGGGTCAGTGAAAACTTGGAGTAAGACAGGAAATAGCAGAAGTAATCTAGTATAAATCGACAAGCCGATTTATTGTCTCTGCTGGAATCCGGATAATTCTGGAATTCTCTACTGCTCAGAAAAGAACATTTATGTCAAGCCGTTGCAAGTATTACCAAAGAAACGAAAAGTTGAGTTCTGAAATTCTTATGGATTTTTGTTAATTTTAGGCAGGACAGAAGACAATCTCATGGAAGGCACATGAAGGTGTTGTACTCAAAGCAGACTGGAATCCTTGCAACAATCAAATTGTCAGTGGAGGAGAGGACTGCAAGTATAAGGTGTGGGATAGTTACGGCAGATGTTTATTTTCATCTTAGCCATATGACTATGTGATTACCTCAATTGGATGGGCACCAAACGGATAATATTTCGCAGTTGGAGCATTCAATATGTTTAAGCTATGTGACAAAACAGGTTGGACTTATTCATTTGATAAAACTGATTCTGGCTCATTAATGTCGATCTAATGGTCTGCTGATAGCACTATCTGTGCTGCTGGTGGTGTAAGAAATAATCAAATAATTACTTTTTTTTTTAAATTATTATGTTGAACCCAACAAAAGATTTCTCTCATTTTAAGGAAAGAGTAATTAATATTCATTGAATAATTGTTTAATTTAATGTTTTATTTAATAGGGTTTAGGTCATGTGCTGTTCGGTTATGTGGTAGAGAGATCGTTGACATATGAGAATTTTGAAGTGAATTTATTAGAAGATAATAAAATAAATGTTAAGGATTTGCTTAACGAAATGAATGAGGAGTTAGTGTTCAAAGAGCGAGTGATAAACATGTCCATGTCTTATGGGCATCTTATTGTTAACACAAACTCATAATCTTACATCTATTCCTTCAATGTAAACAATATTATGCTCGTTTATTTTAAATTAATGTTTTTTTTTTTAATTGTAGAACTGGAATACTCCTGTCATATTTGACATTAAAGAAGCCGTCAGTCTAACTGTGCAGTCTCAAAGATACTTTTGCCTCGTCCAAGCAGTATCTGGAATCGTTGTCTACAATTATGAAGGCAAAAAAATTTCCAACCCGAAAGTGCAAGGAATAAAATTTGAAGTCTTGAATTCTCAAAAACTTGCGATTAGCTAAGATGTTTTGGCGATAGTTGATGGGCTTAAACCTAAGACCGTTAGCTTTTTCGATATTGTAAGTGGTAACAAACTCAACTTCACTCTTGACCATACTTTAGAGATACTTGAGATCCATCTTAATAACTCAGAGTCAGCTTCTGAACGAAAAATCGCTTTTATCGATGCCAACAGGGATTTCTATCTTTCTCCTGTGCATAAAAAGGATTTAATTAAGCTGGCTGCTATGGCAGAGAGCTTCCTATGGAATGAAAAGCATGATATTCTATCTTGCGTTGCTGATGGCAGACTCTAAACTTGGTATTATCCAAATGCAATCTATGTTGATAAAGATCTCATGGACCTATGCAAGATCACCAAAGTAAATGATTTTGTTATCAAGACAATATTTCGAAACCAATGTGTTTCTTGATAAAATAGGAAGCTTCCGAGATTGGAAGAATGAGCTAAATGATCACTTTCAATGGACCTCAAGTAATTCTTAGAAGAAAAGATGGAGGTTTGATTACTCTAAATATTTCTCCATACCCCAGCATCCTGTTTGATTTCTGTGATAAAAATAAATGGGAGAAAGCTATTAAGCTTTGCAGATTTGTCAAAGAACCATCACTTTGGGCATGCTTAGCAGCTGTTTCTCTTCATTCTCGCGAGCTGAATACTGCTGAAATTGCCTTAGCATCTATTGAAGCAGCTGATAAAGTTAAGTATATTGAGTATATTAACGAGTTGCCTTCAGAAATATCAAAGCAAGCTGCTCTCAACCTTTATTTCTAGAAATCAAGTAATTAGTTCTCTTAATTATTAACTAGTTTACTGATATAAAACAAACTAAAGGTGAAGCTGAAGCTCTTCTTATCAAGAACAAACTCTTCTACAGAGCGATCAAATTAAACCTCAAACTTTATAGGTATTCAATCAAACTCTTTTAAAGATTGAAATAATAGAATATTTAATAATTTGTAGATGGGACAGAGCTTTGGAATTGGCAGTCTAGAATAATTAATTCTTAGATTTGGTGATAGGATACAGACAAAGGTATCTTGATTCAGTGAAGAAAGAAGAAACAAATAAAAAATTCACAGCATAAACATCTAAAGTAATAGAATTAGTCAATAATGTTAAAATAGATAATGAACATAATCATATTTAAGGTGGAGGTTAACTGGGCGGACATCAAATCTAGAGTCAAGGTGGAAAAGGAGAAAGAAGCTAAGATGACTGGGAAATGAAAGGATCTTCAATTGATCGAGAAGCCATTGGGCAATAATTCCTTGGTTTTAATTGGATTTATTAATCCTTATTTGATTAAAATATGAGTTTTTCTTTGAAAACGCTATTCTTCAAAAAGATGTGATTAAATTTCATAAATTATGAGGTTCCAAATGATGAAATTGTTTAAATAAATAATTCAGCATAGTGGTGGAATCTGTAAACTTGAAACAATAATTTATTAAAAAGACCAAAATATTTCAAATATTAGAAGATAAAATCATTAATATTAGCATAAAATAAAATATTCAAGTTAAAATAATTATTATTTAAGAATAATTTAGTGAAAGGAGAGACTTATTCTGGAATCTCAAATCGATGATTACACAAAAAAGAAACATATTTGAAGGTTTTTTAAATTATTGGATGGTAAAATTGCCAATGTGCTAGAAAAAGAGAGAGAGAGAGATTGCCATCACATATTTTAAATAGAAAAATGATTAAAAAAATATTTCAGGAAAAGATTGCGATTGCTTAAGAGAACCTAAGTAGAAAATCACTAACTTTCTGAGTCTTAAAGGGATAATTTTTCTAGCATCTTGACAATGTCGTCTTTTTTGCTAACTTTTTCAGCAGCTTCTGGTTGTAGTTCTAATCCTTTACTTTATCTTTATTCTAGAGCTTCGATTTCCCTTAGTTTTTTACTCAATTTTTTGAGTTCTTTTTCTTTCGCAGCATTTGAGAAATGTATCACATTTTAGTTACGTGTATTCTCAATATCATTCTTTTAGTTTTGATCATTTTGTTTACTTCCAGAATTACTAATTTATCCATGATTTACTTCGTTTCTTTTGTCATCTGCCAAGTTTGGAAATTCGTTATCAATCGAGTTAAACTTATCTGAAGCTTGTTTTTCTAATACTTTCTTATTTCCATTTTATGTCTCTGTTAATTTGGTAGCTCTCCAGCCTAAATTGCTCTCATGATCAGTGTGCCTGATGCAAAACAAATGCATAACTAATTGTTTTATCATTTTTTATTATTTAAAATGCTAACTTCATAAATTCCTTTGTATTGCTGCGCCAATTCGTTTGTATGTCGATTCCCTTATTAACTTCAGCACCTTCAACCCTTCAAGATGCAGTTATGTAGAAGTCATCAGAGAAAAAGAGTTGAGATGCTAAAGGATAGATGATACCTGCGCTGAGGGATTTTATATCTTTCTGCAACAAACGTGTTTACGAAACCTTCTCTGATTTTAATGTCCTTCCTGAAGCTGCCATCAGATCGTTGAGTTCCACGAATTATATTTTCTTGAACAGATCCATTTTCTGGGAGTTATTTGTCTTGTTCTCTCTTTTACTCGTTATCCTTAAAGCTATTCATATTTCCAATTTTCTTTTAATTGTCTTTCAAAGTTATTATTGTGATTATTATCCACACTTCTCTTATTTTTATTGGCTTTGATAAATCTTTGAGAAAAGAACTCAATAGGTAAAATTGATGTAGCATTATAATGACCTTTCGCTAAATGTGAGGCTGAGCTCCTTATTCTGATGATTTAAAGCCCTCTACTCAATTATTGAAAAAAATGAGATAATTTCACTGTTTCTCATTAATTGAATAGCAAACAATATTTATTATTTTTATAAAATTTTATGAAATAATAGTCACTTACTTTAAATCTGTTTTTGGACTAAACAAGCAATTTTACTTCATAACTTAATGTATCTACTTAGCTTAGATGAACCTAAAGCGAAGATAAGTGCATTAATTTTGAATAAATTTAAAAAATAGCACCGTTGCTTTCTTTCTTTTGCCCAAGAAAATTTATTAAATAAAGTTTGAACTGACTGAAAATTAGAAGTAGAAATGAATAGCTATGAATATGACTCCAGGGGAATAAAGCAAGAAACTGAAAGCGCAGCAGGCAGACGCAAAGCATCGAATATCAAAGATATGATCAGAAAAGTAGAACAAGAAATTAAAAGTAACCATTCGCAAAATGGCATATTTGAGGATATAAAAACGAATTGTATGATTAGACTCAGAGACATCGATCAATCAGTTTCAATAAGAACTGCAGTAGTAGTCTGATAGAACTCAAGGAGGATTTTCAGACAGATCAAACTACCACACAGTTTAGCCTAAACATTCTAAAGAATCAGCCCCTCTCACATTTAGAGATATTTCAAGGGAACTCGCAAGAAGAGATGAAGAAATAATAAACTCTCTTGTTGCTTGTCTTAAAGAGCAAATCGCTCCTCAAATCAAGAAGTAGGTTTTGTTAGAGATCAAATCAGATCTCATGCAACCAAGGAAGCACATTCAAGAAGTTAAAAATGTATCATCACTAAGAGACCAACTTCAAGATCTTCGCTAGAGTTTTGATGTATCTTTTGTGATATCATTTTGAAATGCTTGTAATTTTCTTAAGCAAATTAATAATTATTTTGCATCAAAAGCGCTAAAAATAGAAACTCAATAAACCTCCTGCAAATACTCTTGAAGAACGAATGCTATGTTTAGAAGCACATTAAGACGAATTGAGATAGATCTTAGAAGATATTCGACCTGTTTTAGAAAAAATACTACCTTAGATATTCTAAAAATATGAAAACAGCCAGCAAGAATCATAAGCTCTTCAATAAAAAGCTCAAGAAAAATTAGAAAATTTAGAAAAAGAATTTCAAAAGTTAAAGTGTTAATATGATAACTTCAATGGTAGTTATGCTGAAGAAAAGATGAAATAGATTGGCTAATAGATTCCACTTATTGATGGGATTCTAGCAAACACGAGAAGCACTGGTTTAACACATAGTACAAGATAATTTAACAGTAAAGATCTAACTAAATAATAGGACTAATCACCTAATAACAAGGAGATAAAATAGAAGACAAATGCTATTTTAAACACTGGTTAAGCAGACATGGAAATAAAATATTTGAGCTCTTCCTTCTTTGAAAATAATAATAATAATTTAAAAGTGCCCATATTTGACTTTGATAATCTTGACTCTTGTGTGAAGTACAATAACAACAGTGAAGATAAAGATCGCAACATGTCTCCTTCGTTTCAAGATCAAGAAAACAGAAATAATATTGTAGGAAATAGTTAATCCCTTCCCAACCATTTTGTGGATGATTTTAATAACTAAAAGATTAATCGATAGCTGTTCAGCTCAGAGCATCCAATGTAATAAAATGTTTCTTTATCTACTCAGTCAAACGGCTTCCTCTAAAAGCACCTTGATTTTAGCACTGTTAGCCCTAATTAAAACTTTTATAAATCAGAAGGAACTATGTTGCCTTAACTGAGAATAGTAAATTCAACTTAAAATGAATTCTCATATGTTTTAGAAGGAGATAATGATCATATTAAAAATAGGGAGTAATCTATTATGCATTCAGCTGAAATTAACTATGTAAGAAAGGGTATTCCTCAACTGTTTCCAATAGTTAATTCCACATACTTTAATCCATAATCATCAGAGAGCAGATCTCAGCAGATTTAATAGATTTCTGGTAGTTTTTATGATGATGATCCTGTATTACTTGATGGTATTCAATGATTAATACAATATTCTCTTTTTATGAAAAAATAGAAAAGAGAGGAGAGAATACAAATGGGCCAAATCAATTGCAAAATAAAATTAGTAATTTGTTAAGTATTTGTTTCAGTGAAAATTCTTAAAAGAACTAGAAACTTAAGAGTCTAGATTTTAACATTGAAATTATTAGTTATTTTTTTGTTAATTCCAAAATTGATCAAATTCTTTATGTAAAATTAAGTAAAAACTGACCGAATTTTTAATTTAAAATTAATCAATTAATTGTTTTAATGAACGGCAAATCAATTCATTTCATTAATTGTATTAACTTGGAATATCAACTAAGGTTCTTCTCCCAGATCAAGAATATGATCATATTTGCTTTCTTTTACTTCTTATGGGGATAACTCATCCAAATTAACAGACATGGACATACTTTAAGCTCATCTCCATATCATTCTTAATCACTAATGAATTATCATCTCCTACAAAAAGTCAATGACTTTTCTTATTTCTAGATGTAGATAATCAAAAAAAGGATCTTTAGTTTAGATTTTAAGCAATACAATGCTGAAAATGCTATGGATATGGTTTGTTATTTAGAATCATGTTTTCAGTAAAACACTCAATTTACTTTCAATCCAAAGCTATTATTAGCTGAGGCACAATAGATGCATAAAATGGCACACTTACATGCACAAATGATTAATCCAAATCAATTAGCTAAAACTAAGTGAATGCTAAAAATAATCTTGATTTACCCGCCCAATTAAACATTTTCAATCTTATTTTATTTAATTTATTTATTTTTAAAATTGGTTTATTTTTAATTAATTTTTATTTGAATTTGTTCTATTTTATTCAAATTTTTCTCTCTTTTTCTCTCTTTCTCTCTTTCCTTCCTTCTTTCTATCTTTCTATCTTTCTTACTTTCTCTCTTATCTCTTTTGAAAACATCCGATTTATACATATTCTTATTCTGATCATTTATTTTTTGAAATACACACTTGCTGAGAGCAAGGATAGTTAGGAAGGCATAAGCCTTCTCAAAAACTTATCAAGCATCATGTAATGCTCTAAACATCGATTGTTTTGGAGGACAGTCTGCAGTTAATGTGCCATGAAACTGCAAAGCGTTATGCGGAAGAGTGGATCTCGAAGGGAAAATTAAAAACTATTGTTTTACTGATACTAATTTATCATTTAATTTTCCTGAATCCGGAGATATTAAAACAGTGGGGAAAGAGATAAATTTCAGTTAGAAATATGAATTAATTTGAATTCTTTTGAAAAAATCACTTTTCCCCAACTTCATAATTTAAATTACAAATCTCTGAGAAAATAACAAACTGAATTCAATTTCATTCTTTTCAATTTCAAAGACAATAGCAAAGGAGATTTCTAAGCAATTTACTAAGTGATTTTGATTATCAAAGCTCTCTTAAAGCTAGAGGATATTTTATTTGTATTTTCATGTTATTTAAGTTTGGTTTTTTTAGATATTCTTTGTATTTATATTTGATTTTAATGTTGTATTGTAGTAGTTTAATATATTTCCATATTTATTGCAGCAATGTTCGATATAAATGTTTGACATAAACATTCTTGTATTTTTTGAAAAAGATTGATCAATTGAAAATTGAAGCAGACATATGTGAGAAAGCATCATATGTCTAAAGGGACTGGTTGACTAAGGCATTTTCAATTTGAGAAATCTTTAAAAGCTTGGTATATGGAGAGTTATACACTCCGGCATTAGTCGGGAATCAAAAATGGTAGGTGATGAAAATGCGTTTAGTTTTTTGTTTTCTGTCTAAAAAGGTTGTTTAATTTAGTTAATTTCCTTTTTGCATTCTTTAACTTATCTCTTTTGAAGGATTTAACTTTTTTCAAAAAATTAATTAGTAAGAATATGAGTCTGTTCCCAATTTCTTTAAATTTTTTTATTAAACATATCAAATAATACACACACAAACACACATAAATCAATTGGTTTTCATCTAATTATTAATCTCAAAACTGTAATTCGATTTGTGACAGCCATTTTTTGCAATTTTACTGAAAATCAACAGCATAGTAATGCATATCTTCAATGTTTTAGCTACCTTCGTTACCTGTCAGGGAAAGTTCTTTGCTGAAATTGAAGCTATTATTGAGTTTACTTGTACTTTAAAAATTCGGTTTGGCAGTGCTTGAGAATGTAGAAGCTCCTGCATTGATAAACTAAGGGATATTTATCATTCCTGAACCTTTCTTTTGAAGAGAATAACTTCCTTCTAATTAATTCTCTTGTTAGTATTTCTCAGGATGACTCTAGTTAGATTTATAATTTATTGCAGACATATCGAGCTTAATATCACAAGGGATATTCTAGTAATTGTGGAGAACTTTCAATGGTTAGTTTGAGGGTTATTAATAAAGTTGGTTGAAACTTTGATTTTTGACACTAGGGTTCTTTGGTTATTTTGATTAATCATATTTTTTATTTTAAATAGAATTTTGTTCAAGGTGATTTTGATGTATTTATGAGTAATTGCCTCTTTAAACAAAATCATTTTCTTTGGAATGTAGTGCTGTTGAAATATTATTATCTTCTGAAAATGATGATCTTCCTGCTCCAGTATCTCCTAAGTTATTTAGTTGAGCTTTTTCATTGGAAAAAGTATCAATGTAAGCTGGATTAAGGTGGAAAGAGAAGAGCTATGAGTTTATCGGTTGATTGTTTTGTTATATGTTAAGAGTAGAGGGCATGCTTGAATTATTGCTTGTGTTATTCATCTAAAGGAAAGGGTTTTGATGTGTTGAGGATTTTCTATTTTAAAATGCTTTTTCTTGCGAGACATTCATCTGATTTTGTGGAATGTATGCCATTGCATTTTGATTCAAAAGGTCTACTAGGCCACTTGATGTATCGTTGTTGCTTTTGCTGTTAATACAATTGATGTTATGGAAGGAAGAATTACGTTCTTATCTTGAATGTTCTTGAACTCTAGAACCAGAACTTGGACATTTTACAGAACTTCCAGCACGCAAGGAAGATGATTTCTTGATTGCTCCTTGGTCAGGAAAAAAAGAATTTTCTTTCAAAAAAGAAATAGAATAGCCATCATGGTTATTGCTGTCTGCTCCTGTTCAAAGATAATTTACACTTGAATTATTATTTTCCAATTAAATACTTTAGTTACCATATTTTATCCTCGAATTGTACCTATTTACTGATGAAGCTCTTATGTAAGTTGCACCCTAAGACATATTTGATGGTTGTGGCTATGAAGTAACCTAAGATATTTGTTAATTTATTTATGAAATCAAACATTGAAAAAATAGCTAACCTTTTGATTTTTATCTGAAATGCGAGTAAAACTTGAGTTGTTATCGAAACCATTCGTCTTTTGTTTTGAGTTGCTTGCTAATATCTGTTTGGAGTTGAATGTTTCAGGGATAATAACATATTATTTGAATAATCAAGAGTTACTTTCTCATTGAATGCAGCTTTCTTTTTAGAATCAGGAGAAATAGAAACAGGCCTCATTTAATGTTTGACTCCTCCTCCTCCAACATAATTATTTGGTGCTATGCGATATTGCTATTTAGTTGCATTAAGATACTCTATTCCAGTTGGCTTGGAAATGTAGCTATGAGCATATCCACTTTATCCTATTTAGAAATTGTCTTAAGAAGGACAAACTTAATATTTTCTTGTTACTCATGGGCGAAATTCGTGATGTGAAATGGCTTCCATTAGAAGTCTGCTATTGAAATCTACTTATCTGCATCAAATATCAGATGAGATTCCTAAAACAATATTATACTTTGCCTTTACTCTTTTCCTTAATTAACTTTATGAGATTTTTTGACAAATCTCTTAAACTTTCTAACAATCTAACCATTCCATCCCTAACGAATAATGATCAAAGAACTTCATTAAGAGAAGCCTTTATTACCCAGTTAAAAGGAGTTGCTTTGTTCTCTCTTAACATCAATTGATGAATATTTACTAAGAATGGTATCGAAAACACAATTTGCTTTTAAATGAAAAATGGGTTTGCATTATTTATTGTTAATACTCAATAATTATCAATTGTTTAGCAAATCAACCTTATCAATTGTTTTTTTATTAAAATAACTATTTTTAATTGAAAGAAAGCATGCTACAGCAGTATTTTCACATGAATCATCGAAAAGAATGAGTATTTTATAGAGTTATTGATTTCATGCAATGTCTAGATTGGGGTACCAAGGGTGCTCTAAATTTTTATAAATAGCTTTGAGTCCTTCAAGTTTTCCTTGTTTCATCTTAATTTTCAGTGCTGTCATGCTGCTCATTACGC